>Ga0302287_10000507_pt1 | contig 19305 bp, 14 predicted proteins | sample III_Fen_E2_4_FD_200452 | JGI IMG/M metagenome (GOLD analysis project Ga0302287, IMG submission 200452) | Peat permafrost microbial communities from Stordalen Mire near Abisko, Sweden - III_Fen_E2_4 | ecosystem: Environmental > Terrestrial > Soil > Wetlands > Permafrost | place: Sweden: Abisko...
GGCTCGGTGGAAAACGTCCAAACTCATTGTCGGCATCAATCTACTACTCCACCCAATCAACGGTAAGTGATCGTTACTCCTCAAATTACAGTAACTATATCAACTCCATGTACAGCGGATACAGCAGCGGTTACGGAAATAGTAGCTACAGCAGCCAATATCAAAGTGAGATCGATCCAACTAAGTATATGAGAACTATTGGCGCTTCTCTTGGTTACGGAAAACGACTTAGCTGGCCAGATGATTATTTTGTATTTCAGGGAGAGCTTTCATATCAGTTATTCATGCTGAGCAAATGGTACTATTTACCTCCATTAACTGATGGTAACTACAATAATTTCAGTGTAAACCTGACGCTAAGTCGCAATTCTACCGACAATCCAACTTATACCCGTAGCGGTTCGTCATTCTCTTTAGGATTAAAGATTACTCCACCCTATTCATTGATAAATGGGAAAGATTATGGCAACTCGAGTATGACCAATGCCGAACGTTATAAGTTTCTAGAATATCATAAATGGACATTTACCGGAAAAACATTTACGCCGGTAGCTGGAGATAAACTGGTATTGATGGGAAGAGCATTATTCTCATACCTTGGAAGTTATAATAAAAATGCCCGTTCTCCTTTTGAAACATATGTAATGGGAGGTGATGGAATGTCGAACTACAGCAGTTACGGAACTGATTATATCCCTATGAGAGGTTATACCAGTGGTTCAATAACCCCATACGATTCTAAAATTGGCTCTAATGTTGGATATTTGTATGATAAATTCACAATGGAATTACGTTATCCTTTATCGCTTGAACAGTCTGCAACTATATATGCGCTGACCTTTGTTGAAGCAGGAAACTGTTTTAATAAAATATCAGACTTCAACCCATTCAATTTGAAACGTTCGGCAGGTGTCGGTGTTCGTATTTTCCTTCCAATGTTTGGTATGATGGGAATTGACTGGGGATATGGTTTTGATACGGATAATACCGGCAAAAAGAGCGGTAGTCAGATCCACTTCGTTCTTGGACAGGAGCTTTAATCTATGTTCTTAATCCAGATTATAATTTGGCAGAGATTTTGTAATACATAATTGGAATCAGAAATTATTGTTCAACAATCTAATGAAAGAAAACATGAAAAAATTAATTATTGCACTTTGTTTATTGGCAGGAATAACCTTTACTGGGAATGCGCAAAAATTTGCAATGGTAGATATGGAATATATCATGAAAAATATTCCTTCTTACGAAACTGCCAATGATCAGTTAAACCAGATATCAAAAAAATGGCAATCTGAAGTAGAGGAAAAATTGCAGGAAGTTCAGAAGTTGTACAAAAACTATCAGACAGAGCTGGTTTTTCTCTCGGATGAAATGAAGACTAAAAGGGAAGATGAAATCGTAGCAAAAGAAAAAGCTGCTCAAGAGCTGAAAAGAACTTACTTCGGACCGGAAGGTGAACTCTTTAAAAAACGCCAGAGCTTAATGAAACCTATTCAGGATGAAGTATATTCTGCCATTCAACAGATAAGTAAAGATCAAGGTTTAGAACTTGTTTTTGACAAAAGTTCTTCTATGAATGTAATATTTACTTCGCCTAAATTAGACGTAAGTGATACAGTTCTCAAAAAATTGGGATATTCAAAATAAATTTATACATTTGCAGTCCATTTTCAAATAAATAAAACTCAAAATAGAAATAATATGTTTAAGAAAATTGCTTTATTAGTGCTTTGCGCTCTTCCTTTCAGTTTAATGGCACAGGAAGTAAAATTAGGTCACATCAATTCTCAGGAGATTCTGACATTAATGCCTGAACGCGCCACAATCGAAAAAACCATTAGTGATTTACAAGCTCAATGGGAAAAAGAAATAGTGAAAATGCGTGAAGAGTATTATGCAAAGACAAAAGAATATCAGGAAAAACAAGCTACAATGCCAGAAAGCATTAAACAAGCTCGTCAAAGCGAAATTGCAGAAATGGAGCAACGTATTAGTACTACAAACCAAAATGCTCAGACTGATTTACAAAAAAAATCACAGGACTTATTTGCTCCTGTAATTGAAAAAGTCAAAAAAGCAATTAATGAAGTTGGTGCTGAAAATGGATATCTTTATATTTTCGATCTAGGAGCACAAAGTATCATCTATCAATCTCCAAAATCAAATGATATTACTGCGCTAGTTAAGAAAAAATTAGCTCTAAAATAAACTGCATTTATTTTACAAAAAAACAGACTTTGAAGTTAATTCTTCAAAGTCTGTTTTTTTATCAGATGTTTTATCAGATTAACAGGATGATATAAAAACATCCTTGATCCCGAAAACCTCATCACAGCTATAACTTTTAGTCTTAAGTCCGGTTTATAACAATGTATAGAGCAGCTGGCGCACGTCCCTTTATCATCTCCAAACAGACATTTAGACAATCTCTCTATTGCATATTTCATTAGCAAACTACACTCTTCACATAATTGAGCAGTTCGATGCTTTTTTCTACAATACAAATTTATCATCTTCTCAACTATGAGCTTCTCTTGTTCTATACTTCCAATTATTGTTGTCGAAAATTATACTGAAAAAGATGATTTATCTATATGAAATGAATTATCAGCGCTGGTCATTGGTTCCGGGTCAATACAATTAATTGCTGGTTGGAAAGTAGGTAGAAAATAATTGGAGAGTTCTAAATATCGTTTATCAAGTGTAACCTGTACTCAAAAGCAGGAAAGACAACACTAAGAAAGTGCATCGGAAATTCCTATCAGTTCTTTTCTGATAACTTTAAGGCGTTCTACAACCTCCTGCTGCTTTGCTATACTATCTTTCTTCTGACTCAACTTACGCCGTGCACCATCCAGGGTCAGCTTTTGATCGGTGGTCAGATAGATAATCTGCTTGATAATCTGTATGTCATCCGGAGTGTAAAATCTCGTGCCCTTATCGTTGCGCTTTGGTTTAAGTTGTTTAAATTCTTTCTCCCAAAAACGCAGGTTTGATTGATTGATGCCGAACATTTTGGCAACTTCAGAGATGGAATAAAAAAGTTTTTCCATGTTTCTCGTAAGTCAATTTATTTAATAATCTTCAGTTTCTGACCTATCACAATTTTTGATCCTTTGATGTTATTCCATTTCTTTAATTTTTTCAAAGAAACGCCATATTTATCTGCAACATCGCTTAGGGTCTGACCTGATTTCACTTTATGATAAGTTACTCTTCCGGATCCTCCGGGAGTTATAGTAGATGCCGCCTGAAGTATTTCGATCTCACCACGACGGTTATTAATCAACTCATCTGCCTTATATGAAACCACTTCATTGAATTTAGCTATAAATGCATTAATGGAGTTCAAAGGTAGGCATAAGGCATACGGTTTAATATCACCCGGAATTATATCTTTTTTATATTGCGGATTAAGTAAGCGGACTTCATCAATCGGAAGATTAAGTACGCTAGCAACCTGTTCGAGATGTATGCGTTGATGTACCATGACTGTATCTGTCAACGTAGGCATATTTACAATGGCTGGACATAAATTATGCTGAGAAGCGTAATGTAAAGAATAATTAGCCGCTATAAAAATGGGAACATAACCTCTGGTTTCTCTGGGCAAATAAGGATATATAGCCCAATAGTCTCGTTTTCCTCCTGCACGTCGGATAGCCTTATTTATATTTCCCGGACCACAATTATAGGATGCTATAACAAGATTCCAATCACCATAAATGGCATACAGATCCTTCAAAAATTTTGCAGCAGCATTTGTAGCTTTTAACGGCGAAAGTCGTTCATCTACCAAACTGTTTATTTCAAGCCCGTACATGCGACCGGTGCCTATCATCAATTGCCATAAACCCGCAGCTCCCATTCTGGAAACAATCGTAGTATTTAGAGCCGATTCAATAATTGAAAGATACTTCAGTTCAAGTGGTAAATTATTGGCACCAAGCACCTGCTCAAATAGAGGGAAATAATAATTACTCATCCCAAGCATATACTCTACCTGATGTCGTTTACGAACAGTGTATAATTCGATGAACGAACGCACATTAGGATTATACGGCATCTCCATTAAGCAGGGCATCTTGGATAACCTAAGTTTATATACCGAATCAGAAACTGCAACAACATTATCACTTGAGTTGCAATTTAAGGTGCTTGCCCGTTGTATAACCCACGACTGGAGCATATAATCCAACGTATTATCAAATTCCAGCGGAACAGTCAATGTGGAATCGAACACCAACTCATTAGCCGACTTATCTTTATGCACATTATTTTTAACCTGTGAATGAACACATGTTGAACTAATTAGGAAGAATAAAACGGTTGAAAATAGTATTTGAAACCTCATCTTAAATATATATCTTTATAAATCAACTTGTTAAAAACTAAAACTACACTGCATTGCAAATGTATTGTTGTAGCCATTTTTTATCATTATTGGCTGAAAACGCATAGACAAATCCGGACTTATATCAAAATCGTACAACTGCGCATCAACATAAGCATCTACAATTGACAATGCATAACAACCAATTGCCGCAATTATACTCAAATCTCTATAACGTCTGAAAGCACTCTGAGCAGTATTCAAAGTCTTCTCATATTCGGAATAACCCCGATAATCAGCTTCAATGGTACGCCCTTTAGGCAGAATTTGATAAAAACTAACTTTACTTTTATCCTTATCTATTGCATTCTTATAGTTTATATCGCTGGTATTATATTTATTAATATCAAGATACGCATTTCTATATGAATTATACTGCGTTGAATTCCACGAAATTGCATAAGCACAACCGAGAAAAGCGCCATACACAATAGGCAATTTCCAATATTTCTTATTCAATATCTGCCCATAACCAGGGATAATGGCTGCCATCCAAACAACTTTTGATGGATTTGGTTTAAATGCTTTCAGTTTTGTTGAATCCTGAGCTGGTATTACTTTATTTATGCGTGAAACAGCTTGCTTTTCAATCAACCGTGCAACAGTATCTTTAGGCAATTGAGTGCTTATCGTATCAGTCTGTGCCTTTGCACTCTCCGATATCAGAAAAACTGAAAGAATAAGTATGCTTAAGTATTTATACACAAAAACAACATTAAATTTTGTCGAATAATTCCATAATACGAGCCAACTCCTCATCACTGGTAAAAGGTATTGAAATTTTACCTTTGCCATCTGAATTACAGAGAAATTGAACTTTTGTTCCAAAAACATTACTCAGCTGCGCTTGCAAATCATCAAACTCTTTAAGCTTTGTAACAGGGTTTCCTCCGCTTGATTTAGGTTTAGTATCCAGGCTCCCTGTTTCTAAAAATAAACGTACGAGATCCTCAACCTTACGCACTGTATAATCATTTTGAATAATCGATTCATACAAATGCAATTGTACAGCAGGATCGTTTAACCCTAAAATAGCGCGGGCATGTCCCATATCAATTTTCTTGTCCTTAATTCCCATTTGAATCTCGGCAGGCAGACGAAGCAACCGCAAATAATTTGCAATTGTAGCGCGTTTTTTTCCAACCCTTTCGCTCAAACGCTCCTGAGTTAGCTTATACTCTTCCATCAGACGATAAAATGTCAAGGCTATTTCAATGGCATTTAAATCTTCACGTTGAATATTCTCTATCAGCGCCATTTCCATGACCTGCTCATCAGCAGCCGTTTTCACATAAGCCGGGATGGTTCTTAATCCAATGAGCTTTGATGCCCTAAACCTACGCTCTCCAGCAATAATTAAGTATGTACCGTCATCATTTTTGCGCAATGTTATAGGCGAAATAACCCCTAATTCGCGAATTGAAGCTGCCAGTTCAGTCAGGGCATCTTCATCAAAATAAGTTCTGGGCTGATTCGGATTTGCAAAAATTAAATGCATCTCCACTTCGCTTATAGATGATGATCCGCTTGTACTAATATTCTCAGTATCAATCAAAGCACCCAAACCTCTTCCTAAACCTGTTATATTTTTTGCCATACTATGTTTTACGAAAACGCAGCTTTTAATTATTTATTTCTTTGGACGTTAATCAATTAACCTTTTTGTCTTTTTGCAATCAATTCCTTAGCTAAATCCATATAATTGGTTGAACCTTTCGACTCTGCATCATACAGCAAAACAGGTTTACCATGACTTGGAGCTTCACTTAAACGAACATTGCGAGTAATAACCGACTCGAACACCATTCCTTCGAAATGTTTTCTTACCTCGGCATAAACCTGATTTGCCAAACGTAATCTGTTGTCGTACATTGTTAGCAAAAAGCCCTCAATTTCTAATGCAGTATTCAGCTTGCTCTTTATAATCTTAATGGTGTTTAACAACTTGCTGATTCCCTCTAATGCAAAATATTCGCATTGAACCGGAATAATAACGGAATCAGATGCTGTCAGTGCATTTACAGTTATCAGACCCAGTGATGGTGAACAATCAATCAACAAATAATCATAGGAAGATTTCAAAGGAGTCAGAATATTCTCCATCACCCGCTCTCTGTTATCCATGTTCAACATTTCAATTTCGGCACCAACCAAGTCGATGTGCGAAGGTAAAATGAATAAGTTCTCAACCTCTGTCTGGTGTATAGCCTGAGCCGGGGGAACATTATCTATTAAACACTCATAGATGGTAAACTCGAGCGTTCTGATATCTACACCCAAACCTGACGAGGCATTAGCCTGTGGATCGGCATCAATAAGCAACACTTTTTTTCCAAGCGAAGCCAATGAAGCTGCTAAGTTAATTGCAGTTGTGGTTTTTCCTACACCACCCTTTTGGTTTGCCAACGAGATTATTCTACCCATATAGAAAGGATTTATTAGAAATGAATGTGAGATTAAAAATACAGACATGAAAATCTACACCGATTTTCATCAGTTTAAATTCTTTCTGTCTAAAAAAAGCCAATACTCTGAATGTCAAAATTATTGACTTAAACAACTGTTTTTTATACCGATTTGCAAAGGTAATAAAATAAATCCACCCTATCAATAAGCAACTAAGGCAACAATTATAAATAAGCTTTTTTAAGGCAACAAAATGAATATTGTGTTTCAAGTATTTTTAAGTATTGCTTTTACGGCAACTCCCTTATCGTAAATTTATCATCGAGTGAGATTAATATAAAAAATCATCTTCAATTCATTTTTGTGATTTTGTAGAATTTTTAAATTAAAACAGTTCCAAAAATGATTATCTTTGCCAGCAATAAATCAAAAACGATTTTTTGACACAGGCATCTATTTTCCTGACAGTTACATTCAAAGATTCAATCCATCATAATATGACCATTCGACATCGACAAAATCTATTCTTATTGATTCTTCTTCTGACAGTGATCATTATTTCTTATTTTTACTTTTTCCGTATTGACTTAACGACGGACAAGCGATATAGTGTGAGCAGCCAAACTAAAAATTTGATGGGAAAAATAGAATCTCCGCTTGAAGTGGTGGTTTATCTTGATGGCGACTTAAATTCAGGATTTCAACGATTAAAAAAATCTACAGTTGATCTACTCGAAGAATTGTCTGTTTATGCCGGCAAAAGTATAAGTATAAAATACGAAAATCCTTCGTTGGCAGACTCACCTGAAGAACGAGAAAAAAGATATACAGAACTTCAGGCCAGAGGATTAGCTCCAACAGCTGTTTACGAAAGAGATAAAGAAGGTAAATCTATTCAGAAAGTTATTTTTCCGTGGATTGAAATCAGCTCAAATGGAAAAAAAATCCCTGTTTGCCTATTGAAAAACATCCTAGGAAATTCCGGAGCCGAAAATCTAAATATTTCTATAGAGAATCTCGAATTTGAAATTACAGATGGTATTCGAAGATTAGTCAATAAAGATGTAAAAAAAATTGCTTTTCTTGAAGGACATGGGGAACTATCCGAGGCCGAAACCTATGATATTAGCAAATCGTTAAGCCGCTATTTTCAGATAGATCGTGGCACATTGGCTAATAATGCTGCTGTGCTGAGTGATTATAAAGTGGTGATCATTGCTAAGCCCACTAAGCCATTTACTGAGTCCGATAAATACATTTTAGACCAGTACATTATGAATGGAGGAAGAATGCTCTGGCTTCTCGATGGTGTCAGAATTTCTAAAGAAAATCTTTCCAGTATTGGACTTTCGCCAGCTATTGAATTGGATCTAAACCTGAACGATCAACTTTTCAGGTACGGTATTCGCATAAACTCGATCCTACTTCAGGACGTGCAATGTGCCAGTGTGCCAGTTAATATTGCACCGGCTAATGCTTCGCCACAGTTCGAACCAACTCCCTGGTATTTTGCGCCATTATTGCTGGCTTCGCCTGAACATCCTGTAAGCAGAAACATCACCGAAGTGCGGTCAGAGTTTTGTTCGGGAATTGATGTTGTCGGAAACAATAAGCAGGTGGATTATCAATTGCTTCTGGCAACTTCGGACAACACTCACATTGTAGGTACGCCAACTACCATCGATTTAAGTCAAAAAATTAAAGAAAACGATAAAACATACTTCAGCGGTGCTTATGTTCCGGTTGCTGTTTCGATGGAAGGTCTGTTTGAATCAGACTTTGCCAACAGAATGACTCCAAAAGGATTAATCAACACTGCACCTATTTTAAAACAAAGTACAAAAACCCGACAGATAGTTGTTGCAGATGGTGATATCATCAGAAATGAAGTCTCTCAGAAAGATAGTGTTTCGATTCCTTTGGGATTTGATCGGTATATGAATCAACAGTTTGGAAATAAGGATTTTGTTCAAAATGCCGTTCTATACCTTGCAGATAATGATGGCTGGATGCAACTACGTTCGCGTACACTGAAATTGAGACTGCTCAATAAAAAAATCACAAGTGAGGATAGAATTTTTTGGCAACTAACTAACGTTTTAGCCCCACTAATATTATTACTTTTGTTCAGTATCGGATATCAAATAATCAGAAAGAGAAAATATACCAGAAATCAATCTGCAAGATAATCTCCTTCCGTTTCAAAAAATTGCAGATTTTATTGAAAATTACACGAAGACTACTGCGCACGATTATCAACACCTGCTCTACCTAATGAATAACGCCAACAACTATTAGATATAATTTCCCTTATATACTAACGCCCAATTGAAAAAAAACGGATTTTCTGAAATAGAAGTAAGATTTTCACGATTTTTTGAGGTGAATTTTGCTCGGATTTAACTACCTTTGTACTATCTAAAGTAGTACTGAAATAACAGACCATCCACTCATGATTCAGGATATATTACCCCACAGTTTCGACAACCACTACCTTGCCGACAAAAAAATCAAAAACAACGACTTTCTCCTTCATTTTAAAGCCAATACGCTTCTAATGAAAATAAGTAATGAAGCTGTTGATTTACCTCGAATGTCCGATTTTCGGGATATTACAGACACATCTAACATTACTTTTTTATATACACTGAATGATGTTTCGGGTTTTATATTGTGGGACGAAGCAGAAACGGTAGAAGGCGATTTCGAATACAAGGAAATTGGTTTTTTCAGAACTATTCCACAAAAAGAGATTGGCTGGATAAGCGTAGTGGGACTGCATTTACGAAACTGGTACATAGAACATCGCTTTTGCGGAAAATGCGGAGCTGAGACTTACCACAAATCCGATGAAAGAGCCTTGGTATGCCCGGTATGTAACGCGCACTTTTTTCCAAAAATATCACCCGCTATTATTGTTGCTATTATCAGTAATGATAAAATTTTGCTTGCTCGAAACTCCAACTTCGCAGCCAGTTGGTTCTCATTGATAGCTGGTTATGTAGATGTTGGTGAAACACTGGAAGAAACCGTGGCACGCGAGGTAAAGGAAGAAGTGGGTCTTGATGTGAAAAATATTCGGTATTATAAAAGTCAGCCATGGCCTCTGTCGGGATCACTAATGATTGGCTACATTGCCGAAGCTGATGAAAATCAACCAATTGTAATCGACAACAATGAGATAGTCGAAGCAGCATGGTTCAGCAGAGACAATTTACCCAGCCATCCTACCAATGCCAGCGTTGGTGGTGAGTTGATTGAAAAATTCATGAACGGAGAAATATAAACTACTACCTATCAGCTAAACTACCCATAGAGTCAGGACATATTCAAGCATTTATACTTGTTTATTACCCGGGAATTACCTCGATTATTTGGGAGTACACCCGCACGTAGAGGGATTTTTTGATGGAATTTTGCTGTTTTTCAAAATTTCTTTCTTTACATCACACCCATTACAATCCCCACAGGGCGATGTATCTTTTTTGCGTATGTTTTTCAGCACGGCATAAACTGAATAGATTATTGCAAATACTATAATTATCAAAACTATTATATTCTGTGTCATTACATTAGTTTTATTTGGAGATTATCATTTAATCAGAAACTCCAACATGTTAGCCTACAATTAAAGTTAGTTTTATATAAACAAACTTCCTATCTGATAAGTTGCAAAAGCCACCAACCAGGCAATAGCAGTGGTATAAACCATGGTGAAAATAGCCCACCCCCAACTAGACTCTTTCTTAATGGCGGCAATAACGGCTACGCACGGGAAATATATCAATACAAAAAGCATAAAAGCAAAACTCACCAAAGGAGTGAAAACCTTTTGCCCCCTCAGAGCTCCACTGTTATGGGTCTGAGCTCGCAATTCATCTTTCAGAGAATTCGAATTCTCGTCGGCTTTTAAGTCGGCCTGATAAAGAATACCCATAGAACTAACCACAATCTCTTTAGCTGCCAATCCGGTAATAATACTCACACCCATCTTCCAATCAAATCCTAACGGAGTTATTACAGGCTCGATAGCATGCCCTAATTGACCGATATATGATTTCTCCTGACGTTCAGACTCTTTACTTACTTCTAGCTGTCTGATTACCTTTTCCTTTTGATCAGGTTTTAGCCCGTTATTTAATTGAGCTTGTTGAATCTTCGAATCGTAGTCGGTTGTATATGCTATATGACGTGGAAAATACCCCAAAGCCCAGATTAATATAGAAGCTAACAAAATAACATTCCCCATTTTCTTCAAATACTGTTGCCCTTTATGCCACATATGCAGGCTGGTATTTTTCAATGTAGGAATTCTATAAGGTGGCAGTTCCATCACAAAAGGCACTTCTTTCTTTGCAAAAACTATTTTTTTCATTATCAAAGCTGTAACAATTGCCAGAACTATTCCTATCAGATAAATGGAGAATAAAACAAATCCCTGATTAGCCGGAAATATAGCCGATATAAGCAATACGTACACCGGCAACCGGGCGCTACAGGACATGAAAGGAGTGATAATCATCGTCAGAATACGATCCTTTTTGTTATCCAGCGTACGTGTAGCCATTATGGCCGGCACATTACAGCCAAAACCCATAACCAATGGAATGAATGACTTACCGTGCAAACCAATTTTATGCATCAACTTGTCCATGATAAACGAAGCACGAGCCATGTAGCCTGTATCTTCCATCAACGAAATAAAGAAGAACAGAATCAGAATATTTGGAAGAAAAACTATCACTCCTCCTACCCCGCCTATAATTCCATCAACCAGCAAATCGCGTAAAGCTCCAGGAGACATGGTGCTCTGAAGCCAATCACTCAGCAATTCAACACCTGTATTGATCCAACCCATTGGATAACTGCCCAGCGTAAAAGTTGCCTGAAACATCAACCACATAAAAAACAGAAATATAGGAAACCCCAAAAACCGGTGTGTCAGCAAGTCGTCCAGCTCCCGCTTACTTTCTCTTTTGTCTTTTTTGAGCTCTTTATACGTTTCTTTCAACGCACCATCAATAAATCCGTATTTTGCATCGGTTATAATCGTTTCAGAACGCTCACCATATTCTTTTTCGAGCTGCGCAATAGTTTGTTTTGCTACAGATTTAATTTCCTCGTAGTTACTGAATTTCTCCAGCTGAGCAAGTGTGCTTTTATCTGTTTCCAACAATTTTATAGCTACATACCGAGACGACAATTTATCTGTTATAGCAGGATTTTTCCAGATGACATGTTGTATGTCATGTATTGCTTTTTCTATTTGAGCTCCATAGTTTATGTGGATATGACGCACGCTCGGATCTCTGTCTTCATACACATCAATCAGCTTTTCAAATAGTTCGTCTACGCCTTTTCCTTTCGATGCTACAGTCGGAATAATCGGGATACCAATCATTTCACCCAAACTCACATAATCAAACTTTGCCCCCTTCTTTTCCAGCTCATCATACATATTCAAAGCCACCACAACCTTGATATTCATATCAATAAGCTGGGTGGTCAAAAACATATTACGTACCAGGTTGGACGAATCAATTACATTGACCACGATGTCAGGCATCTTTTCAGTAATGTGCATCCTCACATAGAGCTCTTCGGGCGAATACTCTGTAATAGAGTATGTGCCGGGCAAATCGACAATTTTAAACGTATAACCATCTTTTTTCATGATGGCCTCTTTAGCATCTACCGTTACGCCACTATAATTCCCAACTCGCTCATGTGAGCCCGAAGCATAATTAAACAAAGTAGTTTTTCCACAATTAGGATTACCTACCAATGCCACATTTATTACTTTCCCCTTTTCTAAAACAGATACTTTAAGCGATTCCTCATCTATTGTTCCTTCAAATTTTACCTCTGATAAGCCTGCCGCATCTTCCAAAGAAACAACTTCAACCAACTCTGCTTCGCTTCTTCGTAGTGACACGTTGTATCCCATAATTTCGTACTCAACCGGATCTTGTAAGGGCGCGTTTTTAATCACTCTCACTTTTTTCCCCTTTACAAATCCCATTTCGGTTATGCGCTTTCTGAACGCACCATGGCCAAGTACTTTTGTGATTATAGCCTCATCACCTGTCTTAACATCAGAAAGATATGTGTTATTAGTTATCATTATATTTACTAATTAATTCATTTTTCGGAAAAAAGGAAATTCAAACTATTTAAAATCAGATGAACAATAAATTATATCGTCACACCAAAACGAATAAATCCAACCAAAGCATTTGCTAACTTTGAATCAGTTCCTGCAGGATTAATAATATATTGAATATCAGGCTTCAGATATATGTTATTGTTTATCTTCAACTGATAAGCCATTTCTACAACCGTTTCATTCTTGACTAAGCCATGCTGAAATCCGGCACAAGCCACTGCTATCCCAAACTGATCATTCGGTCGTTTATCCATCAAACCTCTATAATTGAAACCCACACTCAGGTAATAATTGTTACGATTGATTTTCACGGGGCTTAATCCTACCTGCGAAAAAACAAACAACTTATCTGTAATCTGCTGATCACCCACAAAATAAAAACCTCCATTTTTTTGAATAGCATCAACAGTATCATTGTGTTGATGGTAATAAACACCAAACTTATAGCAACCTGTACTTCCTTTCAGCAGACTCTTTTTTAGCTGAAACTCAGTCACTGCCAAGAAACCCTGATTTTCACTCAATTTCCAACCTGCATTATACGGGTTATTTTCAAAATCATCCGGCGTACCATCAAACATTGCACCTTCCCAGGCAAAAGAACCTGTTATATTCCACTGGATATTAACACCTAAAGCAGTCAATGGAAAAATTGGAGACGATATATTATCGGCTATGCTTGAATGAATCCCGAAAGAACTGTTTGTAAACAAACACCCGTTATCATTTACCGCAAAATTAGCATTCAAATCTTGTAAGCCCAGCATTACACAGGCATTTCCAAAACATTGTTTATACCACAATTCATATAAAAAAGTAAGATTTCCAGCTTCTATATTTGACACTCCCTGAAAATCACCAATCAAATCAACAGTCGGCTCTCCGCCGTGCGTATTTCCAATATTTAAATAAACCTCGCCACCTTTCCACCATTTTCTTGTATCGAGATCAGTCCTTACATTAAGCAAACCCAAATATGCAGTACCCCCTTTAATTCCACCACGAAAATTTGAAACCAAATCTCCGACATACGATGCCGATAAAGAAACAGGAGATACATTATCAGCGACATCTGGCTGAGAGTACATCCTGCTGGGGAATAAAATGGATATGAACCCAACAACACATAGTGACTTATACATTATTTTCATACTGAAATAGACTGACAATTACTTTTTCACAAAAATACGACAGTAGAATCAAACCCCATATCCCCAATAATGCTGATTATAAAGAATGCTGATAGCAACTTGTTGCTATAAAAAGCTGTATATAAACTAAAAAGTACAAAGATTAGGTTATAATCAATCAACTTTAGGCACTTTTAATCTCATCTATTTCAATCAGTTTATTCATGATTGCATAAACCGTTAAACCGGCAGTACTATGAATCTCCAGTTTTCTGGTAATATTTCTTCTATGCGAAATTACGGTATGCGTCGACAAGAACAAAGTCTGAGCTATTTCTTTATTAGTAAGCCCTTTTACCACACAAATAATTATTTCCTTTTCCCGGGCACTCAGCGTGTTTTGCTCATCGAGCGTCTGATTGGAATTTGAGTCGAAAAGCTTATCCAGTTTATCTTTTACCTGTTCAACAGAATCATAAATACTTACTGTATCATCGTAGTTTTTCAATAAATTCACATCAATAACCGAATAGACCAAAGCCAGACACTTAAGCTTTGGGTTCGATGTATCTGATTTAATTTTTGCCACATCAAAATAACCCCAAAAAGTAGGATTAATAATCAAAATATCCGGTTTGTGAACATTCAAAAAATGTATGACAGAATCTACAGAAATGATTTCGATAGGCTGTATTCTATAGCCTGGAACTCTTTTCAGTATAACCGAAATACCGCTCCGAATAATAACAGAAGGCTCAACAACAGCTATTTTGAGTTGATTATTATTCATTTTGCTTTATTTTGATGTTCTAGAGCCTCTACAGTCGGAACAAACAAAAAATCTTCAACCTGATTATGCGATGCTAAGTCTATTTCGCACGACAGAATATCAAACAATACCTCAGTAAGTAGATAATTATTTCCTTTTGCAGGATAGTATTTAATTAAAATATTCTTTAGCTCTATCAGCTTCGAGTCTATTTCATTGTGCCTTCCCTGAAACACTGAAATACTGTAGCGCGAATCACTCTTACCATTCACTAACTTCAAAGCATAAGGGAAAACCACCTTATTTTCGTATTCCATATGCTTGGTAACTTCCAAAACATATTCATCGAAAAACTTAAGAAAAATTGATTCGTAAGGAATATTCTCTCCCTGATTTTTTACTGCTTCAATCAACTTATTTCGAATAAGCGGCAGTTTAAAATCTAAAAAGTAAGTATGCGCATTTTTCAGATACTGAATGACTGAAACTATTGATATATCACCTGCATTATAATCGACTTCAAAGTTCGCTTCCGACAGAAAATTGACTACCACCAGAAATGTTTTATAATCTATATTATTTGATTCACAGATTTCTTTAACCGTATGATTACCAAAACCCAACGATAAACCAAAACGACTAATAACAAGCAATAGCGAGTGATTTTCATTTATCAAATCACTCATCTTGTCATTTTCAGAAAACTTTTGCGGTGTTGACATAAGCAATGTTCTACAATTTTATAATAATAAAAACAGGAATAAGACATTCGTTCATAACAGATCAACAATTCATTCAAATACTGCGATTTTGTGTCCAAATGCCAATCTACATGCAGTTAGCATTGATTGTATTCGCGTAATTTTAACTATTTCCCTATTTATCTGCAAAGATACTTATTTATAATGATTCTAAAGACCGATTGTTCAATAAACATCATGGACAATAATTTAATTTAACCAGAACAGTGCAGTAATTTTGAGTTGTTTTACGGGGAACTCAGGACAAATTTCCACTTCTCAGAAAACAAAAATGCCCCGCTAAAAAGCGAGGCATTTTTGATATGTGATACACTACTATCCTAGAACTTTAATTCCTGAATCTTCAACCCCACATTTCCTTTTACATTAGCCTGAATACGCACTGCTCCAGGCACCAAACTTAAACTTGTAACAGTAAGATTGTTCAGCTTTCCCTGAAGCGACACGCCATCCATCAGAGTATAATTGCCAATCATTTTATTTACCTGAGTTTTCATCGATTCTAAATCTGATTTTACAGGATATGTCAGATATGGAGTCAATTGCTTCAAAATCATACCGTGCAACAACCAACTTGCTGACTTCACCAATACGTTGGATGTTTTTACACTGAATTCAGGCTCTGTTATTTCCATTGCCATCTTTTCGGCATTGTAAATCATGTTGCCGGTAAAGTAAATTCTACCTTTAAAAGAACCTATCACATCAGCCACAAAAACAGCTTTCCCTCCACTTCCGAAAATTGACAAATCTGTTATTGTAATTTTCTTACTTCCTTCTGAGAAAGTTTTATTGAGCAATTGCTTTTTAGCCAGATCGGAGATTTTATCAAAAGTAACATCTCCACCAATGTTCAGATTAAATTGCTGAGCTGGTCTGTTTACATATTTGAATGCAGGTAGTGGAGTTGCTGGATTAGTTGTAGGTTGAGCACCCATAAATGATTCTATCTGAGCATAAAGCGCTACTGCAAGATTTAGCTTATTCCCAGTACTGGTAAAAGGTGAAACATAAACGTCTTTTGGAGTAATTCGAACCCAAAGATTATTTTCCGTACTAACTTCTCTGGGCTTTTGAACCTCAACCCATGCTTGGTTTATATATTTCTTTAAATCGATTGATTCAGCTAATGTTTTATCTATCTGTGCTGTTATCAATTTATCGCACTGACTGAGCGCCAGATTGGCTATTGGCGTAACTGGAACATTCACACCCACCACGTTGAGCCTTGGGGTTTGAAGCCACTCATAGCCCGAACCGATTGTTTTTGACACCAGCTTCCAGTTTTTATCAAAACTGATTGTGGTTTTATAAGTCAGAGCTATAGTACCATTAGCTTCATAATTATCGCCAACGGAATAACCAAATTTCTCTACTTTCCACGCAAAACGAGACCAGACTTTCAACGGCACTCTGTATTCTATCACGTTATTATTTATCGTAAAAGTAAAGTTCTGCGCCTTCTCTACTCTGATAGACAAATCTTTATTAGATATGTTCGAACCTTCGTAAATCACCCCCGTCATTTTCTTATTTATTGATGACTCCAGTTTTTTCACATCAAGTTCAACCTGCAAAGGCAATTCTGACAGTGCCGGTGCCAGATTAGATGGCAGATACGACTCATTAGGCTTTTCTATCTGCATTGTTTTACATGCTGTAGCCAATAAACCAACTATGGCTATCGACATAAAAATCAATTGTTTTTTCACTTCTGTAGTTTTTAAATATTCACACAATGATAATGAGTGGCAAAATTAACCAATTCTATCGACATAACAACAATTTTTCTCATCAGAAATTTGAATAATTTTCCTCTTCAATTTCTATGACAGTATTTTACACTACAATCTAACAATTACATATATAACAAAACAGTTGCAAGAAGAATCCTACAACTGTTTTGTAAATAAATATTGTCCACTTAAATCTAGCGAATTTCTATTATTTCAGCAAAGCAAAATCTACAACCTCCATAATGTCATTCACATAATGAAATTTAAGGCCTTTGAGATAAACCGACTTGATTTCGTCAATATCTTTCTGATTATCTGCACATAGTATAATATCGGTTATCCCTGCACGCTTCGCAGCCAGTATCTTTTCTTTGATGCCACCAACCGGAAGAACCTTACCACGCAGAGTTATTTCACCCGTCATAGCCAGATTTTTTCGCACTTTCCTTTTTGTGAAAGCCGATGCAATAGATGTTATCATTGTAACCCCTGCCGAAGGACCATCTTTGGGGATAGCTCCCTCAGGTACATGTACATGAACATTCCAGTCTTCAAACAATTGACTATCAATTCCAAGCTTTTCGGCGTGAGCCTTAATATATTCTAAAGCCAGCATGGCAGATTCTTTCATTACATCTCCCAAATTACCTGTTAGCGTAAGCTTTGGAGACTTACTTTTACTCAGACTTGACTCCACGTACAAAATTTCGCCACCTACCTGAGTCCAGGCTAAACCAGTAACTACTCCGGGATACTCATTACCCTGATATTTATCGCGACTATAGCGGGCAGCACCCAGATACGTTTTTAAATCTTCTATAGAGAGCTCCGTATTGTACTTTTCGTTAGTGGCAACCCTCTTGGCCACTTTACGCATCAACGAAGCAACCTGTCTATTCAATTCTCGTACACCCGACTCTCTGGTATAAGATTCAATTAACTGATTTATGACCGGTTTGGTTAGAACAAAGTCTGTATCTTTAAGTCCATGATTCTCCAACTCCTTTGTCATCAAATGCCTGCAAACTATTTCAACTTTTTCTTCCTGAGTATAACCACTGACCTCAATTAATTCCATACGGTCTAATAACGGACGTGGAATTGTACTCAAATTATTAGCAGTAGCAATAAACAACACTTTCGACAAATCAAAATCCACATCCAGATAATTATCGTGGAAAGCGGTGTTTTGTTCCGGATCAAGAACTTCAAGCAATGCTGAAGATGGATCACCTTTATAATCTGCTGTTATTTTATCTATTTCATCCAACACAAAAACCGGATTAGCCGATTCTGCCTTCTGTACATTTTGCATAATACGCCCAGGTAAAGCTCCAATATAAGTTCTACGATGCCCCCGTATTTCGGCCTCATCATGCAATCCGCCCAAAGACACTCGAACATATTTTCTGTTCAGCGCCAATGCCACCGATTTTCCTAATGAAGTTTTACCAACTCCGGGAGGGCCATATAAACAGATTATTGGCGACTTCATATCACCCTTAAGTTTCAGTACTGCCAAATGCTCAATGATACGATCTTTTACCGTATCCATACCAAAATGATCTTTATCAAGAACCTTCTTGGCATTTTTCAGATTAAAATTATCTTTGGTATACTCATTCCATGGCAACTCCAGCATCGTCTCTATATAATTCAGCTGCGTTGAATAATCCGGTGAATGTTGGCTCATGCGTTCAAGCTTTTTCAGCTCTTTATCAAACACCTTAGCAGTTGCTTCACCCCATTTTTTCTCAGTAGCTCTGGTCTTAAAGTCTGCAACTTCCTGCTCTACAGAACTTCCACCCAACTCACTTTGAATGGTTTTCATTTGCTGTTGCAAGAAATACTCGCGTTGTTGCTGGTCAATTCCTTCTTTTGCTTTATTCTGGATTGACATTTTTATTTCCAGCAATTGCGATTCTTTGTTTAGCAACTCCA
>Ga0302287_10000509_pt1 | contig 19260 bp, 11 predicted proteins | sample III_Fen_E2_4_FD_200452 | JGI IMG/M metagenome (GOLD analysis project Ga0302287, IMG submission 200452) | Peat permafrost microbial communities from Stordalen Mire near Abisko, Sweden - III_Fen_E2_4 | ecosystem: Environmental > Terrestrial > Soil > Wetlands > Permafrost | place: Sweden: Abisko...
TGGTCGGCGGCACTGTCGATGAAGAAGAATTGGAAGAGCTCGAAGAGGATTAATATTCTCGAAATGATTTTTGTTCACAAGGCGACCTTTGCGGGTCGCTTTTTTTATTTGTATTGAGATGATGTTGAATTGTGTACCGGATGACGAGAGCGCACGAAAGCAAACAAAGAATGTCCTTCGGAGGGATGGCTGTATGCGTCTCACAAACGCATTGTCCGCCTGCTCGCCCTCGACTGCTTCGCCAGCTAGCAGTCTCGCATCGGCACTCTACCCTTGGGCTCGCGACCCCCTCCCGCCACCTGATATCTCCGTTCAAGCTCTGCTTGAGTTCGGAGACATATACTCTACTGATGTACAATTTAGCCACCTAAACTCGCACGGTTAAGGCGACAGGTGTTTGCAATCGTTGGCACTCCCATTAGGCTCGCTAAGGTATTTATCCTTTGATATGCGGGGTTGCATAGTGACCGTTCCAGCTTGCTGGATTGCGGGAACTTATACGAGTGAACTATCGAACTCTCCACTGTTTCATTCCTATCTTTGCAGAAAATTCAACGAGCGAGTTTGCCATGTACGACCAGTTTGAAAGCCCATTGATCCGCCGCTATGCATCAAAAGAAATGAGTTTCTTGTTTTCACCACAGTTTAAGCATCAAACATGGCGTAAGCTGTGGATCCTTTTGGCAGAAGGCGAGAAGTCGCTTGGGCTACCCATCACCGACGAACAAATCGCAGAACTCAAGGCAAACGAAACAAACATCAATTGGACCGAAGCCGAAGCTGAAGAAAAGCGCCGCCGCCATGATGTGATGGCACATGTGCATGCTTATGGTTTGCAGTGCCCCAAGGCAAAGGGCATTATTCATTTAGGTGCTACCAGTGCATACGTTGCCGACAATACCGACCTTGTGCAGATGCAGCAAGGGTTGATCTTTGTGCGCCGTCGCTTATGCCGAGTTCTCGATAAGCTCAGCGCGTTTGCTTTGGAATACAAGGCTTTGCCGCAGTTGGGATTTACGCATTTTCAAGCTGCACAGCTAACCACAGTTGGTAAGCGCTCTTGCTTATGGATTCAGGATTTACTGATTGACCTCGAAGAGATTGATCACTTAATCGAAGTGTTGCCGTTCCGCGGAGTCAAAGGAACCACGGGCACTCAAGCAAGCTTCATGGAATTATTTGAAGGCGACCACGATAAGATCAAGAAGCTCGATGCGTATGTGACTGAGCGCGCGGGCTTTAAGCGCTGCCTTACCATCACAGGTCAAACCTACACACGCAAGTGGGATCATCGCGTCAATAGCACCCTCGCATCTCTCGCAACATCTCTCGCAAAATTCAGCACCGACTTGCGCCTTATGCAAGGCCTCAAAGAAGTGGAAGAACCTTTCGAAAAAGATCAGATCGGATCTTCTGCCATGGCTTATAAGCGTAATCCCATGCGCTCTGAACGCATTGGATCCTTGGCTCGCTTCGTGATGGCAATGCCCAATGCAACTGCTTTCACACAGGCTACGCAATGGTTTGAACGCACCCTCGACGATAGTGCAAATAAGCGCCTCGCGATTCCAGAAGCATTTCTTGCAACCGATGCAATGCTCATCATCGCAGAAAATGTGGCGAGCGGAATGGTGGTGTATCCTAAGGTGATTGAAAAGCGCATCATGGGTGAGCTGCCTTTCATGGCAACGGAAAACATCATTATGGAATGCGTGAAAAAGGGTGGTGATCGCCAATTGTTGCACGAAGAAATTCGCCAACTTTCAATGCAAGCAGCCCGCGTTGTGAAAGAAGAAGGCAAGGATAACGATTTGCTTGCACGCATTCTTGCGAGTGGAAAATTTGGCCTTACCCAAACGGACTTAAATCGCATTTTGGATTTGCGCAAGTTCGTGGGTAGAGCTCCAGAGCAAGTGGAAGAGTTTGTACGTAATGAAGTACAACCAGCGATCACTGCCTTTGGTGACTGGAAGACTGTGAACGCAGGTGAACTCAAGGTTTAATGCTCACGCGGAAACCGTGTAAAGTGTAAAGTGCGGTGGGATGCGGGAAACTGTATTCTCACAATGAGGTTCAGGTTCCAGTTGAATCACTTTACGTTTTACACTTTGCACTTTACACTAACGAAGACTTTCCCACGCTGCCGAATTGGCGACAGCTACTTCTTCCTACTGTATCCAAACAACCACGTGCTTGACTGCGATGATTTGTTGTGATTGAAGCGCGCGCGAACCTTTGGATCTAGGCTGCTCTTATTGCAGAAGATCAATGTCGAGAACTCTGCACGCCCAACAAACGCTCCGCTACCAACGCTGCGACCTTGCTCACTTACTGGCCCCTTGCCTTGGTTTGTCCATTCCACTTGCATTTGAATTTCGTTATTGTTGTCATAATAAGCACCATTGTGCAGAGTAAATGACTGCTTGATTTTATTGACATATCCGCCCAAGTTTGAATAGACCAAGATTTCCATATTCACTTGCACGCTATCCCAAACAGGAGGATCACCAAAGCCCGAGCCGCGAGGAATACCAAGGCTTACCAGGAATGTTGGACCTTGTGTGCGATACTCCATGGTGTCAATCCCTGTCGTCACAATCTTGCCATTTTTCCAAATGTCTTTGGTGCCATTCGAATTGAGGAAGGTAATCCGGAAAGGCTCATCGGTCTTGGGTTTGTAGTTTCCATAACCACTTCCATCACCGGTTTTGTTCACTGCATCTTGCATTGTGATATCAACAGTGACACCCACAGTTCCTGTTCCGCGCACAGTCACCCAAGGGTTATCAACCGAAGGAGCATTTCCAGAAACATCGGTGAAGCGACTCACCGCAGGGTCAAAGCGCACACGGTCACCCTCGGTCACAAAGCCTGTTGCATCCTTTGTGTACAAGAAAATTGCAGACGTTCCATCACCAGAAAGTTTCCACATACTAGGAAGAAGAGCAACGCTGCCACCACGTTCGCGCAACAGCATTACTTTACCCGCAGTATCAGACACCAGAGTAATGGGTTCGCTGTAAGAGACGTGCAGTGTATCGAACAAACGCCCTTCACCAAAGACCGCAGAAAGAATGATCGGCCCTGTCTTATCTTCTGCGATAATCGAGGAGGCTTCATAATCTGCACCGAGTCCCTTTTGCTGCGTGACTTGGCCTGCGTTAACAAGCTGACCACCTTGATAAGTTCCCTTGAACTGTCCAGCTGTGTTACCGAGTTTGAAAGGCCTTGGCAGAGTAAGAGTCGCAATCGTATTACTGTTTTTCCATGTCCATGTAGCTGTGGAAAGAGTTTCGGGAGCAAAGAATCCGAAAATTGCGAAGAGGCTATCGGGTTGATGCAAAGCATCAACGGCGCTTGCAAAGGTTACTTCCACATGATCCGCAATGCCATCGCCGCTAGTGTCAGCGATCATAGCATAGGCAATAGGAATAGGGCGACGCTTAATGCTCACTCGTAATTTTGCGAAGGAGCACGCATCGGTGGTATTGCCATTGCGATCAACCACAGGAGCTCCGTTCTTCAACTGCACTTGCACACCCTCGGTAATAGGTTGCTTGCCCGAGGCACTTGAAGAAATTTCATAAGCCCAAATATTTTTAGCATCGTTCACAATCTTTGCACTCACCACTGTTGGCGTATCGGTGACTGCATTCCCTTGCGCATTGTAGATTAAGAAAGGCCATGCAGTGCTTGCGCTCACTGGTTCAGAGTATTGAATGAATAGAGAATCGTTGCTCGCGGTACTAGACTTCTCTAGGATAGACACCGAAATCACCGTGGGTCCAATGCCATCGTGATAAGTCTCATCGCTTGATTTAACACCCTTGCCTGCAACGTTCACATACAAAGTAATCGGTCCACTTGGATTGGTATTGACCGCACCAGAAGGCGACTTGAAGTGCACGCGAATGCTGCTTGCAGTTGTATTCGAGGTATCAGTGGTGGTGAGCGTATCGCCTTCGTAGACAAAGGTCACCTTGGAGAAATCATAGTTGCCAACTTGGAAGTTTCCATTCAATTGAATATCGATCGCATCGGGCACCTGATTGCAATCCGTATCAATCATCTTAGCAGCTTGAATAATTGGCCATGGTGGAGGAGGCTCTACAATCACTAGCGGATCATTGATCACGTAATTGAAATCGGTCTTAGGGTTGCTTGCCTTGAGCAGCAGATAGGTATTGACGTTGATCGTAATCGCTTGCTCATAGCCCACATAGAATTGCGCTACGCCGTTTTGCAGCGTGACACTTTGGATCTGTGTGGTAACCGTTGGATCTGCATAGAAGCTAAAGCCTGGAGCAACTGCAGCCAATGCAAACGAAATATCTTCGCCAGTCACCGTGGCTCCACTAGAGTCCGTAAGAGTGATGGTGACCAGTCTGCGCTTTCCTTGATAGAACTTCACCGTATCTGCAGGCACGAATTTCAAGAGACGCTTGACCTTTGGAGTTACCACTGTATCGACTTGAACGAGCAAACGCTGATATGCGCAAGCACATTCATAGCTTCCTGTTTTGTTCGCATTCGCATTATGCCATACCACAAATTCTTCACGGTTGGGACCGTAGTTCAAACCGCTCACACTATGCGCAAAAGCCATGGTATCTGTGCGCGTTGAAATTGGGAATGTCATGCCCGCGCCGATATCTAAACCATCGAGTTCGAATGCATTCAAAACACCTGTAGGCTTTACCCAGCCCGAGCCTGCGAAGTTTGCGCTAAAGGTCTGTTGTGTGCTCGATACTTGTGGAGTCGCAAAAGGTGACGTGAAGATTAAATGCATGTCGCGGCGCTGCACTGGCGCGTTGCCACTCGCGTAATCGGGAGGGTAGCCAAAGATGTGCGAGCCCTTATAATACAAGCTCACATAAGGATCGCTCACATAGGTCACAAAGGTTTTGCCATTGATGGTTTCCACCTGGTCATCGGACTTGTCAATTAAGCCCATCGCAAGATCAATCCCTGGGGAATAGATGGGATCTGTGACCGCGGTATGTGGAACAATGGACCATGCGCCAGTCAACTCAGAGTAAGGAAGCGGACCATAGTTACTGTAGTTTGCGAAAGAGGCCACTTGGAAATTGAAGTGCGCACGGCCTGAAACCTCAATGGTATCCAGCAAGGTGAAAGGAATGTACCACTGGTTTGTTCCTGCGACTTGAACAGGTGTTCCTGCAGTCACATTCAGGCTCGTTCCCGTACCGCTGCCACCGAAGCGCTGAGGAGCTTCGATATGAACAACAACCGTAGATGGGGCAATGGTCTGTGTGCTAAAATACCAGCGAACCTCAAGCCCTTGGTATGCCTTGGATTCATTATTGGTAAGGTCAAATTCAAAGTATGCATTGGTCGATGTACCACGCGCAGCCTTCATGTAAACGCTGTAGTTTAAATACACTGGGTTCGCGTTGGTGGTGAAGGTGTAATGAGAGCCACCATTGTTGTCAGTACTAGAACCAGAAACAACATCGAAGTAATACGTAGTGCCAGGCTGCAAGCCAGTCAACTCAACATCATGGAACAAAACCGGTTGACCTTGATCGCCTGTGAAGGTTTGATTTAAGCTCGCAGCGGAGGTTCCGTACTTGATCGTAGAATTTGCTGGTGTGTTCGATGTCCACCAATAAATACTTGCGTTCTGATCATCGACGCGGCAAATGCGCACCGAAGAAATTTGTGCGGGGGTTGCAGTCATCACAAAGGAATACCAATCGCCGTGATTGTCTTGCACGCTCACATTGTGGCGGATGTCGGTTCCTTGCAAGTAGAAGTAATACGTTGCACCTGGCGTGAGATTATCGAATTCAACGGAGCCAGATTTGCTCAAACCATGGGAAGCAGAATCGATTAAAGCACCGTTCGCAGTCTTTGATAAATACACAACGGTCTGCGAAAGTTCATCGCTCTGCCATGAGATCAGCACCGAGGTATTCGAGATGGGAGTAGCTACCACATTCGATAGCACAGGACCAGTGACATCGGGAGGCAAATCTTTTGCAAGCATTTGTGAGGGCAAAACAATTTGCGAAGAGAAGTCGATGCAAGTTTCTGTCGAGGTATAATCGCTCCAATCATCCTTCAATGTTTTCCCGCTTGGCTTCGCACCACCCATGAGCGCGCCCTTCGGACACTTGTACGTATAAGGGAACCCACCAGCGTTGTAACCATCTGGGTTTGCTGCGCGATTATGTGGATGTTGCAGATTCTTATCACCCGCACCCATGATGAAAGAAATATCCCACGGGTTCATGCCCATGTTGTAGTAATAGTTATCGATACCGATGTTGAAATAATCTTGGTCACCAGTTAAGTCCCACACCATAAAGAGTGGAACCACCGCGCCTAGATTGTAGCGATTGAATCCCCAATCTGAACTGTTCCACACATCGTGGTACGGTTCATCGTAATGAATCTTTTGACCATCGGCTTCGGAGAGTGAAGCTGCACCATTGGAGCCATCATTTACTGTGCGACGAAGTGTTGCAATTGTGCGTTTCAAAAGGGAATCGCGTTGCCCTGCATTGATACCATACTGCGCAGCCGTTGCTGTTGTTGGGAGAATCAACTTCGCAAATGAATACATCACATAGGAATGAATGTTCTGGTAATCGGTCATCCAACCACCAGGGTAAAAACCGCTTGTGGATCCAAAATAGCCTGCGGAGAAATATGCCGTGTTGTAAAAGGCATTCGTCGCATTGTCGTTGATGCTCTTATTCTGCAGAAGGTCGTAGTAGTACTTAGGGTCTTTCGTCACGTAAAAAAGAGCAAGAGCTGCTGCTGCAGGAAAGTCGTCGTGCTGAGAATTTCCACCGGTATAAAAACCCGCTTCACCACTTGTTCCGATTAACCTATTGGGGAACACAATATTGTCATACATATCAATCGCAGCAGCTTTAAGACTGTCTGCATAAGGTTTATCAAAGAGTTCCCAACCATAAGAGAAGAAAGCGAGCGTAGCTGCATAACCACCCGCAACATTTCCACCAATGCCTTTGGCAACAACGCGATCTGGGCCACCCTTCGCTGCAGGCTGTGCATCTTGGTGCTCCGGCACATCCCAGAACTGATGGTCGGCAGAAGCAACTCCAACCGAGTGATACATGTCGTGCTTTGCAATCAAACCATCGGCCTTGGAAGCCTTATAGAGCTTGAAAATAAAGTCTGCTCCCACCTTTGCTTCATAAAGCAAATCCGGAATTCCATCGGCACCAAATGGAAGGGTATCGTTGTAGCTTGCGCCATAATGATCTTCGGCTTTTTCTGGGAACAGCGTATAAGTCAAAGTGAGCACAAAGGCGGCATAATTGAGGGTTTCTGAAACTTTAAAATGGTCACCACAGTCGTGCCATCCACCCGTAAGATCATGACCTATTGCCGAACCATCTTTCATATGGCAAGGACCATGTATCCAAGAATGCGTATCGCCACAACGCTGGCTGCCAAAGAACTTCAGAGAGGTTTCAAATATGCTGTTGAAAATTTCATCGTCGATGCGGAAGGTTGCAGAGGTGTCCTTGCCAACCACTATGTAGTAGCGCCCAGGAGCAGTCAAATCATTGAAGTTGGCTTGATAGAGGCTTTCTGTTGCGGCGGATGCATTGGTATCACCAAACATATAGACAGAGGTGATGGAATTGAATGCACCATTGACCCACATGGGTGGATGCGGTTGAGTACCCAAGGAAGCCAAGGATCCACTCGAAGCTTCCACGCCTGTTTCAGCATTGATCACGCGAAATGTTGTTGCCGTGGGGTTTGCGACCATGGCTTTTTTGGAATCTTGCGGACGGAAGCCCACTTGGTTCACACGAATGACACGGCGTGCATACACGTTCAAGGAATCGAGCTGCCTGCGCGGGCAGTTATTGCAAGTGTTATCGATATTGTAATCGTAGGCCCAAGTTTCCGCTTCAAGCAGAAGGGAAAGGAGCAAAAAAGCTTTTACGGCAAAGCGTGACATATGGACCCTCGTATACAAGGAACTATGGGAAATTTACACCCAATCCACACCACACGCAAAATATAGGTCAAACCCCTGCTATTATCATGAAATTTGTGTGAGCAATAGCGCTTGTTTTTGCTTACTTCACTTTGTTTTCCCCAATTAGCGAAGTACCACGACCACTTGTTCCCAATGAAGTACACGCTGCGTTCTAAGTGAATTCTAAGCGAATTGCTTTCTCGCAGAAAGCACAAAGTTATTTGACGCTTAATCGAAGGTCGCTATGGTGGGCTATGTTTATTGTATGAAAAACTTCATCGTAGCATTAGTCCTAGCTTGCCCACTGTTTGCTCAGACCACATGGACCCGCGCGTTCCCAGCACTCACAGGGAATCAACTCACCCAAGTCACGTTTGCAAATAACGCATTCCTGGTGACCGGCTGGAATGGCACTTTGCTACGATCCTCTGACGGAACAAACTGGACCAATGAAAATCTTGCTCCAGGCGTGAATCTGGGCCAGTGGTTCAGCGACGGCAAAAAGAGCTTTATTACAAGCGAGCCCGCGAATATACAGGGATCATGGGGTGCATACATGTATTCCGAAGATGGCACAACTTGGACTTACACCAACCCCACCGAACTCACGTTCATGACTTATGGGGTTGCCTCGAACAACGCGGGTACTTATGTGATGGTGGGAAGATCTGAAACAAGTGGGAGTAAGGCTTACGATATTGCCTACTCCACCGATGGCAAAAAATGGACGATCACGCGGCCCTTTGGCTATTCAAGTGATCCTCCCGATTTATTGAATGTCCAATGGATCAACAATCAATTTGTGTCGTGTGGACAAAGCGGTGGCCTCATGTATTCCGCTGATGGAATAACTTGGATGTGGGAATTTACAGGCGTACAAAGCACCCTCAGCAACCTTGTGTGGAATGGCTCGCAATACCTTGTGGTAGGCGGCATGGACACTGTTTTGACTTCACCTGATTTACAGAAATGGACCAAGCACGTGGTGGGTGCGAACACCGATTTTCATCAGATCATTTGGGATGGTTCGCGCTACATTGGATACACAGATCATCTCAGCAACAACGATGTGGAATCCATGATGACTTCAACCGATGGCGCAACATGGACAATCACGCCAACGAATCAACCGCACAACTTATATAGCCTCGCATTCGGTAATGGCAAATACGTGGCCGTAGGCTCTTATGGAACAATCGCCACATCCCCTGATGGTCTAACATGGTCTGTGGTTAATGAACCGACAGGCCATACGCTATATAGCGTAAACACCAACGGCAGTCAATTCTTGGCTATTGGATCTGATCGGCAAACATATCATTCAAACAATGGCAGCGATTGGGTATCAAGCATGATAAAACCATACGTGTATAACACTTCTTTTGCAACGATGCTCTGGTCGCGTTGGGATGGCAATGCGTGGAACATTGGAAGCAATTTTAGACAAACCTACAATTCGACGGATGCTGCGACTTGGACGGATACCACGTATACCAATTACGATTACAACGGCGCAGGCTCCATTGCTTTTGGTGCAGGAGTGTACGTGCTCGCGGGCAACTCCGCAGGCATGAGCATGTCTACAGATGGATACCATTGGAAGAGCAATCCATTCACCACTGCAATACCTGGGCTTACTTCAATTGCATTCGGTGGTGGTCAATTTGTGTCCGTTGGATATTGGGGTGCTGCAGTTCGCTCTGTCGATGGATACACTTGGACACAAGTCACAATTCTCGGCAAACAAAACTTCACCGATGTGATCTGGGATGGTTCTCGCTTTGTCGCTGTAGGTGATTCGGGGCGTATAGCAACCTCTAGCGATGGCACAGCGTGGAAGGTGACAACAAGTGTCACCAAACACAATTTGCGCGGAATCACCTTTGCAAATAATCAATACGTCGCCGTGGGTGATCATGGAACCTTGATCGTGTCTGATGATGCAGCGACTTGGTATGGTAGAAATGCAGCTACACAAAACAATCTGAACTCAGTGATTGCCGATAGCAAACAGTTTGTGGCTGTGGGCGATTGGGCAACCATTGTCACCTCTCCTTTCGCGCCTTTCACCACAAGGATCGCGACGACAAAATCAGCATTACAAGGCTTTGAGGTTAGGCGTGAGGGTTCGCAGCTACGCGTGACTGCACCTAGGGGTGAATGGGTGGCTAAGGGTGAATGGGTGGAATTGCGAACCTTGCAAGGAAAGCTTCTGGGAACAAGCAAGCTATCCCAAGGGCGTGCAAGTCTTAACCTAGGGCAACTCTCGCCCGGAATCGTGCAATGCATTGTGCATGGATCGAGTGGAAATATGGCTCAAAGCATTTTGATTCCTTGATCGACGTTTTATTCTTCAGCTTCTGCGCTTAATAGCCGATAGAGAGATAGTGCGGTCAAGCCCTGATAAGGCTTGATCATTGCACTCAAAGGGAATACAATAGGGCTATGGCGAACAAGTTAAAGACCACGTGGCAGAGCATTTCTCCACAAGATCGCAAGTTGATCAAGCTTACGGCGGTGGTGTGCTATTTGATTCTGATGGTGTCCTTAGTGTCGCTGTTTATGTTTGCTCGCACAATCAAACCCCACCCTCAAGGCCCTGATTCCACCGCAACCAAGCCAACTCAAGAGCAAACCGATTCAGCAAAAACAGCCGAAGGGAAAGTCGGCGAAACAAAGCCTTCGGAGGAAGCGTTGCCACCTCCCCCACCTGGTGCGCAGGAATTGCTCGCAGGCCTTGATAGCTTTGATACGCGCGCCCACCGCGAACTCGCAAAAATTTATGCCGAACGCCAAGATTTTGACATGAGCATTCTGCATGCGAAACGCATTGCAGCCCAACTCGAAGAAGACTTGGAATTCCAAGGTGACATTGGCAAAACCTATCTCGCTGCAGGAAACCCCGCCGAAGCAATTCCCCACCTACTCAAAGCAATCAAGCTTGGAAACAAAAGCGCGGAAATTTTAGCAGACCTAGCTCTCGCAAAGTTTCGTGGGCAAAATGCAGACTCTGGGCTTGCAAGCATTGCACAAGCGATTAAGCAATTCCCCGACAACGCACTTTTAGAAACGCATGAAACAGCGATGTATGGCGAAGCCAAAGACAAGGGAAATGGCGGCGAGGCTAAGTTCAGAAAGCTAGTGCAGAGGTTCCCGAAATTTGCTGAGGCGCATTATCAGTACGGTCGCTTTCTGATGAACCAAGGAAATTACGCTTCGTCATTAAAGGAATTACAAACCGCAAAAATTCTTGCGCCTCTTGACCCACGAACCCATGCGCGACTGGGCATGGCTCTATTCCAATTAGGGCGTGACCCCGAAGCAGAACGATCCTACAAGACTGCGATTGCCATGAATCCGCGCGACTACAATACGTGGTTCAACTTGGGCGAACTCAAGCTCTCACAGGCAAACGAATCCGACCGGCCTTCGGTGTTTACGCAAGATACCCGCGAGGCGTTAGAGTATTACCTGACCGCACTCGCAAACCACCCAGACCACCCACAAGCCCACTACCGCGTAGGCGTAATCTTGAACGCCAACCACCAGAACCGTGAAGCGATTCGCCATTTGGAAGTTGCACTGCAAGCAGAACCCCATTCCCTGCGAGCGTTGATTCAACTGGCAACCGCCTGGGAAGCTTTGGGAGATAAGGCAAAAGCTTGGGAATACGTTCAACAAGCCTATGAGATCGACCCTTTCAACAAGCTCGTCGCCGACGAATTCAAGCGCCTCAAAGGCGAGCCTAAGACTTAAGCCAAAAACCTGAAAGCACCCTCCTTCCACAAATCAAGTTCCGCTTGCATTCTGGGCGATGAAAACCTATTATTTGCGTAACTCATTGCAATACATTGCCTTATGCCTAATAATATTACGAAGAAAGACATCGTTGAAGAAATCTCCCAGCGCACGGGTCTCACACAGGTTGATACCAAGGTGATCGTGGAATGTTTTCTGGATTCCATTGCCCGCGCACTTACGGAAGGGAACAATATCGAGATCCGCGGCTTTGGCCGTTTCAAGGTTCGTTCCCGCAAGGCACGCATCGCACGTAACCCTCGCACCGGCGAGCCTGTCGATGTACAAGCAGGCATTAAGCCCATATTCGAAGCCTCAAAAGAGCTGCGCAAATTTCTGAACGATCAAGTAGCACCCACCACTCCTGCGACTGAGACTAACGCCAGTCAGGATTTGGGATGACCGAAGCGAATAACGAACCGACGATTATCAACCGCAAGGCCTCGCATCTTTATTTTGTGGAAGAGCGATTCGAGGTCGGAATTCTGCTGCTTGGAAGCGAGGTCAAGTCAATCCGTTCGGGCAATGTGAGCCTCAATGAAGCATGGGTTGACCTTACAGATAAAGACGAAATTTGGCTGGTAGGTGCGCACGTTGATGAATACCGTCAAGCAAGTGTATTCAATCATATACCCGCACAGCGCCGTAAGTTATTAGCACATCGGCACGAAATTCAAAAGATGAAAAAGGCGAAGGAGCTCAAGGGCTACACGCTGATCCCTCTCAAACTTTATTTCAAAAATCGCTTAGCAAAACTCGAAGTCGGAATATGCAAAGGAAAGGACAACAAGGATCGCCGGCAAGATATTATGGCGAAGGAAAGCAAGCGCGAAGTGCAACGCTTTGTGAAGCACCGCGAGCGCGCTTAAATCTTCTGCTAACTATTTTGCTTTGGGTTGGATTGGCATGTGCAGCCACTCCTAAGGTTCTGACGATTAGAGTTGACGCTCAAACTTGGATCGATCTTTCTGCAATCGCGAGCACTCATTCTCTACCCCTGCATTGGAACTTGCAAGCTCGCCGTTTAGAGCTTGGGCAAGAAGACCAGATGGTGGCTTGGACCGAAGGAATCCCATGGGCAGCAAGCGATGACAGTGCAACCCGCATTGAGGCTTCTCCTCGCCTAATGAAAGGAACTTGGTGGGCTCCTCTACGATCTACACTGAGAATCTTAGGCAATCAATTGGGTGGAACACTCATCTACGATAGCGTTGCACAAACCACCACGCTTGGCAGCAAAAAAGATTTCGCTAGTTTCAAGTTTGAGTCCAAGAAAGAATCCGAGATTGCCTCGATTCGCCTCACCCACAAAGCAACCTACGAGACGCAATTTCACCCTCCGAATTATGTGCTGCGCATCCATGGCGTTCACAACGATACGTCTCTTTTTAAGAAGAGCAAGCTAGGCAAATTGGTGAAGAAGATATCGACAACACAAGACAAAGACACTTTGCAAGTTGCATTTCAATTAGCCCCCGGAGTAGAAGACGCGGAAGTAGTAGAACGCGAATCTGGCTTAGCCCTTCAAGTTATCTTCCATAAGCCAGACGCAGTTGCTGAAGAAGAAGATAAGCCAGCGAAAAAACAGATCAAGACAATTGTGATCGACCCAGGGCACGGCGGAAAAGACCCTGGTGCAGTTTGGAAAAACGCGATGGAAAAAGACGTGGTGCTTGCCGTTGGAATCAAGCTGCGCGATAAGTTGCGCAAGGCTGGATTCAATGCAAAGATGACCCGCGATGATGATAATTTTATTGAGTTGCAAGACCGCCCAGCGATGGCATCGAAATGGAAGGGCGATCTCTTTGTCTCGTTGCATTGTAATGCTGTAGAAGGCGAAGATCGCCGCAAAAAGACCGATGGATTTCGAGTGTACATTCTGCGCGAAGCTGAATCCGAAGAAGACAAAGCAATTGCGCGGCGCGAAAACAAGGCTGCAGAACTTTCATCGAACAAGCGCAAATCCGAAATTTCTCCTGTCGAATGGATCTTGCTCGAAAACCAACTCAACCAGTTCACCAAGGAAAGCGAACGATTGGCCGCATCCATCGTAGAAACCTACGGTACAGGCCCTATTCGCAAACTGGGAACAGGTGCAGGCCAAGCGGGATTCATGGTGCTTGTTGGTGCTTTTATGCCTGCTGTACTCGTTGAACTTGGCTTTATCACCAATGCCGAAGACGAAGTCATTTTGATGTCTGAAAAAGGGCAGGATGAAGCCGCAGAACGCCTCACGAAATCGATCGTGAAATATCGTGAATTGAATAATTAATGTTTCTTGTGAGCGCAAGGTCAACACGTTTATCGTAGATAGCAGCTGGCTTTGCAGTTGTTCTAAAAGCTGTTTGGAAAGATCTTTTTTGCTTCCAAGCTCTTGTTCAATCTTCGAAAGTATCTTCTTCGAAGAATAAGGAGCAAATATGATCAGCGGCAAAAGAAAGATGAAACTATTTTTTCTCTCCTTTACCATGGGGTTATTGTTTTCATGCAATGGAAATCCCACGACCAGTTCATCAAGTGCCACAGATACGAGTCTCGCCAAATATGTTTGCACAAAAAATATTGCAACCACACCAGGGTCACTCAAGCTATTACCTGTGGGAACAACAGGTACACCACAAGTTCGCGGCTATGCAGAATATGTTCCACCTAATTACACAAGCAAAGACAATTGGCCTGTGATTATCAACTTGCATGGCGATGGCGAATTGGGAGATGGACTCACCGAAGCATCTTTGACTCCCTTCACTTACTCCTGCTTGCCCGGGATGATTTATAACAACACATGGGATAAGCAGCATCGCTTCGTGGTGTTGTCTCCCCAGTTTAGCACATATGCAGATCGTAGCGCGGTGAATGTGAATACTTTTGTGCAATATGCAAAGGCAAACTATAAGATCGATGCCACGCGCATTTACATGACCGCAGTGTCTGGTGGAGGAGTGGCGCTTGGAAATTATCTGAGTACGTATTCTGGCGGGGAAGCGGCTGCAGTACTTCCGGTCTCTTGCTACCTGCCGCCCATCGCTTCTGCGACAAAGTGGAAAGCAGTACCTGCATGGTTTTTACTCGGCTCAGCAGACTCTACAGTGAAACCATCGAATGTGGTGAAAAATTACACAGCCATTATGGGAACAACACCCCCAACGGTCGTACCAAAAATCACGCTCTACACTGGGGTTGGCCATGACGCCAATTCCGTTAATAAGACCTATTATCCAGAAGGAAACGACAATAAGTTGGAAACGTCCTTCAGCGGAATTACCTTGACTCCATACTCAAATATTTATGATTGGTTTCTTCTTTACCATAAATGAATGGCTGTTCACTTTTGCGAAATCTTTGTCAAGAGAAAACGAGCCATTCCATAAATTTTGATAGCCTTATTGACTTTCAATGATGATCGAAACCCAACCGGTCTTATAGGTTTCATAACCTAACGAAGGTGCAGCGCCTATAAGCTTGCGACGGTTGCTTCCTTGCTGTTCAATCAAGAACAAATCTTGCTGAGAAAGAAGTTTATTCACATCAGATACGACGTGATGATTTTTCTCAAACTTTGTTGTTGCAGAATAAACCTCACCTGCATTTGAACAGATGTATGCAGAGAGTGAATGAACCGTTTCGGAACGAAGAACTTCCTCTGCAGATTTAAGAACCTCTTGGCTTAGCCCTACCCAATTAAAAACAACGCCGAGAACGCCAATAGACCGCCCCTGGGAATCGTTTGCCCGTACACCACAGGAATAGACCAAGACCTCTTGATTCCCAGCCAAAGAACCCGTAAAAGGTCCTTCAAAGCCATATTCAGAACCGTCTTTTGAGTCCATCGCTTGTTTGAACCATTTATAGGAAGCCGCTTGAGCTCCGATGCAATGATATTTTGCTGGTCTGCCATTGCAAATAACCTCTCCTTGCTGATTGCAAAGAACGATATCGTAGTACACCGTATAGGATTCAAGAATCTTTGCAAGCCGTTCACTTGCTCTGGAAATATTAATTGAAGTAGGATTTAAGGTCGCCTCCACAACAGCAGACTCGGTTGCCCACCAACGAACATCACAAGATCTTTCATATAGGTTTCGATCGATAATGTCTATGCAATTTCGGGCAACCTGACTAAGACGCTTTCCACGAACTTGAGTTTCCAAAATGGTATTTAGGTGCATAAGCTCAGAAATTTTAACCTCTGCATCTTTTTCCATCTCACTCGTAATCGCCTGCGTTCTAGCAGATAAGCTTCTTATTTCAGATGCGACAACACTAAAACCAGCACCAACGGAGCCAACTTTTGCGGCTTGTATTTTTGCATTTAAAGCAAGAAGCTGTAAGTTGGAATTTACGGCTGCAATGGATTGTGCGGATTTGTAGAGCATGTCCTTGATCGATTGAGCAAGCACTTCAATTCTATTGGAGACAAGGTCGTTTTTTTGTGATTCCATGATAGTGAAGGATAGCTAGAAACAACTTTTCTGGAAGATCGCTTAAGGGGATTTTCTTTTCTTGAAACTCAAAGCCGCGATGCATAAACAACAATCTTGTCGCAGGCATTTCAAAAAGATAGACCGCTTTTCATATTGAGTCGCAATCAACAATTAATTGATTTGATCAATACTTTCCTTGGCCGCCTAAAAATTCTTGCGCAGGCTTCCATAAAAACGGGTGCGATCAAGACCACCAGAAGGAGTCTGAATTTCATTGGGCGCAAAGACGTGCAACCAGGTGGCTTGCAAGTCGATCTGATGGAATGGGATATGCTCTAAGATCGAGGCGTTCCAAGTCCAACCACCTGGCACATCAAGAACCGTGGGCGCGCGCAAGTTCCAGGAAGCCGCACTGCGATACACCCATTCATGCGTAATTTCTAGGGATTGGATCGGCCGGCAATGCAGACTGAATTTAGTCCAAAAATGGGACGGTTCAACGTCCATGCTTTGCGCAGGACCACGCCAGGATTCCCAACCACCTTCAGCGCTGAGAAGGTAGCGACTTTGATAGGAATAACCAATGCGCGCACTCGTTCCCAATCCCGTAAGCCACGCATTCACACGAGCCATCGACCCAACGCGATATGGAATCCCATCATCTGCACGCCAACCGCTCACCGCAAAGGTTTCTGCGCCATGATCAGCCCATAGCCATGTTGAACCAGACCAATCGAAAGGTCCTTCCTCCGAGGAGACCCGCGCATAAATTTTCTGCAATTGCTCATAGCCTTTTGCTGGGCGTAGTGAAATCGAATCAGCCCCAATCTTTTCATAATCTTCGCGCAGGGGATCCTGAGTCGTTCCCCAATGGTTCAACCAGCCAATCATCGCGGCTACAGATCCGATATAGGTGCTCGCCTCAAGGCTATCGCGCAACAGATGATTACGGTCATTGCTACCTGCGAATCCAGCCCATGTCAACCACGGCAATAGTTTGCCATTCGCTTCGATCCACGGCCATGCAACAGTGCCTTGGTCTGGGAGTCCCCACGGTACCGCACCCGTATCTGAAGCATGAATCAACGTCATGCCTACTCCGAGCTTGAGTGAAGACGACTTGCAACCACCCATGCATCCATAGCGCAGCGTTGCTGATACTTCATTGCGAAGTCCGTTCGTATCGAGGGCGTGATCTGAAAATAATTGGCGCTCATAGGACATTTGAAGCGAAGCGGCTCCCAAAGACGCTTGCGCCTGAATTCGAGGCAATATCTGCATGGGAACCCAACGTTGGCTAGGAGTCAACACCCATACATACTCGCCACCAGCAAGTGCATTTACCTCAGTGGACCCATCCTGAAATCCACCGCCAGTGAAGAGAGTCGAATAGGCGGGCAAGTTTTGTCCAAACCATGAAAAGGATTGTGTACCAACTACATTCTCACGACGATTATAATCCGCACTGCTAAAATGATCCACCTGCGAACCCTGCGCAGTAAACCAGTAATTGGTATTCAGCTTGGATGTGACACCCAGATCAATCATGGGGGTGCGATTATTTTCCTCTTTGGTGCTGCGCAGCTCTTGATACAAGTAATCCCCGACCTCGTTGCCCACAGAGGCCCATACGCCAGCTTGCCTTGGCTGCCATTGGAGAATACGTGGATAGCGGTCAAGGAGATGCCGTTCCTCAGAGCGGCTTGGATTCCACAGGCTATTCTCATCAGAGAACCCCGCAGAACCAGCGGAGCGCTCATAGACATAAGTGGGCATGGCAACCAAACGAGTTCCACTGCCCCCAGTCACCGAATCAAGTGCGGGAACCTCTGCGGGAACCTGACTCCACACAGAATCCGCACAAGCAAAAAGAAGCATCGGAATGAAGAGCTTGCCTACCATGGAGTCACCTCCAAAAACACCCCAGCCCAAATGAACTGCGAAGCGACGGGTTGGGTCCAGATCCGTTCCCAATGCAGACGAAGACCAAGCTGATAGGCTTGCGCCTTGTAGACCAAGCAAGAAACCCGCGCATGCCAACCAAACTCAGACTCCCCCGTCGAACTCAAATAGGCCGAATCCATATGGTCTCCCCTGACCATAACAAGGCTGATCCCACCACCCAGTGAGGCTCGCTCAAAGCCAGGCACAGGCAATTCAAGCCCTGCACGCCCATTCGCTTGGCGAAAACCTGGGGCAGGGTCATTATGAATAGGAATGTAAGCGTAGCCAGCTTGCGCATAGCCCCGTATCGAATTGGACAACGGATAGGAAAAGCCTGCCTCGCCAAACCAATAATCACGAATCACATCGCGAAGACCACCGATGGGCATTGATCGTCCCAACTCGCCATCAATGCGGACGCTGTCCAGAAAGTCTGCACCCCACACCATTTGGCCGACAAGGGGCAAGGCCAGCAATGAGCGAAACACCCATGAAATACGCAGCATGTCGCCAAATCTAAACAAGCCAATAAAGCACGGCACACAAACAGATTAAAAACCGACGGATGCCATTGAATCACACGCCAAAATCCAGCCTTTTCAAATTTCAATCGCTGCTAGAAAGCCTCGCCAAAAGAAGCCGCAGCCCCAACTCCATTGTCCACATAAGAAACATCAATACGAAAATTGAACCGTCGTTCAGAATTCAATGAGTAGCGAAAGCCCCCGCCCACATCATAGTGAAATCGGTTATCCACAAGTGAACTCAGATCGGGCCCAACCTTGCCTGCATCTGCGAAAAGAACCGACGAGAATTTTCCACTCAGGGGACTGCGAAGTTCTGACTGTAACACAAATTGTTGATGATCACGCAAACGACCTTTGGTAAGGCCACGCATACGAGTTGTGCCATCGGGCATGGACAAGCGGTCAATAGGCACATCACCATCAGCACGTTCCCATAACGTCGAAAGAGCGAGGACAAGACCTAGGGGCATTGTATTGTAACTACGAAGATCGATGGTGCTTTTGGAAAAGTTGTTTTGGCTATTCCACATTGTCTTGTAATACATTTTTCCAAGAGAAAGTAACAACCCTCGCGAAG
>Ga0302287_10000512_pt1 | contig 19216 bp, 18 predicted proteins | sample III_Fen_E2_4_FD_200452 | JGI IMG/M metagenome (GOLD analysis project Ga0302287, IMG submission 200452) | Peat permafrost microbial communities from Stordalen Mire near Abisko, Sweden - III_Fen_E2_4 | ecosystem: Environmental > Terrestrial > Soil > Wetlands > Permafrost | place: Sweden: Abisko...
GTATCGAGGCACTCTTCGCCCGTACTGACGATGTGGAGTAACTCATCACTTGTCAGGCCAGCTTGTTTGAGCTCGCTGATGACTCGGTAGGTGTCATCGAGATGCGGATAGGTATCACCAAGCTTACTGGCAAGTGGGTGGTCGTGCTCAAGTTCATCGAAGATGCCACGGAGAATCTCGTAGCTATGGAGTTCGTCGGCTGGCTCGAAATGAGCCCCTCGGTAGAAATACTCGTTATTTTGATTAATCACCTCAGTACCGAAGCTGTGGAATGTGTGAATCGCGACCTTGTAGGCTTCTGGGCCGATGATATCAGAGAGTCGCTCCCGCATGGCATTGGCACCACTGTCGGTGAATGTCAGACAGAGGATGTTCTCGGCCAGTGTATCGGTCTTTTGTAAGATATTCGCCGCACGCATACTAAGCAGCTCTGTCTTGCCGGTACCAGGACCAGCGATGACGAGCAGAGGGCCATCTATACGATCGACGGCTTGGCGTTGAGCGTCGTTGAGTGATTTGTAGCGCGAAGCAAAAGTAGTCACTCCCCTATTGTACCTCAGTAAAGGAAAGAGTTTTGTGGTATAATTTACGCATGAACCATGGTGACCTATTCGATGACTTTGCGCTTGAAAAATCTGCCAAAGACGAATTCGGAGTCAACCTCGAGGTGGACAAGGTTATCGCCCGAAATATCGACGTCGGTAATTCTATGCACGCGACACTGTATCTCACAAAAAAGAAGCAGTTCTATTGCTATATCTACGGTCCAGCCCGCCTTGCGTTTGGTGACATCAGGAAGCTTGCTACTCGTATCGGGTTGAAAATTGAAGTGTATTTCCCTCCCAAGAACCGACCACACTATTTCGACGAAATCGGTCTGGCGAAGTTTCGTGAAGTATTCCCTGGACGACATGAAGTAAAGACGGAAGATATCGTGTTTTACCGCACGCTTGCACCATATAGCCCCGCGCTGCTACTTGTCGCGGAAGTACGCGACGGTGTCATCTATCGTGCCGATAGCGACGCAAGTACTGGCTGGCGACCAGCGGTTAAGTTTGCCTATCGTCGCATCAAGACGAGCTAATAATTACATCGTGGTGTGGTCGTGTCGCCACCCCACCAGCTCGCGATGACGCGAGTACCGGTTTTGCACTGCGCGATTGACTCGTTGGGCACGAGGATTGCATATGATGTCGTGTTCGGGGGTGCATAGACGCTGACATACTGGTAGGTTTCACTAGACTTTGGTGGCGTAGGCATAGTCTTGAGATACTTCGGTACAAGTAATGAAGTCAAATAAACGGCCGAGTCACATGAGTTACCTGCGACGGGACATATGTAGGGATATGAGCCGGTGTCGTCGTAGTATCTCTCGAGTGCGCCTTTGATAAGTATGACGTCGACTCGACGCTTATTATCGCGAGACTGCTTCTCGGTGAGGCTATAGCTCAACGTGACAAGTATTGCAAGTATTGCGAATGTGACCACCACGGTCATCAATTCAACAATAGTAAAGCCTCGGCGCGCCTTCATGGTGTTATTGTACCATGTCGCTTATGTTTTTTATGACGTTGAGGATGAGCGTTAAGCCTAGTCTACGGAGCGCATTTATTTACTTAGTGACTCAAGATACTGAAGCTTGAGCTGTACGCCCTGCTCCCCTGCCTTGTCGCCGGCAGCTTGGTAATTCTTCAATGCTTCTTTGTAGCTTGCAATTGCAGCAGCGGTCTCGCCTGTGTCTTCGCTCTTCTTGCCTGACGCTAGGTCTTCAGCAGCCTTCTTGGCGGCTTGCTGTTTGGGTGTGAGAGTAACAGCTGATTCAGTCGCACTCTTTGGGAAGAAGTGTGCAAGTAGAGCAATAGTCCCACCTGCGATGCCCGCAACAACCACGAGGCTCGCGAGGATTAGTAGGATTCTTTTGATGATCGAGTGTTTTTTAGGTTGTTCCATATGATAATCTTCCATATTCTTTAAGTGGTCCAACAGACATTATCAGCGTTAAGGTTGAACCTGTCGCTCCATTTTGTGGCCGTTGCATTGATATAGGTATTTGAGGAGGTCTTGACGTTACATGCTTTTGCCCCAGTGTTGGTCGTGCCTGAGGTGCCGGCGCTGTCAAAGCCTGCTTCGCAATACATATTTGGGCTGTCAGGTGTACAGCTGTTGTTGTATTGGGTAGTGCTAATGAAGTGAAGGTTGCCATAGTCGTATAACGACACAGTTGTATAATAGCCGCCCGAATTCTGACCATATCCAGTCACTGCATTTTGACAGTGTCCCCTTATCTCGAACTCCACATACCCACTAGCAGGTACGGCCTGACTAGTAATCTTAACAATTTCGCCATCTGGAGCTGGGGCGAACGTTGCGTAGGTCGTACCCGTAGACACGTCGACAAGTGGGCGAACTGTGTATGTGCCGGTGTTGGCTATATCCGTCCCTACTGAAACGTATCGGTCCAGGCCGGATGCACAGGCGCTCGCAAAAGACTTAATCTTAATGGATGGGTATCCTCCAGTGAGCAATTTGAGCGCGACGTACTGGGGCGCTACGTGCGTGACTGGTATCTGGAGTGTTCCACCGTTTGCCGTAGCGCTATAAGCGCTGTTGACATAGCCACTGTAGCAATACTCCTGAACATTGATACCATATAGCATACCCTCGCTGGTGGCGGCAGGGTTGGTGATAGTGGTGGCGCTTGTCCATGTCCATGCAGTGGTATTCGCCCATCCTAAAGCAGTAGTCCAATATGAGAACTGGTACTGGTAGTAGGGTGACGATCCTGCCACACAAGCTGAAGGAGTCCAGCTCCACGTCGGTCCTGAACCTGACACGGTTGGTGCTGCTGGTGCCTGAACTCCCGTAATCACGGTCACTTCAGCTCCGACACTGCTAGCGAGGGTTTGGGTGCCGTTGACGCAGCGTGCGGTTGCGCGGAAGCCGTACTTATCGCCTTGGTTAGAAGTAGCCGTTTGTGTAGTACCCGCTCCCCAAGTTCCAGTGGTCCAGGTGCCATCGTTGGTCCTATAATCAATTGCGTATTGTAATGTACCGTAGTTACATGCTCCACCACTGGCGGTAGCTGTTGCGGAAGTCGCGATCGTGCCAGCTGCTGGGGATAGACTTAAGCTTGGTGTTGCCGGTGCTGTAGGCGCGGTGTAGTACGTCACCGACTGTGGATCACTTACGGGAGACGTATCACCTATGGTTGCTCCTGCCTCGCAGCGAACTTCAACCTGGAAGGTATAGCTTGTGGCGTTCGTATTACTGCCTCTTGCGTACGTATTGCCCGCTTGCCAGGCCGTCCAAGCTGACCATGCGCCTGCACCGACTTGTTCACGGAAGCTGTACTTTGGTGTCATGACGGGGTCGGTCGAGCATGTTGGAACCGATGAGGTTGCGACTAAGTTGGTACCCGACTGCGCGACAGCGAGTGTCGGCTTACTTGGTGCTTGAAGTGGTGTTACGTAGTCGCCCGCACGTCCCTTGTAGGTGCTCTCTATTGTTACTGTCGAAGCGTCAATCTCTTTCTTGTACGACAGCGTAAACTCGTCGCACCCACCGGCTATGTTTGTCTGGCAATCGTCGTTGCCCGTTGCACTCTGGGCCACATAAGCGAAGACGTCGCTGCTACTGAGTGCTGCAGCGATTGAGTTCGTCGTACCGGCACTTGCCTCCGGCATAACGAGGATATCATTGTCGGTGATACCAAGAAGGGCTGCGACAACGGTGCCAGTATTTCCCCCATAGGTACTTAAGAGCGCTCGTGGTGATGGATATTCTCCATATTTGTCATAATATTTCTCGAGTGAGCTTGCGATGAGTGTCGCTTTTGTTGAGCGTTCGGCATCCCGAGCTTGAATCTGTTGGCGGTTCAGAGATATGATCACAAACGTCGCCAAGATAGCAAGAATGACAGTCACTGTCATGATTTCGACGATAGTGAAACCCTTTTTATGCATCACGATGTTACCATTGTAGCATATTGCTTATGCGCTACGGGGCGCCACTTGGCAGGCGACCCCTCACCTGCTGTTTGATTGGCTTTCAAGGCTTCTTGCATGGATTGAGAGAACGCGTACTTATCTGGGGAGCTGCATGCCGTAGCTTGGGTCTTTAGTGGGGTCAGCGACAGTGGTAGTATTCGTAGTGTTATTCTTTACTGACTCGAGGTACGCAATTTGCAACTTCACCGACTCCTCACCAGCTTTGTCACCTGCTGCTTGATACGCTTTTAGCGCCTCCTTATAGCTGGCGATAGCCGCATCCGTCTCGCCTTGTGCTTCGTGACTTGCCGCAGAGTCGAGCTTCTCTTTTGCTAACTTTGCTTGTTGCTGTTTAGGGCTTAACTGGGTTGATTCTGACGATTTAACAGTAAGATGTGATAATACGAAAACCGTACCGCTCGCGATAATTGCGATAATTGCAAGACCTCCGACTGCAAGAAGCGCCTTCTTGAAAATCTTCTTTTGCGCTTTCGGCTGTTCCATGTGATCGTTCTCCATATCTTTTAAGGGGTCGTCCAACAGGGGTTATCGACTCCGAAGTTGTATCTGTCGCCCCATTTCGTATTTGTGTCATTTATGTATGAGTATGAGGAGGCCTTGACGGTACATGCTTTCGCCGTAGTGTTGGTCGTGCCCGAGCTGCCACCGCTGTCAAAGCCGGCTGCGCAATACATTGTTGGGCTGTCCGGTACGCAGCTAATGTTGTATTGGGTAGTGGACATCTTGTGGAGGTTGCCTATGTCGTATACCTCAGAGAGCCAGGTGGTACTATCCGTGCCAGTATAGTATCCGGTATAGGGATTCATACACCTTAATTTCATATGAGGCTCTACATAATTAGATACGGCAGGATTAGGGGAGCCAAGACTGATAATTGTGCCAGATGTAACTGCGTTCCAGGTCCCGTAGTCCAAGTATGTGCCAGTGTTTTCGTAATCTGCGTTCAATAACACATATGGGGTTACGCCAGATGCACAGCTCCCCGAGAAACTCATAATTCTCACAGATACGTATGAGCCGACGAGTAGTTTCATCCCAGCGTGGGAGACCCGTGACTGCTGCGTCACGGGCATGTAGAAGTATGTACCCCAGGTGTCGGCACTCCATCCGCTTGAAGTATAGCTACTGGTGCAATTTTGGTGAACGGCAATGTCATAGGCAATGCCCTGGCTTGTTGCGGCGGCATTTGTTGCATTCGTGCCAGTTCCTGCATCTATCCATGAGGTTCCCGCCCACGAACCTGCGTAGATGAGGAAGTTGTACTGATAGGTCGCCCAAGTACCGGCAGGACATGCCGAGCCGGCGCTCCATGTCCAGTTTTTGGCGGCGTAAGTCGCACCCGATACACCTGGAGCTGCGGGCGCCGCGATAGGATCGATATAGGTATCTGCAGCACTGGTGCTTCCTGTCGCGATTTGAGTGTTGTTAACGCAGCGAGCTGTTGATCTGAAGTCGTACCTTGAGCCTTCAGTAGCGTTTTGGCTTGATACCAATGTAGTGCTCCATGGTCCGATACCCCACGCCGCACCATTGACACTCCAGTCGATGCGGTATTGTGCGGTGCCATAGTTGCAGCTTACGGTCCCTGTTGTCCCCGCGCCGTATGCACCATAAGCCGCAGCCGAGATAGTAGGCGTAGCGGGTGTAGCGGGCATCGCATAGTAGACGACAGTATCCTCTGCGCTCGTCGCGCCAGTCGCAATTTGAGTACTGTTCACGCAGCGCGCGGTTGCCGTGAAGCCGTAATTGACAGCATTTGACCCAGCTATCGTGAGTGATGTGCTCGTACCCCACGAGCCAGTCGTCCACGCGCCAGAGTTGGTGCGGTAGTCGATGCGATATTGCTCGGTGCCGTAATCGCAGGTTATAGCGGATGATGTTCCAGTAACGTTCGTGCCTGACGTGGTTGCATTGACCGTTGGTGCCGCAGGTGTTGCCGGCATGGCATAGTACACGACAGTATCCTCGAGGCCCGTCGCACCCGTCGCAGTTTGTGTGCCGTTGACGCATCGTGCAGTCGACCTAAAGCCGTATGTCGTCGCATCTGTTGCGGCAATTGTGTAGGACGTTCCCGAGCTCCATGCGCCCGTTGCCCATGTGCCAGCATTTGAGCGGTAGTCGATGCGGTATTGCGCAGTGCCGTAATTGCAGGTAACCGTAGATGATGTACCCATCGCGATAGTTCCCGAGGTGACCGCGTTGACTGTCGGTGTCGCCGGTGCCGCAGGCATCAGATAGTACGTGATGCTAATCGGATCACTCACTGGAGAAGTATCACCAATATTTGATGCAGACTCGCAGCGAACCTGAACCTGGAAAGAATAGCTTACTGAGTCACTATTACCACTTTTTGTGTACGTATCGCCAGTTTGCCAGCTACCCCAGCTACCCCAGCTACCCGCTCCGGTCCGTTCGCGGAAGCTGTAATGTGGGCTAAGTCCACCCTCTGTGGGGCATATTACTGTTGAGGATGTTGCAACGAGATTGACCCCAGATTGAACGGCTACGAGAGTCGGCTTGCTGGTTGCTGCAAGTGGTGACTGGTAGTCACCTGCGCGTCCCTTGTAGGTGCTCTCTATCTTCACTATCGAACCATCAACTTCTTTCTTATACGACAGCGTAAACTCATCACACCCGCCGGCTATGTTGGTCTGACAGTTGTCATTGCCTACGGTGCTCTGGGCGACATACGCGAAGTCATCAGTTGTGCTAAGTGATGCCGTGATCGAGTTGGTCGTACTGGCACTTGCGGTTGGTGTGACAAGGATGTCTTTGTCGGTAATTGAGAGAAGTGTTGCCACCGCAGTGCCAGTATTTCCCCCATAGGTATTTAAGAGTGCCCTTGGTGAGGGGTATTCTCCGTGTTCGTCATAGTACTTCTCGAGAGTGCTTGCGATAAGCGTCGCTTTGATCGAGCGTTCAGTATCGCGGGCTTGGATTTGTTGGCGACTGAGTGATGCGGTCACAAATGTCGCGAGAATAGCAAGAACAACAGTCACTGTCATGACTTCGACGATAGTGAAACCGTTTCTGCTTTTCATGTTAATTTCAGTATACGACGGGGTGGCGACTAAATGCAACTACTTGCGCATATCAAGGACAACGAGATGCTCGATGTGTGGTGTACGGGGGAAGAAATTGTAGCCACAGTGATGGCGGATGCCATATTGCTCGGCGAGGAGCGCGACATCTCGTGCCTGCGTGACGGGATTACAGCTGAGATAGACGATACGTGGTGGCTTCGTCTCGAGGAGGCGGTCGATGACGGCCTGATGCATACCGGCACGAGGTGGATCGACAACGACCGTCATATCACCGTTGATATATTCGAGAGCCTTCTCGCTTGGTGCGAGGACGGCTTCCGCACTACTGTGGAGCGCCTCGATATTACGCTTCATCTCCGTGACGGCATATTCGTTGTTTTCGACAAGTGTCACGTGTTTGCCACCAATCGTGAGGCCGATAGTACCGACGCCACTATATAGGTCGACGCATTTGTCGCCAGTGATAAACTCTCGCATATCTTTGAGCGCCTGCTCGTAGACAGGGATGTTGACCTGGAAGAAGCTCTCGGCCGCGTAATGGAACGGCACATCAAGGATGGTATCGCTCAGGGTGACATCACCAAACTTAGCAAGTCGTTTCGTGATACGGCTGGCGGGGCTCTTCGGATCGCTAAAGATGAGCTCTCCACCGAGTGCTGGAAGCGCAGCAGCCTCTTCACCACTAATCATGTTGGTTATCTTTCCCTTGAGATAAAGTTGCCAGACACATTCATCCTGCTGGTTGCTACGAATCATCAGTGTCTTGAGCTGGCGTGCAGTGACGCCTTTTGTGCGCAGGAGGTCACGAATCGCGAGCGCAAGTTGCATCATCGAATCTGGCAGAAGTGAACATTCCTCGACAATCACCTTGCCTTTTGAGGCGCGGTGGAAGAATGCGAGGTCGAGGGTCTCGGGATGTGTGGCATCTAAATCAAGATTTGGTGTCCATTCGTCAGAAACGGCTTCATCGTCATCGCCATCAACAACGTCGGTCACTCGAGGTGCGGACTTCACCGGCTTTTTCAGTACAGGCTCATCTTCTTCGAGCGCTGTGCTATACCAGCTGAACTCAACCTTATTGCGGTAGTGCGCGGTGATGCCGTCGGTGTAGACCTCGATTGGGCTTGGCAGGACGATATTGTGGAGTTCGAACGCTTCTTCGATGAGGGCTGCCTTGTAATGCTGTTCCGCCTCAAATGTCATAATTTGCCACGGGCTAGTCGAGAGGTAGCTCACAGGATCGAGTGGCGCGATACGTTCTTTTGATGCCTTAAGTACCTCTGTGACTACGCCTTCGACGAAGTGCGATTTCTTCTTGGTGATGCGGATCGAGACCTTCTCGCCAGGAAGTCCGCCCCAGACGAATGCTTTGCGGCCGTCTTCAAGGGTACCGAGCGCTTGCCCGCCGCCGACGATTTTTTCGAGTGTAAGTGTATCAGATTGAATTTGTTTCATTCCCTCTATCATATCTGTTTTGTGCGCAAATGAAAAACCCGACCCTTTTCGCGGAGGCGTAAGGAATCGGGTTTACGAGTATCAATGAGGGATAAACGACCAGAAGAGGACGAGCGAGGCGCCTGCCATGAGGATAAACGCTGCCATGACACCGACGTTACTCAGTTTCGAGTTCTTGTAGTCTCCCATGATGTCTCGGTTGTTGCCGACACGATAGATCATCCATAGCAGCGGTACGCTCGCGACGGCGTTGAACACCGCGGTGAAGATAAGTGCTTGGATTGGGTCGATGTTGAGGAAGTTGATGACGAGGCCGGCGAGGGTTGCGAGGGCGATGATGCCGTAGAAACCATGTGCCTTCTTGAATTTGCGGTAGAGTCCTTCTTTGATGCCGAGCGCTTCGCTGATGGCATAGCTTGATGAGCCGGCGAGAACTGGGACTGCCAAGAAACCGATGCCGATGATACCGACGCTAAAGAGTAGTTTGGCGATAACGCCTGAGTATGGGAATCCATGGACAAGTGGTTCGAGCGCAGCTGCGGCATCCTGAGCGTTTGAGATCTGTGTGATGCCATGTGCGTGAAGTGTGGAAGCACAGGCGACGACAATGAACCATGCTGAGACGCTGGCGAGGGTCATGCCGGCGATATTGTCTATACGAATCTTCTTGATGAAGTTCTTGCTAACGTGAGGCTTAGCGTCGGTCGATGAGTTTGAGATACGGTGCGTCTCGACCTCATCTTCGACGACCTCACTCGTATTCCAGAAGAACAGGTATGGGCTGATGGTTGTACCGAGTATACCGACAATGATATAGATCATATTGGCGTCAAGCTGCACGTTTGGCACGAAAGTACGCGTCAGTACCTCGCCCCATGGTTGGCCGACGAGAAATGCGGTGACTGGATAGGCGAAGAGCGCGATCGCGAGCCACTTGAGGATCTTGGCATATTGACGGTATGGTACAAACATCTGGAGTAACACACAGGCAATGGCGAAGAACACGGCGAGGCCGGCGGCCGGTAATCCAGGCAGGAGTAAGCGTGTCGTTGCGGCCATCGCGGCGAGGTCGGAGCCGATATTGACGGTATTGGCGACGACGACGAGGATGACGGCGGCGAAGAGAATCTTCTTGCTGTAATGGCGCTTCAAGAGTGCGGCGAGGCCGTCCCCCGTCACAGCACCGATACGAGCGCATGATTCCTGGACTGCGAGAAGGAGTGGGTACATGATAGGAAAGAGCCAGAGAAGCCCGTAGCCATAGACTGCACCGGCCTGTGAATAGGTCGCGATACCACTCGGGTCATCGTCGGCTGCACCGGTGACGACGCCTGGTCCGAGGACGCGGACGAAGCGCCCGAATTTGCTGTAATGTTTGTGTGCTTTGGCGAGGTTTTGCTCGCGCCGCTCGGCAGCGGCATCAGGTTTGTGGTTTCCTACTAAGTCATGCAGCCAGTTGTAGAGGTTTGCCATGGAGTGTTTCCGTTTAAGGTAATCTAGACATCATTGTAGCACAGGTGTACTAGAGTTAAATGAAAAACCGCTCCAGGACCACTCGGGAGAGTGAATCGTGAAGCGGATAGGTGTTGTGAGTTACGAGAACTCAGATGGCACCACCCTGAGGTTGCGCACCAGTGAGTCCCGTTCGAGATATTCGCCAGTGACGAGATCTCCCAGGCCTACCTCATCCTCCTTGTCGAACATCTGCCACCTCTGGCCGTTGTCGAACTCAATCTCGACGACTATTGTGTCCATGACAGTTGCTATCGCGTGTGCCGTATGAGTCAGGACGACGTCGACGATGCGCTGGGGCTTCTCAAACGGAAGCCAGGTCACCCTTCGCCTTTCATGTACGATGCGCGGCACCGTCAATGCAAAGGCGGTGACCGCAGCCATGGCTATGAGCGCGACGACACCAAGCACGAACTGCGAGTTATAGATGAGCACGAGCGTCACTGGCGTGATGCCGAGCACCGCTACGAAGCCACACATGCCGATCACATAGCTCAGCCAGATGGGCATGCGAGCGATGCCGGTTAGACTCTCACGGTACTTCTCTTGAGCTACCACAGTGTCCTCCTTAAGGTGCGATGATTGGACTAGGGTACTATACCTTAAATAAGATATATCGTCAAATGAAAAACCGCCTCCCGACTACCTCGATGGACGTGATGTCCAGAGATAATCGGGGGCGGATGTGATCAGGACGATGCCGGCACGACCCTGAGGTTGCGCACCTGATTCGTGCGGGGCACGATGTCGCCGAGGACGTGGTCACTGATCTTGATCGTGTCGTCGAAGGTACCGACCACTTGGAGGCGTTCGTCACCCGTTTCGACGAATGCGATCGCGTACTGAGAGGTCACGTCTCCTGGCTTGGCATAGTGGGCGGTATAGGTCTTGAAGACATCCCACACCTCCACCGGCTTGGTCATGGGGCGCCACGTGGCGTTGCGGGCGCGCAACGCGTTGTCGGTGGGCTGCACCACGAGCAGCACGCACGCTGCGGCGAGGCCCATGAATACTAGGCCAAGCAGCATGTTCGCAGCCACCCAGAGGGCCAGCATGCCTGTGAGCGCACTCACGAGGCCGATGATCAAGCTCCAGCCTGTGATACGGCTGAGTTTCTTGTCCGGCAAGCGTGCCCACCCTCGCATCACCTTGTAGGGTTCACCGACAGGAATCATTGCCATCCTCACTCTCAAAGTTCACTCGACGGTTGTCGCAGCGATATATAAATCATAAACCAAATAGCAAGATTTGTCAAATGAAAAACCGCCTCCTAATCATCTCGATGGACGTGATGTCCAGAGATGATTAGGGGCGGATAGGTCAGGCCTGTGGAGGCACAATCTTCAGGTTGCTCACCGTGCCTTGGTCGGGCACGATGTCGCCGGTGACTCGACTCCCCACAGAGATTGCTGCATCGAGCTCGCCGATCACCTCGTAGGAGCGTCGCTTGCCCTCCTTGATGCTCACTAGGTAGCTCTTGACGACATGCGACGGGTCGGTGTCGTTCACCTTCGTGATTCTGACGACGTCAGTGATCGTGACCGTGTCGACGATCGGACGCCAGGTATTCCGGCGACGTGAACCGGCAGGTTGCACGACGGTCATCGCGAGCCAGGCGATCGCGCAGGCTGCGATAACCGGGAGGAGGGCCACCTGGTAGTTGGTGAATATCAACACAAACATGACGCCGAACAGTGCAACGCCTGACCAGAATGCCCACACGGTGATATAGGCAAGCTTTGCGTCTGACAGCCGCGCGAGTCCGCGCATCTTCTCGTATGGCTCTCCGTACTGAATCACAGCACTCCTCTCGAAAGGTCCACTCGACGGTCGTCGCAGTGATTTGCAAATTATAAACCAAATCGTTCTACTCGTCAACTGAAAAACCGCCCCGGAAGGGCCCTCGCGGATGGATATCCGGGGCGGCTTCAGGGGCGGCGATGGGAGTTGACTATGTGAGCTACTAGTTCTAGCCCTCACCCTCTCCCAGTTCATAGGAGCCGCTGCCACTAGGTGCTACGGCAGCCAGTATGGCATCCAGTTTCGCCTGGGTGCCAGCAGCTTTTGGAGCGGGGCACTCGAGACGCTTGAGGCGCTTCTCTTCGGCCTTGAGGCGCTTCTTCTCGGCCTTGATCATCCGCTCGAGACGCGCGATGCGCAGCTCGTGGAGAATGCCGGTGGTAGCGTGGCATGTGCCACCCTCACCGTACGACCCCTTGCCGTTCGCTACACACGTGTTGCTCGCGTCGATTTCATCTGCGAGCTCCGTCTGGAGGGATTCCAGGTTGTCGGACTGTTCAAACGTGGTCATGCCAGGTTCCTGTCTCTCGTGGTGTCCCGGTGAGACTCCAATAATTACATTATATCACATAATGCAAAAATATGCAATACCGACTAATGTTACGACGTAATATTCAGCGTGTGCTTGGCGATTTCTTTTGCTTCGTCTGTCGGGATGACGACGATGGGCTTAGAAGCGACTTTTTGTGAGATAAATGTCATAGTTTCGGGTGCAGTACAGGCCTCGTTTGCGTCACCGTCGACAGTGAAATCGAGACACTCAAGATGCGCGAGGATACGCTTGCGGAGGATTGCCGAGCGCTCCCCTACGGTGCCGGTGAAGACGATTAAGTCGCAGCCGTTGAGCGCGACTACCATCGAGCCGATGGCTTTGTGGATGCTATGGACGAGCGTCGTGAGCGCGAGGTGCGCCATGTGGTCGCCATCAGTCTCGCGGGCGATAAGTTCACGGATATCATTACTGCCGCCGATGCCGAGTAGGCCTGACTTCGTATTCAGATATGATTCAAGCTGTGCGTCATCCATATTGAGTGATTCTTTGAGGACGCGAGCTGCGCCGACGTCGATCGAGCCACTTCGTGTCGCCATGACGAGGCCTTCGAGAGGCGTGTAGCCCATCGTCGTGTCGATACTGCGGCCGTGGAAGACACCCGTGATAGACGAACCGCTGCCGAGGTGACAGACGATGACCTTTGGTGGTAATTTACCGGCGTCCCAGAGCGCGCTAATGCTCGCTGAGACAGAGATGCCGTGATAACCAAATCGCTTGATGTCGAGTCGATCGGCGTCATGGATGTCGATGCCGTAGTTCCATGCGTATGGTGGTTTGGTGGCGTGGAAGGCGCTGTCTGATACGCCGACGACAGGGGTGTCGGGGAATGACTTATGAAGGGCGCGCAGTTCGCTGAGTGACGCGTCGATGTGGAGCGGTGCGAGATGACGCAGGGATTCGACTTTTTCGATGATTTCCTCGGTCATCAAGTGATCTTGCATAAAGAAACTCGAAGGTGCGACAACTCGTAGGCCGATGCGACCAATCGATTCACCATCACGGATGACATCGTTGCTGCGCAAGAGATCCATCAGATGGAGCGCGCTCTCAGCGATATCCTCAAACTCGATGCCCACCGTGCGGTGTTGGCCGTGGGCGAAGATATTGCAGACTAACTTCCCATCCTCGCGCTCAATATGGAGGTGCGCTCGCTCAGAAAGGTCCGAGTTATACACCCCGTATTTACGACTTGAACTGCCGGGGTTGGCGACGAGGATGAGTAAGGGGTCGGTCTGCGTCATTTCGGATACCTAGTTTGTCTGGCCGTGCCAGGCTTCTTCTTCTACTTTTGCTTGACCGCGTGCTGCGGGCCATACCCATGCGTCGAGCTCAGGTAGGTCGATGCCATTTGCCTTGATGTAGGTGGTGTTTTCGTCAATCTTCTGCTTGTACTTCGCTGCGAGGTGCTCTGCTTCTTCGAATGGCAAGACGCCGTCGTGGCCGAGCTGTTTGAATGCGGCGATCACGAGGTCGTAGCGACTTGTCTCGTTGCGAACGTGCATGTCAAACGGTGTGGTCGTCGAGCCAATTTCTTTGTAACCGCGGACATCGAACCTAGTCGAGTCGACGGCGTAGTTGAAGAGCACGCTCTTGACGGTCTGTGGGTAGCCATGGAAGTTGAAGATAACCGGCTTGTCTTCGGTGAAGATGTGGTCGAAGAACTTCTGGTCGGCGGTGTTGTTAAGCGTGCCGAAGCCCATTGAGGTCAAGGAAGAGACGTTGACGCAACGAATCTTGATAGCTGGCCATTCAGTCTTGATGATATCGATGGCAGCCATCGTTTCCTTGGTCGGGTAATCCCCTGCTGCGGCCATGATGATGTCGGGATTTTCGTCAGTGGCGAAGTCCCAAATCATGAGGCCTGATTCAACTTGGCGACGTGCGAGATCTGGGGTCAACCAGCGTGGTTCGACCGTCTTGCCAGCGACGATTGCGCTAATCTGGCGGACGCTCGTCAGCATTTTCTCGAGGACAACAAGCGTTGTGTTGCCATCAGCTGGGAAGTAGACGTCTGAGAAGTTGCTCTGGCGACGGAGGAGGTCGTCGATGAACCCTGGGTTCTGGTGACTGAAGCCGTTGTGATCCTGGCGCCATCCACTACTTGTGAGGATATAGTTGATGCTTGGAATTGTCCCGCGCCAGGCGACACCGCGACTCTGAGTAAGGAACTTGGCGTATTGGTCGACCATCGAGCTGACGACCTGAAGGAATGCCTCGTAACTGGCGAACATGGCGTGACGGCCGGTCAGGACGTAGCCTTGCATGAGACCCTGCATGTTGTGCTCAGAGAGCATTTCCATGACGCGTCCATCGCGAGACATATCCATATCCCATGGTGCAAGTGGCCATTGCCAACTGCGACTGGTTGCCTTGAAGATATCGTCGAGCTTGTTTGAGTAGGTCTCGTCTGGACTCATGAAGCGGAAGTTTTTGCTGTCAGCGTTGAGTCGGAAGACTTCTTCGATGTAGGCGCCTGCGCGTCGCATCGAGCTCGATCCCATCGTGCCTGGCACGACTGCATCTTCTGCGAATTGTTCGACACTTGGTAGTACGAGTGGCTTGTAGACTGCGTCTCCACCGTGTGCGTGCTTGCTCATGCCCATACGTTTCTCGGGATTTTCTGGGAAGATGTCGTGGACGAAGTCGCCGAAGCCTTGCTCCTCGCTGAAGAGTTCGCCGAAATTGTAGCTGCCGAGCCACTCGTTGAGCAACCTAAGCTGGTTTTCATCGGTCTTTGCTTCGCTCAGGACGACTTGGTGCGCGAGACAGTTACCCTCGATTTTCTGGCCTTCGAGTTCTTTGACTCCAGTCCAACCCTTGAGAGTGCGCATGATAATCATCGGAAGGCGCGGCGTGACATCGTCGCTTGAAGCTTTGAGCTCCTGGATAGTCTCATGTGCCCAGTCGAGTGCTTCCGCCATCGCGTCGTGCGGATTGACATCATCTTTTGTCGCATCGACGATGCGTGGTTCGTAGCCGTAGCCCGAAAACAGCGTCATGAGCTCGTAGTTGCTCATACGACCGAAGATAGTAGGCTGAGAAATCTTGTAGCCGTTGAGGTGAAGAATTGGCAAGACGATACCGTCGCGGCGTGGATTGAGCAACTTATTGAGGTGCCATGCACCAGCGGTTGGTCCGGTTTCGGCTTCGCCGTCACCAACGAGACATGCCACGATGAGGTCTGGATTGTCCATGGCAGCGCCAAAGCTTGTACTGAGGGCGTAGCCGAGTTCACCACCTTCGAGGATGACTCCCGGTGTTTCTGGGTTTGAGTGGCTCGGATAGCCATACGGCCAGCTGAAACCACGACACAGCCGACGGACACCGTCGAGGTTCACGGGAAGGCTTGGGTCGAAGTGAGTCAGTGTGCCTTCGAGGAATAGGTTTGCCTGAAGTGCGGGGAATCCATGCCCCGGCCCGAGGACAAACATCATGTCTTGGTCGTACTTTTTGGCGAAGCGGCTGAGGTGAGCGTAGGCAAAATTGATGCCAGGTCCACTGCCCCAGTGACCAAGGATACGCGTCTTGACGTCGTCGAACGTGATCTCACGTTGCATCATATGATTGTCTGCTAAAAAGATTTGTGCGGCAGTCAAATAGTTGACCGTACGCAAATATTGGCCCATCGAGTGTTTTTCATGATTATTCATACTGTCTATCAGTATAAGCGGAAGCGTGATGCGACGCAAGCACCTTTGTCTCTGAGGACCAAGCAACTCGCATCGCCCAGTACCCTGAGATAACTCCGCTACTGCACCGGACTATCTCCGGATACCGGGCGATACTCGTAGGTGCTAGTCCTTTTTTCGTCTATAATATAGGTATGAAACGCCTCGTCGCCAACTACTCTCAGCACTTCCTCCGTGATTCACACCTCATCGGTGAGCTTGTCGGTCATAGTAATATCCGCAAAAATGACACCGTGATCGATATCGGTGCGGGGACTGGCGGTATCACGGTCGTCCTGTCGCGACGTAGCGCACGCGTACTGGCTTATGAGGCCGAGCCTGTCGCAGCCAAGAAATTGCGTGAGAATATGTCGAATCTCGAGAACGTCAAGGTAATCGAGCAGGATTTCTTGCAAGCCGAACTTCCGAATGGACCGTATAAGGTTTTCGCGAATATCCCCTTCTCGCTCAGTTCGCCGATCGTGCATAAACTTTGTGAGGCTGAGCGCTCACCAAAGTCGATCTATCTCGTCCTTCAGAAACAATTTGCCCAGAAACTTATCGTGACGGGCGATCATTTTCATGGTGCGCTCGGTATGATGATTGCACCGTGGTGGACCACGCGTATTCGAAGGCCACTACGCCGCACCGATTTTACCCCGCCACCTGCTGTCGATACGGTACTCCTTGAGATTAAGCGACGCGAAGAGCCACTCTTGCTGCGTGAAACGATGCAGGACTACATGAAGTTTGTTGAGCGATGTTTTGCCGAGCCGAAGTTCTTTGCGACGACGCGACCGCCTCGAGACACCAAGCCGTCACAGTTGACTCCCGAGCAATGGGTTGCGCTCTATACGGCTCGTCCAGTAAATCGGCACAAATGAAAAAGCCGGAATCGTAGTATAAAGTATACTGCGATTCCGGACTGAGCTACCCGCTAGATGCCAGCGAGGGCGAAGATCGTGTCTTCAGCGAGGCGCTTCTCGATGGCGGCGACGCCGAGAGGCGTGAGCCTCCACTGGAAAAAGCCATCGCCGATATCGTCCTGCCGTGCGGCCTTGTGTTCTCTGACCTGTTCGAGCACGAGCTCCTTGTACTCAGCTGATGTGACGGTGAACTCACCGAGCGCGTTGAGGTTCACGCGGGTGTCGTCGTAGAGCGCAAGCAGGAATACTCCTGCAAATCGATACATCCTCGTCATCTCGATGAGTGCTTGTACGTCCGCGTCGGTGAACGGTGCGGACTCAGGCGAGTCAGACTCGGGTGAGTCGGACATGAGTGTCCCCTATCTCTGGTACGGTTAGGTGACGTTACTATACCATAATTATTCTAAGTACACAATAAAAGGATGAGTGTTCTATGCAGCTGCCGAACACGTCGCTAGCTCCAGTAGTCGTTGTAGATGGTCGTTGGACCACTTCCGTAGCTGTTGGTGAACCATACGGTGTTCGGGACATCGCCCAACCATCCACTGCAGGCTGGGTTCCGCGTGCCCGTGGGCGTCACAGTGATAGTGCCAGACGAGACTGGCGAGACGGTTGCACTCAAGTTGTTGATACATAGTCCACTACCGACGTTTTCGGTCCATCGTACCTGGGTAACTGGTGCACCAGTATCAACGACAGTCATTTGCCAAGAGCCGTCTAGGTTGACGACGATACCACTAGGCGCCGCACTCGGCGGGCCAGTCGGTGCGCTATACGCAACAGGGTTCGTCGACTCGGTTGCTTGATACGGATCCGTAACTCCGCTGCGGGATGCGCGTAACACAAAGGTCGTCGTCGTTCCCGTATATGATATGAGACTCGTGCCATTTGAGAACTTCAGACAATAGTTCGGGTCAACGGTCGGCGTTGTGGGACAGTTACTGCCATTGAGCGCGGTTGGATACGATGAATAGATCGCCTGATAGGCCTTGAGTTTGCGCGAGTTATTGGTAAGATCTGCCTGAATAGATGTCGTATCTGCTCTCTGCCTCATGCCAGCGAATGAGACGATCACAATTGCGGCGAGAAGCGCAATCACAACTATCACAATGAGGAGTTCGACGATAGTGAAGCCATGTTGCTTACGCATATGCCGTGATTGTAGATGACTTCAAGTTATGCTGTCAATGTCACGGTATGCTTACGAGGCCATCTCCCTCTATAATCACCGCTCCAGATGTGCTATAATGCTTTTTTGAAATCATACTATTTTGCATCATTGCAGACAGGATATTTCATCAATTTATTGGGGCGTCGCCAAGTTATAAGGCACATGGCTGTCTGAGCGCAGAGCGCGAGTACAGAAGACAATTGTCCATGACCAAAACCTTATCACCTAGCGGTGTCGCAACCGTACCTTTCTACACAATTTATTGGGGCGTCGCCAAGTGGTAAGGCACATGGTTTTGGTCCATGCATTCGGGGGTTCGAACCCCTCCGCCCCAGCCAAATGAAAACACCGTGCGGCTGCACGGTGTTTTCATTTGGCTCGCGATCGGGACCCGACACTTCCGCCTCCGTTCTTATTTGCTACAATAGCAGTACATGAAAGTCTACATCACCTCACGCTTCAAAAACTCTGCCGAGAATAAGGCGTCAATCGAACGGCTCTGCTTAGCTGTGCGTGATGCGGCCATGGAGGATTTCAACTTCATCCGCGACGTGGAGCACTATGAGACCCACTTCTTCGCATCGCAACAGGAAGTATGGGCGGCTGCGAAGAAGACGCTCGAGGAGTGTGATGCACTACTTATCGACATCAGCGACAACCCAAGCGGTGGCCGTGTCGTCGAGGCGGGCATGGCGTTCGCACTTGGCAAGCCTATCTGTGTCGTCATGAAAAAAGGCACTATGCGCAAAGATTTCTACGACGGTATCGCGACCGGCGTGTTTGAGTATGACGATATCCATGACATTAGCGCGTGGCTCAAGTCACTTCCCCTCACTAACGCGTAGCAGTTGCAAGCGCTGCCAGCACAGGTCTATACTTAGAGACATAAGCGTAATCATCTAAGTAAAGGCGGTACGATGTTTTCTTTCAACTATGCAGCAGGCGCGTCGTTTGTAGGGGTTTGGGCTATGTGGATCGCCGTGTTCGGCGCTCTTTTTGGACTCAACGAGCTCACGAGACGGTTCAAATGGGCTGGATTTGCTGCGTTCTTCGTATTGCCGCTCATACTCTCATCAATCT
>Ga0302287_10000513_pt1 | contig 19184 bp, 16 predicted proteins | sample III_Fen_E2_4_FD_200452 | JGI IMG/M metagenome (GOLD analysis project Ga0302287, IMG submission 200452) | Peat permafrost microbial communities from Stordalen Mire near Abisko, Sweden - III_Fen_E2_4 | ecosystem: Environmental > Terrestrial > Soil > Wetlands > Permafrost | place: Sweden: Abisko...
AGCTGCATAAAGTCTCCTTTGTGCAAAATATAGCAAGTTGAAGACATTTATGCAACAATGCGCATAGACGCATTCAGTCCTATGGAGTGAGTACATTTTTCTTTCTCGAATAAACGCTCCTCGATGAGTAACCATGCTCACCGCTTGTTCAATCAAGGACAGCAACCAAAGCAAAGGTATTATCGACGAAACCACTACTGTCCAAAACAGCCAAGCTTCGTGATCTCGGCTTCGTAATTTGATCGAAAAACACCATCTTTTTGATTTTACCAGAAACAGCCCCACCCTCTAATTATGCTGTCCGAAAAGATTCATGTTTTGCTGATAGTTTGTCGTTGATTCTGGCGGTGTAACGAATGGATTCGCAAGCCATTCATCCAAGCAAACACAACGAAAGAGGCTGATTCGCAGCATGACAACCATGTTGGAAAATGAAAAGCTCTTTTCCTTGCATTGCGTTCGTTTGCTGTCCGAAATACTTTTCATATAGTCCAACAACACGATGGCGCAGAGCGCACAGTAGATCTGGGTTTTAACTGCGTTTTCTGATGTACCTACGAACGACTTGATTTTCAGGTTTTGCTTGATCTGCTTGAAGAACAACTCCACTTGCCAACGCTGCTTGTACATGGATGCAATCGTGGTTGCCCCGAACTTCAGGTTGTTGCTCAGAAGGACAAGCTCTAACTTCTTTTCCTCATCCCACACAACAACCTTGCGCAGAAAATACCCACAGTCGCCTCCTTTCTGGCTCGTAAGCTCTATAACCTCGTCGCTCACGATGTTGCTGTTCTGAGGTGGAACATTGGACTCCACGACCTTGTAGACGGCATTGGACTTGAGCCGCGTCACAAACCAGACATTACGTTCCGTCATTTCACCAAATAGCTCATAGTCCACATATGCGCGATCCATGGCGACCACACTCTGCTCTGGGAACAGCTTCGGGTGGTTGTGGAACATTGCCCTGAATGCCTTGCTGTCATGAACACGCCCATTTGTAGTATCCGCAAACACAGGCAGAAGCCCGTCATGATCAAGCAATGTGTGGACTTTCACCGCGCCTTTCCTGTGATGAAATTTTGCCCAAGGAAATACGCTTAGGCAAAGATCTATTGTGGTAGAATCGACGCTGAGCAATTTTCCCTTGAAACCACGCGGCTTACTTTTGCGAGTAAGCTTCGGCTGGATTTCCGCAACCATCGCTTCAAACATGGTGCGATAAATCTCGTATGGACGATGCTCGTTTGCATAACCAAGAGTGGATCGGCTGGGCTGCCGCTCGATTCCCATGTGGTTCAGGTTTCCACCCTGCATCGCCATTCCCTGACAGATTTCACGGAGCGAGTCGGCTCCCGATATGTATGCAAAAAGCATTGTGACAAACTGGCTGCGGCAGGTGAAGCCTTTTGCGGCTCGGTCGCCACTATGATGGCGGACTATGTCGTTGAATGTATCCCAGTTGATGTGCTGTAGAAGCTGCGAAAAAATATGGCTACCTTTCTGCATGGCCGACTTCCTTGTAGAGATATGGTGTCTAAGCAACCCAAATCTACTACGTGCATGGAAGTCGGCTTTTTTATGCCGTCTGAATCAAGCTGGAATCAGGTGATTTGTTTTGGACAGTAGTGCGACGAAACAGAAACTGTAATTTCGGGAACAGTACTTACACCACAAGGCAAGGCTCTTGCGAAAGCCAGTGTGTACCTGCATGGCGACAGCGTTGAGTTTGCCTCGAAGCTTGCAAAATCAAGTTTGCATGACTCTGAAACAACGTTGCAGACAACAACAGATAGCTGTGGTCACTACCAATTCCAAGGACACTTCCACGGCAAAGCCCACCTTGAAGTCGATGGTGGTGATTCAACGGGACGCCTTGATAGCATTGACTTTACAACGCATCGCGACACAATTACCCGCAAACCAGACACGCTAGCCTACAAGGGAAATATTGCAGTACAACCTATGACTTTGGATTCAGGTTCATCGATTTGGATTCCTGAAGTTAACCGCACGGTTTCGATTACAGGCGCAAATCAAGCATTGGTAATCTTACTGCCACCAGGCAACTACACCATCATTGTAATCGCAGCCAACAATCAATCTTCTGCTCAACTTCCAGGAACTGTTGCCGTTATTGAGAAGGGCACTACGCCAGTGAACCCCACGTTGCAACAATCCTCTTCTTCAACCACATCATCGTCGGCAAGCGCTGATACCATTGCGAATTGGGCTTTCAACAATCCCACGAATCCCCTAGAAGATGTTACCGGACTTGGGCATAATGGAATTCTCGGAGAAGGGACTTTACCTGTTGCCGACACGACCTTAGCATTTAATGGTGCATCGGGATTCCGTGTGACCTTGGCGACAGATTTAAAGCGCAACAATTTCCGCGTGGAAACTAGAGTATTCCCCACTAGCTTTAGCCAGTTCAATAATATCATTACCGCTGAGCCACCAGGAAACATCTACTCCGGCTGGACTTTGCGCTTCCAAGAAAAAGGCAAGCTTGTGCTCTTGATTCGTGCCAATGGGAATTTGTGGGATAGCGTGGGAACGTCTGCGTTAACTCCGAATGCTTGGTACAACATCGTTGCGGAACGCAATGGAACATTGACTTCACTTTATGTGAACGGCAACTTAGTGGCGCAAAAAAATATCGCTGGGGACATTTCTGATCTGCGCTATGATTTCGGAGTAGGATACGACGCGATGAACCAAGCAATACATGATCGCTACTTCAAGGGAAGCATGGATTATATTCGCATTTTGGCTGCATCCTCTTCTCTTTCTTCTAACAGCACGCAATCATCATCAAGCACAGCAACCACATTAACTTGGCTTGCAGAATGGAACTTCAATAATCCCACAAACCTTTACCAAGACAGCATGGAACTCAATCCAGCAATACTTGGCGAAGGAACGCCATTAATCACCGACACAACATTGATTCTTAACGGTGCATCTGGCTTGGTGGTAAAAATTGACAGTACCTTTATGCGCAACGATTTCCGCATTGCGACTCGCGTGTATCCAACAGCATTCGGAAGTCTCAACAACATCATCACGGCAGAGCCTCCTGGCAGTTTATATTCAGGCTGGACTCTCCGCTTTGAAAACACTGGATTTCTGTCATTTTATATTCGACAAAATGGCAACGCTTGGGACTATATCACGACACCGCAAGCCTTATCTACCAATGCTTGGTACGATATTATTGCTGAGCGTAAAGGCACTTTAACCTCGCTTTATGTAAATGGAACATTAGTTGCCCAAAAAGATATTGCTGGGGATATTTCGAATCTGCAGTACAACCTAGGAATTGGCTACGATGCCATGAACCAAGCCGTTCACAGTCGTTACTTCAGTGGGCAAATCGATTATATCCGTTACGGAAGCATCTAAGTATTTACCTGGTGTGAATCCAGATTTTCTATCCTTCCTGCATGTCCGAGCCACTCACACCATCGCTAAAATTATTTCGCATCATCGCTGATGAAACCCGCATGAAGATCTTGATGATCCTTGAGCGGGCTGAGTTTACCGTGGGTGAACTCGTGCGCGTGCTTGCAATTCACCAGTCCAACACCAGTCGCCATTTGCAGCAACTGCGTGAAGGAAACTTGGTCGATGATCGTCGCGAAGGTGCGCTAGTCTATTATCGTTGGAGCGAATCGCTTAGAGCCAACAAGGAATTCCAGTCCTTGCTTAAGTCGGCATGGAATGAAATTCCAGACCGAGAAGCGGTTGAAGGGCACCTAGAATCCTTACTCGCACAACGCAGGCAACAAGCCCAGCAATTTTTTGATTCCGTGGCAGGGCGCTACTCGAAGCTTGCAGAACCTGGTGGCGGAGCAGAAGCGTTGCTGCGAGCCTTGGGATCTCTCATCTCATTTGATCACGCGGTCGATATTGGCTCGGGCGAAGGGGATTTGAGTCTAATGCTTGCGCGTGGCTGTAAGCGCGTGACCGCGATTGACCTGAATCAAAAGATGCTCGAGATTTTGAAAGATCGTTTTGCCCACGCAGGCTTTTCGCAGATTGAGGTAAAGCAAGGCGACATGGAGCACCTTCCCCTCCCCGATGCCTGTGCTGACTTAGCCGTTCTCTCCCAAGTTTTACACCACGCAGCCGCTCCCGAAACGGCGCTTGCAGAAATGGTTCGCATATTGAAACCGGGTGGCCGCTTTGTGCTACTCGACTTACTCGCACACGATCAAGATTGGGTGCGCGAACGCCTAGGCGATCAATGGCTAGGCTTTGAACCCGACCGCGTCATTTCATGGCTTGAGCATTTGCACTGCACTCAAATCACTCACGAAGTGATTCATGTTCAAGACGGCTTACCAACTGTACTAATCCTTGGGAAAAAATCGTAAAGCACGGAATTGTTGCTTGCAGCTCGCATGCATTTTCAGTATCTTTTGCACAAAGATCGGCCGTAGCAAAGGAAAGGCACATCATGGGTAAATTAATCAAGTGGACTGTCATTATTGCAGCGGTTGCTGTCTCTTCATACGCGATCTATCAATACATCAAAAGACGCGGTCAAGTCGCTGCTGAAGCGGCTGCTTAATCACTCTTATTTTCGTCGATTCTAAACGCGAAGATCATGGAAAAGTTTGTATCTTCGCTCCATGAAAAAAACCATTCTTCTCGCACTCGGCTTCGCAGCCATTTTGGTGGTAATATTCCACGCTTTTCTTTTTGACTCTAGCGTGATCATGCTCAATAGCGATCAGCTGAATGGCCTTGGCTCTAGGTTCCTCCGCGTACACGACTTCTTATTGACCCAGTGGGATGATTCTCGCCTCGGTGGAATTCCAACTTTCGATGCTCTTTTTGGCGACGCGTTTCACCCACTGGTGCTTACCCAATGGATCATGGATCCAGCCCGCGCGGTTGGTTTCAAATTCATAGCTTGTGTGTTCATCGCATTTCTTTCTGCTTACGCTCTCTTTCGCAAGCTTACTGGCCGTTGGGAACTTGGTGCATTGCTCGGATTTCTCTTCGCTCTTAACCCGCAATTTTTTACGCATATCTACGGCGGCCACGATGGCAAAATGATGGTGTTTTCTGTTGCACCCCTTGCTGTCCTTGGACTCATTCAGATTATTCGAGAAGGTCGCTTTAGCGGCATGATTATTCTCACGTTCTCAATCGCTTGGATGTTGTTGTCATCTCATATTCAGCTTACCTATTTCTTCTTGTGGGGCGCAGGGCTCTTTACTTTGTTCGAAGTGTTCCGCCTACCCTTGACTGCAAAGCAGCGCACAATCCGCCTTAGCCTTGCAACAGCGGGGCTCGCACTTGCACTTGGCATTGGCGCGTTCCAAGTTTTGCCACCGTATGTGTACACCACGCAACAGTCTGTGCGCGGCACTGGCGAGCATACAACCATTGGCCATGCGACCAGTTGGTCTCTACATCAAGAGGAGCTCGCATCCATGCTGGTTCCTGGTTTCTTAGGCACAGACGTTGAAAATGAACGCGAATATTGGGGGCATAATTCCTTTAAACTAAACCACGATGCTGCGGGTGCACTCCTCACCTTCCTCGCCTTCTTAGGTCTTTTCGTAAAGGCAAGCCGACGCTCTGCTATTTTCTGGTTTGTTGGTTCAGCAGTTGCCTTGTCTTATGCGTTAGGTGCCCACTCGCCGCTTTTTGCCCTTTGGTATAAAATCCTTCCGGGCGTAAAGAATTTCCGCGCACCATCCATGGCCATTTTCTGGATTCCACTTGCGATGGCGATGATGAGTGTACCTGTGTTTAACGCCTTGCGCGACAAGGACTCGCGAGCTAAGCTATTCCCTGGTCTCGTGTTGTTTGGCGTTCTGGTTGCCGTAGTCGCCGTTGCTCGTTTTGCATGGGATAGCGTACTCGGAGTTCCAGGAACAGTGTTCTCGCTTGTGTTTGGAGCCGTCGTAATTGCAGCGTTGAATTTGCAAGACCGCAATGAATCCTTTACGCTGCCGAACCTTGTGGGCGCTTGGACTAATGGACTCAAGGGCTCGAATAAGATCGAACTGCTCTTTACCATGCTTCCGTTTATTCTTGTTGCGGTGGTATTTTTCTCTGCACAACAATTGACTACCGACCCAGATACAGCTCAATATTTTCAGAACTTGAATTTGGAATTGATGGCCAAGAGCGCAAGCGCGGTGTTGCCGTCAGCCCTTATTGTACTTGCTGTTGCTGGTGTTGCTTGGTATGCGATTGCATCGAGCTTACCTCTTTGGCAAGTAGCCGCAATCCTAGTTGCAGCAGCCTCACTGGACTTATTTATCGTGAATAAAGCTTACGTGCAAAACGTTCCACGCGAGAACTACCTTGAACCAGAAAACCCTGTGCTACAAGCCATCAAGGCTGATTCTCCCGATAGTTTACAACGCCCACGCATACTCTCTGTCTCGCGCAATCCATCCTTAAGTGGGAACGTTTTTGCTGCATACGGAATGCGCAATGCTCTTGGCTCGCACGACAATGAACTTGCAAGTTATCGCGAATTTCGTGGCGGACAAAGTTCCGAAAATTTGCTGACTGAAATTCAGAATAACCCTTTCATAAATCTGCTCAACATCGGCTACATCATATATGATACGCGCGAAGGTACACGCCCAATGCGCAATGCGAATGCACTCCCGATTGCATCTCTATTTGGCGCATACCAAATTGCCCCTGCAGATTCAGTCGCGTCTCTTCTTAAATCTGGTTTTGATTATCGCCATGTGATGTTGCTAACCGAGGAGCCAGAAGGCCTCCCCGCCGATGCTCGTTTCACAGCTCCGGTGGCTTCACAAGATTCTAATCCAATTGCGGCAGCGATCAATGCAGCAACTCTTCCACGCGCAGCGGTTGGGCAAGCAACGATGACGGCCTCTCCCAAGATGGATACTCAGGTGTTCCGAGTGCAGACAAACGTACCCGCGTTACTTCTCGTTTCAGGCAACTATCACCCTTACTGGAAAGCTTCGATCGATGGTCAAAGCGTGAAGGTCCTCAAAGCATTTGGAACGCTACGCGCCATTGCTGTTCCTGCAGGGACTCATGAGGTTCGTATGGAATACCGTTCGGATATTTTGGCTAAAGCGCTTTTGCTCACTCAAATTTGCGGAGCCTTGTTCTTTCTCGCTTGCGTGGGTGCAGCAATCCTCGCCAGCAAGAAGCCAGCACAGGCTGACCAGATAAACGTACCCAGTTGAAAATCGTTCATGAAAACAGCGGACTTCGTCAATTTCGCAAAATTGTGGGATTATTTCCAGAATTTTACTTTGATGTACCCAATTTTTTTCTTTAATTTGAGATGTGCCAAAGACGGAACTATCCATCTTCAAATATGTCGACTACCGGCTTTTCTTCCGGGAGTACTATAGCGCTCGCAATAAAGCGGATCGCCATTTTTCGCACCGCTATCTCTCTGAAAAGCTTGGCGACAAATCACCTTCTTTTTTCCTCAAAGTAATCCAAGGCCAACGCCGTCTTAGTGATGATCAGTTAGAAAAGATTACGAAGATGTTTGACTTGGATCGTGAAGAGAGTAGGTACTTGCAAGCGATGTATCGCTACGGAATCGCAAAAGACAATGCGGAACGCGAGTATCACTTGGGTCTCATGGTTGCCATTTCGTCACCATCTCGCAAAGAGCTTGGGAGCGAGGCTTCTGATTTTTATTCAGAGTGGTACCATTCTGCAGTGCGTGCGTTGCTCGGAGTTTTAGATGTTAGTGATGATTTTACCCAGCTGACTCGCCGCTTAAAACCTACGCTCACGGCGATTCAAACACGTCAGTCAATGCAATTACTTGAGCGTCTGAAGTTAATCGAAAAAAATACAAAGGGCTTTTGGAAGCCGCAAGAAAATGCAATCTTTTTTAAGTCTCCGATTCAAGATGCAACAATGCGATCGTATCGCCTCAAATGCCTTGATTTGGCAAAGCTTGCTGTATCTGCCCCTCAGTCACAAAATCCACCACAATTTTTTACAACGACCATGACGGTCTCCGAGGACGCACTCGAAAGAATCAGAAAGAATTTGGCAAAGTTCCGAAGTGAAGTTCGAACAATTGTCTCGCGCGATAATCAGCAACAAACTCGTGTGGTTCAACTCCAAGATGTACTCCTCTCTTTGACGGAGGGGTTAAATTGAAACATCACAAACTAATCGCGCTGCTATGGGTCGCATTGTTTTTTTCGTGCACCTCCAATACAAAGACTGCTGGAGGGTACACGGATGAAACGGAAACGGTTGCCGGCACAGCGATTCAACCGCATGGACTGCCGATTGCGAGAATTCAAATAGCCCTGCACAAAGACATTTTTGCAAACTCAGATTCTGCTTTATTGGACTCTGAAAAGACATTCTTTACAACGACAGATTCCAATGGCACATTCACATTTAGCGCAGTTCCGAAGGGCAAATGGATTTTATCGGTGAACAGCGGAGATACAATCGGATACTCTCAAGCGATTTCTGTTACAAGCACAAAAACAACAATTACAATGCCAGCAAAAACGGCATCTGAGCTTGTTGCCTTGAACATTGTGCGCCAAGGGAAAGACGTTATTTCGGCCTTTATTGTTGAACTTGGAATAGACACCGCTTTTGGAATTAGCGACACTTTACATCTCAAGGTTCCTTGCGCTTTTTACACGATTCTACAAGTCAAAAATTCACGAACTGAGTTGGTCAAATCTCGGGGCGACACGCTTACCTTGCACGCCCCCACCCCAGCGATTCTTATTTGGCAAGTAGCGGGTTCGTGGAGTTTTCAAGATTCATCGAACCCATGGATAAAGAGTGTAAATACACCTTATGCAAACGATGCCGTGGTCGCTGCAGGCAACCCGATCGATAGCTTAGGATTTCTGGTTTTGCAAGGATCTGCAGGTTTAAAAATCAGTTTAACGGACTCACTAAAAGCAGCGCAGTTCCAAGCGCAAGCACGCCTTTTAGCAAAGCCAGGCATCGATTCGACTCAAAATATTTTTTGCTCAGAAAGTTCCGTCGTTGGTTCTTCATCTTGGTGTTTGCGGATGCGCGATCAAGATTCACTTGTATTCACTTTCACAAACAACCTTGGAATGAAAGATTCCATCGTAGGCACTCTACCGCTAGACTCACTTGTTACTGTGACCGCAGAAGCATACAACGGCAAGGCTTCTCTTTGGGTTGGTTCATCACTCCAAGGCAGTAAAATCATTGCTTCTAGCTTTAGTAATCTCATGGGCGAGTTCGCTATTGGCTGCCGCATTTCGCAAGGCACTCCCGATCGCTTTTTTAATGGACTTTTTGACTACATAACCTTGTCTAAGAATTAGCATGAAAAGATATCACACACTCCTCGCTTCTTGTCTCGTTATTTTATGCGCGTGCAGCGATAGCAAACATGCGGGAGGCATTATTGATGAGACCGAATCAACTGTAGCTGGAACTCTTGTTGATGCTCATAATCATGCAGTTCCTGCTGCTCGAATCAGCCTCCATCCAGTTCCTCAATCAGGCTTACGCCCTGACACGCCAACGACTCAGAGCGATTCAACAGATAGTCTCGGTCGCTTTCATTTCGCGAAAGTTCCTAAGGGATCTTATTACGTGGAGGCAAATGAGCATGACTCACTGGGTGTTGTTTCTACCACTGTTGTAAAAGGCGGCGACACGGTGTCTGTCAATCTGCAAGCGCAACGAGTCTCAAAACTATCCGGCCAATTTGATTCAACCATTTCAGATTCAATATACTGTCCACAATTAGGCATTACCCTTGCTATCTCTCATGGACAGATATCTCAGCCAATCATTTTACCTGTGGGCTCGTTTGAGTTTTGGGTTGAGCATAAAGATTCGCTTTTGAAGTCAGCGTTGCCCATGGGTATTAGCCAAATTGCAGTATCACCAGCTACAGGAATTACGCTTACCCCAACTCAAATCAACTCAAGCCCTTTGCAAGACACAATTGCGCTGCAGCCAGGCCCCGGCATCGCCAAAGACACCTACATAACCTTCGCTTTTGATACCAGCGGCACAATATCTTTAGGTTCGGCAGGGAATGCGAATGCAGGGCTAAAGCAATGCTACGGCTGCGGGCCATACGATTTCAATACAGACTCTCGCATCTTAATTGCATTCACAATGCCCGATGTTATTGCCACAGCAGACTCCATCATTTCAGCAACGCTCGTTTTTTCCAACAACACTTGGATTTCCAAAAGCAACGCAAAATCGTATCCATTGACTGTTCATAAACTGCTGAAGGATTGGAAGGCGGGCAGTGGTTATGCCGTCTGCTCTGGAATGCCTGCGGATGTAAACTCAGCAACCATTAATGGCGCAACAGTTCGAGACCGTTGGTGGACAGCTGATTCCTCTGCTCGTTGGAGTTCATTGGGAATTGGCCTTCATGACGATGACGCGTCCTCTGCAACGTATGCAACGACTTACGTTCCCAGCAGTTCTATTTTGCCTGTTGAATTCGATATCACAACTCTCGCTCGCGAATGGGTCAAGGATCCAGCGAAGAATTTCGGAATGCTCATTCGAAATCCGAATGAATTTTTGGGTACTTTTGTCGACTATCCCATGTTCTATTCTGGGGAATATTCCGACTCAACACAAAGACCAAAATTGACAATCATCTACCGCCATTAAAGCTAGTTCATTGGATCTTAAGCAGCGCTAATCCCGCTGTTTTTTTGTGAACATTCGCCAGCATTGTACCTGAAAATCGACGTACGGAATTTGATGTCAAGCAGCCACAGACCTTACCTCGCATCGAATTGCGATGTATTATTTCGTAAAGGCAAAACCGGTTTTACCAGGAGATGTTATGAATAAGCTGATCCTTTTCGCACTTAGTGTTGCAATGCTTCAAGGTTGTATACCATCAGATCCAGATGTCGAAATAAAATCATCTAGATCTAGCATCACACAAGTATCTACTTCTGTGAGTTCTAGTTCAGCAACAACAACGGTTAAGCCCTGTATTTGCAGTACCTCTCTCGGAACCAACCCTTTGATGGTCTGGGATTTTGATTCCAACAAAGTCACCAGCACAGGGTTCCAACTCGTTGATGGAGTTTGCGGAAACGCCGCGAAGGTACCGCCAGACTCGACATTCGATCTCAATTATGCGATGGCTGCGGATATGTCTACTGGTGCTGTTGAATTCGATTTCAAAGCTGGCACAAGTTGGGATTCCACCGAAAGCTATATGCTGTTGGGCAACGACGGCGCGAGGCTTCTGCTTGTATATTCAAATGGGGACATCTCGTTCATGAAAAACCAGAGCGATATCCACATCAATACGTCCGTGAAGATTCAACTCAGCGCAAACCATTGGTCACACATCATCGCTCAATGGGGGCCATCAGGGCTTTGGCTTAACGTTGATGGAGTGAAGAATGGTATCGCAACCGAAACACGCTCATACCAACCATCTCCTCGCACAGCCGCCGAAAATGAACTGAAGATCGGTGGAAAGACGTACTGCTGCATGGAAGGTGTTGGCCTTCATAACACACTGGGAGCGAATGGCAGCTACGATAACATTCGTCTCTACAACCATGAAATTATGAGCATAAAGCCAGCATGCTCATTGATTGACTCAAGCTCAATCATTACCAACTATTCCTTTGATGTCGCAAATGTAGATGCATCCACTCACTTAACTTCACTACCACTTGTACCAGGTACCTGCGGCACTGCAGCTCAAGTCGATGCAACCCACCCAATTGATCTTGGCCATGTTCTGCTAGCAACCCAAGCCCAAGGTTCTGTGGAGCTTGACTACCAACCCACCTCGGTCACGACAACTCCCCTAACCATACTAGGAAACGAAGGATCCCGCTTTCAGCTCATTTACTCAGCAGGTACACTTTACTATTTAAAGAACTATCCAGATCTCCCTAAAGTGATCCAAGCAAAAGTGAGCCTTGTAAGCGGCTCTTGGTATTCAATCAAAGCAGATTGGGGAAGCCAAGGCATGCGCTTGTATGTTAATAAGGAACTTATTTCGTCGAACACAGATACAACTAGCTACCTAGAATCTACTCGCGGTGACAACAACAACTTGGAACTCGCAGGCAAATCTTCGTGTTGCATGGAAGCCATCGGCCTTTACTCTGCAACAACCGCTCAAGGACTCTACGATCAGATTGTGATTCGCAACGTGCAGAAATAATTGGAGGAGAAGGGATACGGTGGGCGAGTCGGCAAACAATGAGTTTGTGGCACCCATAAGCCCCACTATCCGAAGAATACTCCACAAGCAAGCACAGACGGCATGCCCAGCAGGCTGGCACACAGACCGGAAACGTTTACCGCGCAAGCTCAGGAAGTAAAAGCGATAAACATACAATCCGCAGCGAGAAATATTAACAATCAACCTAGAAAGCAACAGCCAAAGAGCGTCCCTTGCCTAGGCGCAACAAACCCACACGAGGCAAGCATCCATCGGCATTCCATTCAAGACGTAGCACGCCTCCTTGAATGGATTTTTGCACTTGGGAAAGGTTGCGGCCATTAACGGCAAAGACGCCAACATCTGCAAGCGAAAATTCCGATCCACTCACCTCAAGCCAGCCCACTCCGCGATGAATTTGCAGCGGAGATAGTTTAGATGCAATGTGATTTGCCGAAGCTTGGTCAAGGCGCCCTACATACATTCCATTTCCGAAGCTCGTCACCCACACTTCATTTTGATCATAAGGATTAATGAATACTCGTTCAGGACCGGCGAAAGGATATCCATCCACACGAGTAAAGGTCGGCGCATTCGCACTAAAATTTTGACTCATCCATAGACCTTCACTTTCTGTAGTGATAAACGCAACATCAGGATTAGTAGGGTGAATGGTGCAAGAACGCACACGATCCAAGGTCGCGATACGCGTCCAACTTTGTCCAGCATTTGTCGTACGATAAAGTCCGCCGAGCCCATTGGGCGCACCACCCCATCCGCTGTTGACCGATGCATACCAAGTCTTCTGCTTTGCATCATAAGGGCTCACCACCACATCGCGCGTCCAGTAATACATGCCCGCATCAGAAACATCGGTCCACGTCTTTGTGCTTGGTGTGTAAAGGAATACGCCTGAACTCGCTGTAAAGTTTGGAGTGCGATGCCCTGAATAACTACACAATACTCGACCATCGCTCAACACTTGAATGGCTGCGGGATGGCCTTCTGTGCGAGGTGGTGCAGACAAGCGTGTCCACGTGGAGGCCGCACCTTGATCAATGTTATTGCTCACATAAACTCCACCGAGAGTCGAGTTTACCATGCTTGCATACATGCGCGTAGATGATGTTGGATCAAGTGCAACCCAATATACCACATGCTGAAAGTCATGTAATGTTGTCCATGTAGCTCCATGATCTGCGCTGGTCAAAATCTTGCCCGTGCCTGCATCCAGAGGGCTGTCCGCCAAGCGAGTACTTTCATACATATCATGTTCTGATGATGTCGCAGCATACATAGTTCCCGACTGCGCTTGGGCAATCCAATACATGGTGTTGTCCGTGTGACCTTTATAATCAAAGGACCAGCGCGTTCCACCATCGGTACTTCTCAGTCCACGAATATCCGAATAACCTGCGAACATATCCGTTGCACTACCCCATGCCACTTGCCACACCGAGGTGTTTTCTAGGCCAATGCTCGCATAGGAAGCTTTCTGCGGAGTGCTTGCTTTTGCAGGATGCTCGTCTGCGGAGTCTACATACGCCTGCCGCCAAGAGGCTCCACCGTTAGTGCTACCATGCACAAATCCAAAGTCCGTAATCAATAGTCGATTAGGATTGCTATCGGCAACAGCAAATCCAAAAATGGTTTCCCCATAAGTCCAATTACGGTCTCCACCATAGCCCGACCAACCTGTTACAATGTTGGTGTTGTTATCGGGTAAGAACACACTCGTCCAATGCAAACCCGCATCTATGGACTTGAACACATGCGGGCGAGAATCATCCCCAGACCCTGCTGCATACACGGTGTTGATGTCATTTTTTGACATGGCTACATGCATCAAGAAATCGCTGGCCACATTGATTCCTGTCATGCGTTTTGTCCAAGTTCCTGTAGCATTGTCCTGGGTATAAATGCCTTGGAGAAAATTCCAATAATCGCTGGCTTGTAAACCCACATAAATATTTGCGGCCTTGCCGGTGAGAGCAAAGAAGCGAAGCGTATTGCCAACCTTTGCAGCTGTAAACGAGAACGCAGCTTCCGTCGTAGGCACACCAGCCATTGCCACCATGGTAAATGATTTTCCTCCAGTGGTTGAAGTCAGAATTCCGAAATTGGTACCCACATAAATCGAATCACCCGAAAAGAAAACGCCACCAATATTTGCACCCGCTCCCGAGTTATCCTGATACACCTGAGTAAAGGTCTTGCCAGTATCTCCAGAAAAATAGATGACACTGTAAGTGGAGTACAACATGTGAGCTGGATTCTGATTATCCACCCAGAAGCTATAACCATCATCGTAGGTATCTGGGTTTCCAGCCATTGCTGTCCAATGGATACCAGCATCATTACTGACCACCGGATGCGCATAATCGCCCGAATAGTCCAGTGTGTACAAGCGCCCTGGAATATTTGTGTATTGGACTTTGCTGTAGTGCGAAGCCAACATCTGCGAGCCATTTACTTGCGAATACGAGCGCCCATAATTCGTGGTGTGGAATAGCTCAGACATATCACAAGCGACAAAGTATTCATTGTCATTGGTTGGATTGATACTCGGAGAAAAGAGCGAACCTCCACCACCAATTCCACGCGGAGCCCATGTGCTAGGAACCACGGCAAAGGATACCGAAAAGGCTAAAATACTGCTGAGTATGATTTGTGTCTTCATAAAATCAATCTATCCAGATTGCGCTCGCATTATGGTCAATTTAATTCTCTATATTCTAAATTTTGTGGTCAACATCTTATAATTTCGACCAAATTCATAATATTTATGGTCAATTATGTATTTTAATTCTGTGATAAAACACGATCAACTCCCCGACATCAAACAGTATCTGGATTACCGGCTGTTCCTTTCCGATTATTACCAGTTCCGCAAACAACGGCAGAGTTTTTTTTCTTACCAAATGTTCGCAGAAAAATTGGGAGTCGATCCAAGTAATCTCGCGAAAGCTTGCTTACAACAGCGGCACATTCCTTGCGAAGCAATCGCATCATTAAGCGAAGTTTGTGGATTTAATGACTCCGAATATCGATATTTAAAGATTTTGCATGAATTTTCTCGCTGCCGCAATCCAAAGAAAACCCAAGAACTTTTTGAACAGCTCATGTCTCTGCAAAGCCCACGCAGCCTTATCCTAGAAGCTTCGCAGTACTCATTTTATTCACGCTGGTACAACCCCGCGCTTTTTACACTGCTTGGCGTGCGACCATTTTGTGGCACTTATGTTGAACTTGCAGGCTTGTTAATTCCACGCATCACTGCGAAAGAAGCTGAAGAAAGTATCGAGCTATTGCAGCAACTAGGCCTTATTGCACAAGCCCCCGATGGCACATGGAACTTGACACATCGCAATCTCACCACAGGCGACAAGTGGACTACTTTTGCTGTACAAAAATTTCAAAAGGCTGCGATCCAATTAGGGCTTGACTCTGTAGATCGCTTCCCCAAAGAGCTACGCGATATATCCACGTTGACATTAACGCTTTCTCCCAAAGATCTCGAAGAGATTCGTGGCCTCGCAAAAGAGTTTCGACGCCAAGTCATTCGGATTGCTGACCGAAGCCAAGACGCCACTCGTGTGTATCATTGCAATATGCAAGTATTTCCTTTGACGCAAATTCTGGAGTCCAAACCATGAGACCCAAACACAAATTTCTGCTTGCAATAGCTGTTGCCGAGCTACTGTTAGGCTGTAGTCAGCATGAGCAAAATGCAGGTGCTACTGTCGAAACAACAAATGGCATCCAAGTGTCCGGACAAATTTTGGTAGATGGTTCTCACCCAGCAACTGGTGCGCTTGTCACACTTCGACGCCTTGAAATACAGTCAGCAACGTCAACAATTCATGCCGTCCACACCACTGCAGATGGTCGTTTTTCAATGGATTCGGTGACATCTGGAACATGGGTTTTGGAAGCTCGCATGGGCGATAGTTTGGCGTATCTTGGCCTTCAATCCTTCGATAGCACAAGGGCTGCAATGCAACCGCTCACCTTAAGTGCGACAAGAACGCTAACAGGTCAAATCACAAACCCACCCTCTTCAACTCACTGGATTCAAATTTTAGGAACGGAGCTACGCGTGGCTCTCGCTCAAGATGGAAGCTTTGTTATTCCTAGTGTTCCTGCGGCCTCACTCCTTATGGCGCTGGTCGATTCAACAACAGGTGCAACCCAAGAACTCGCAATTGATTCTCAACAAACCATGCTTCCTAGCACCCCTTGGAGCGCATCGACGTCAACACCTTTGGATAATTTTGCAAACGGCAGTTCTTGGACGTGGCTCCATTCCTTCCTTGGTGTAGGGCGGTGGTATGCAAACTCTGTTAACACGGCATCCATACTGCCATCTGGCATAGATCAAGATGCATCATTGGGCATAACCGCAAGAACAGATGGTTTAGGCAAAGCCATGCACATCAATATTTTATCGGATGGTTTGTTGGGACTTGAGCTGGGAGAAGGCAATTCAGGCACGACTCCGGGCAAGGTATGGTTTGATTTACGCTCTGCCACTCACCTCAATTTCCAAGCGAAAGGTTCAGGTAGTATTCGCGTTGCGCTGGTTTCAAAATTCATTATGAACAACTACACTGGAGCTAGCCAGTTTGAATCGACCATCAATTTGGATTCAAACTTTACCAACTATCGGTTGGCTTTGAGCACTTTTGCGGCTCCCCAAGGCTCGGCAGCAGCACTTGCAAATGTGCCTGTGGACTCTATACTCAAAGGCGTTTCCGAGATTACTTGGTTTACCACCGGGTCTGCAGAACTCTGGCTCGATAGCGTTTCGTTGGAAGGAATCAAGCCCTCGGAATTGCTTGCGAAAGTCCAGAACTAACTCAAACAATCTCTAAACTCTCTAGCCGCTGTAAAATTAGCAGTTGATAATATTTGCATCTCTCTTCATTATTTCAGATGATGATCTTGAACAACTAGGAGACATCTATGGAAAAGAGGGTGCTGGTACTTGGAGCAGGAATAGCAGGCCATACAGCGGCAATGATCCTTCGCAAGAAATTGGGTAACGAGCATCAAGTTATTGTCGCAAGCCCAAACGCGAACTACCAATGGATCCCTTCCAACATCTGGGTTGGAGTCGGTCGCATGAAATCAAGTCAAGTGATTTTCCCACTTGCACCAGTATATAAGCGCAAAGGCATTGAGTTTCACCAAGCAGCAGCGAAGGTGATTTATCCTGAAGGTTCGAGCGGGTTCAAACTTCAATACGCCTGTGAACCCACATAAGCCTACCCTGATATTCTTCATGAATCCCCAAGGCGCACCTTGTCTTTTGCAAAAGAAAATACTCGATGGAGTTCTTGCAGAAGTATCTTCTGTGGTAAATATTCACTATGCAAAGGTCAATGATGTCGTAGATCAAAACCTATTTTATCAGCACGGAATTCGAGGTCTGCCAAGCCTAATACTAGTTGACACTACAGGCAAAGAGATGCATCGATTTAGCGCCGGAATCCATGAAGGAAAAACAATCGTGGATGAAATTCAAACCTCATTACATCATTAAATTCTTAAGGAATACCATGAAATCTTTCTCACGAATCTTCGCCATAATCGCACTTGCAACAATATCCTTTGCAAGCGAGCCCAAAGCTACGACCACTCCAACAAACAAATCTGCGAAGGTCGCGGTGGCACAATTTCCCACTCTGATTTTCTTTATGAACCCCAATGGCACACCCTGCCAAATGCAATACAAGATCTTGCAAGATGGCCTAGCTGACTTAGCCAAGGTGGCAAAGATTCGCTATGTGAAAACAACAGAGCCAAATGACCAGCAAGCCTTTTATCAATATGGCATTCGCAACCTTCCCAATTTGATTTTGGTTGATAGCACCGGAAAAGAATTGAAGCGCTTTGCTCCAGGGATTCAAGACATGGAAACCATCATGAAGAGCATGCATAAATGACCCCAGACTTGAGTGCGGGTCAGTTTGCGCTGGCATTTCTATCGGGAATTGCGAGCGTGCTAAGCCCTTGTGTTCTTCCTGTGTTGCCCATAGTGGCTGCAGGGTCTGAGCGCGATCATCGCTTACGCCCTATACTCATCTCCATTGGCCTTGCCATTTCGTTCATGATCATGGGTGTTTTGACTTCCCTTGCAGGTGCACGGCTCGCAGGCCAAATGCGCACAATCGAGATTATCTCTGGTCTGCTTGTTGCGATAATGGGGGCGCTTTTGTTGCTCGGCATAGATGCATTCAAACGCCTCAGTTTCTTGCAGCAGTTTTCCCCAAAAATTGGAGTCGGTCCATTCTCGGGACTACTTGTGGGAATGGCGCTTGGTTTGGTTTGGATCCCTTGCATTGGCCCATTCTTGAGCTCAGTTCTAACACTGGTTGCCACACAAGGGAATCTTGTGCACGGGATTTTGTTGCTTGCAATGTATTCCCTTGGACTTTCCATTCCCGTAATGATTGCGGGCTTTGCTTCGCGGTGGTTTCGTTCCCAAACGCAAGGCTTGCGTAAGTACGCGCTTATGGTAAGGCTTCTCAGTGCATTTTTACTCATTGCTTTTGGCGTATTCATTGCTACGCGTGGAAGCTATGGATTACAAGGAATTTTGTCATGACCATAAATTCACATTCCCCCAAGACACCTAATTTCTGGGATGCGCGTTATCAAACGGATGAATACATATTTGGATTTACTCCCAATGATTTCTTACAGCAGTCAGTACAATATCTACCTAAAGATTCTGCGATCCTTTGTATTGGTGAAGGAGAAGGTCGCAATGCTGTTTTCTTAGCAAAACAAGAGATGCGTGTAACTGCTCTCGATATGTCTATGGTTGGGCTTGCTAAGGCGGCAGAACTTGCGAAGCAAAATCGCGTAACCATTGATACAGTTGTCGCGGACTTAACGAATTATGAATTTCACGATGCGGCTTGGGATGGCGTTGTATCGATCTTTTGTCATTTGCCGTCTATATTACGTACAAGTGTCCACCAAAGAATTGTGAAAGCATTGA
>Ga0302287_10000516_pt1 | contig 19056 bp, 17 predicted proteins | sample III_Fen_E2_4_FD_200452 | JGI IMG/M metagenome (GOLD analysis project Ga0302287, IMG submission 200452) | Peat permafrost microbial communities from Stordalen Mire near Abisko, Sweden - III_Fen_E2_4 | ecosystem: Environmental > Terrestrial > Soil > Wetlands > Permafrost | place: Sweden: Abisko...
GAATTGGCAAAAAAACAAGCTGAGGCTGTAGCTGCTGCGGCTGAAGTTGTTGCTGAGGAAGAAGCTCCAGCTGAAGCTCCGGTAGCAGAAGAAGTTGCTGAATAATATTCGGCTAACTCAGATATTTTAAAAAACCCGAAAGAAATTTCGGGTTTTTTTCATCAGGAAAACGTACCTTTGGAGAAAATAAAAAATAACATCACGTTTATTTCTAATAACTGTGATTTTTTTGAATTTAATGACCTGCAAATAAATTATAAGATGGATAAAACAGTAAATATCGCATTACAAATTTTGCCTTCCTCTCACTCAGTTCACCCATACGCATTAGTAGATAAAGCCATAGAAGTAATTGCTGCATCGGGACTAAGGTATAAAGTGACCCCATTTGAAACAGTGATGGAAGGAAGCTACGATAATATTATGGAAGTAGTAAAAAAGGCTCAGGAAGCTTGTTACGAAGCAGGAGCCGAAAGTTTAATGACATATATTAAGATACAAAGCTCGCGCGAAAATGTGAGCATTGAGGATAAAATGGAGAAGTACGAATAGAGTATGTAACCCCACATCGGTAAATGCTTAAGTTGAAAAACCAAAAATACAACAAAGAAATCTGGGATACCATCTATTTGTTGGTATTACAAGGATTCAACTATGTTTTCCCGCTGCTGGTGTATCCCTATCTGATGGTTACACTTGGAGCCGAAAAGTTTGGATATATTGGTTTTTCTCTGACTATAACCCAGTATTTTATGTTGGTTGTAGATTTCGGCTTTAATCTAAGTGCGACAAAACGTGTGGCACTTTATAAAAACAATAAAGCTAAGTTGGATGAAATCGCATCGGCTACGCTCTTAGCCAAAATCGGGTTGCTGTTGATTTGCCTCCTTGCTGTGTTGATTCTGGCTTTCTGTGTTCCTCTATTTAGGGTTTATTCTCAAACTCTGTTGATTCTGTTTTTGATGGTGGTTGGCAATACTTTTTCATTTGTCTGGCTTTTTCAGGGGCTTGGTAAAATAAGAGTGCTCTCATTTGTGAATATTATTTCCAAGCTTTTAATTCTTCCGCTTACATTCGTTTTTGTCAAAACAAAAGAGGACTATCTCTTGGCAGCAACGATTCAATCTGCTGTATATATTCTGGGACCGCTAATAACATGCGTAATTATTTATCGGAATAAATATATCGGATATTGGTTTAAAACAACTCTGACTAATATCTACCACGAAGTAAAATCAAGCTATCCAATTTTCTTATCTACAGCGGCTTCAAGTATATATATTGCAAGTTACGTTCTGATTCTGGCCTATTTTGCTGACCCTGTAGAGGTTGGGAAATATACTGCGGTAGAGAAAATCATGCGGGGATTTTGTTATTTGATTTTTGTTCCGCTGAGTCAGTCTTTTTATCCGAAAATAAGTGCAATGTCTGTAACTAACTTGCCCGAAGCGACAAAATTGGTGCGCAAAATTTTATTGTTTATATTTGTAGCCATGTCCGGAGTGTTTGTAGCTATGTTTTTCCTCTCGCCTTATCTGATCGCCTTTTTGGGAAAAGAATATGCTGGAACACAGACATTATTCCGAATTATGTCGGTTGTGCCTATGTTTATTGGTTTGGGAGGAGTTTTTGGACAGTTGAGTTTGCTGGCAATAGGGAATGACGAAGACAAAAAAGATTTTAAACGAACCTATTTGGTTGCGGCAATAATAGCTATTGTAAGTATTACTTTTTTAGCACCGTACTTGCAATCTACAGGAGCTGCAATATCGCTTTTTCTCACGGAACTGTCGGTGGCCTTGGGAATGTTTTGGTATAGCCGAAAATATATTTTTAAATCTATCTCGTAGTAAATTAATCTTATAATAAACGAAATTGGCAATGTATATCTCTATATCTTTATGCTTGTTTTTATTTATTATCAGCCTGATATGTTCAAAATACAACATATTTTCTCCAAGTGTGATTACATCTGGCATATGGTTGTCTGTATTGCTTTTGTACATTTTTCTCGGAAGTCATCTTAATCCGCTTACGGATAAATTTCTCACTGCAATAAACATTTGGGTAACACTTTTTTGTGTTTCATCTTTATTTATTCAGGCCCTTTCGGTATCGAAGAATAACAGAATTGAACCCAGTCAACTGGCCAGAAATATCTTTTTCTACGCATCGCTTGTAACCTTTCCGCTATTGATTTTACACGCTTATGAGATTGTGAAACTCGGAACTTCATCCAACTGGATGGCCGACTTGAGAAGTGCGGCTGTTGGCGGGATAAAAGGAATCAATATTGAAGATTCTAATCCGTTTTACACTCTAATTTGGTTAGGAAGTTATTTGATTGAGTTAAACTGTTATTCAAAGAAAAATAAAAAAAGAGTTTTTGTTTTATTTTTAATGTATTTGATGTATGCATTTATCACAATGTCTAAAACAAATTTATTAACACTATTTCTTAGTACAATCTTTGTTTTATATAGCAACAAACTTCTGAAATTTAAGCAAATAGCTATTTCGGGAATTATTATTCTTTTTATTTTTCAAGGAATTCAATCTTTACGATCTAATTCAACCGTATCTAAGAACCCGACATCGGAATTTGTAACAATATATGCATTGAGTTCTGCACCTGCTTTTGAAACAGTCAAATCAGAAAGTTCTGTGCAATTTGGAGAAAATGTATTTCGTTTTTTCTATGCGGTTAAATATAAACTCGGATTTACAAAAATGAAACCCAATGATACCATTTTGGGATTTGTTAATGTTGGAGTTGTTACCAATACATATACGGTTTTGTATCCATATTATAAAGATTTTGGACTTAGTGGAATAGCTTTTTTTTCAATATTGCTGGGTTTGTTGATGGGCTTTGTTTATAATAAAGCCGAGAATGGAAACGTTGTTTTTGTAGTCTTATACTCTTTCTTTTTGTTTGAGTTGGTCATGCAATTAGTTGGTGATCTCTTTTTTACAAATTTCTCGTTGAATTTAAAGTTGATACTCGTAGCGACAACTCCTTATTTTATTAGCAGATATGAATTGTTTTCGTACTCGCGTAAGCAACTAAAAATCATAAAGAATAAAGTTGATGAATAATTCTGCTGCAGATAAAATTTTGATTTTGATTGTACTTTATAAAAAGTCCATTGAGGAGAGTGTATCCTATCGGACATTAAAGGAGTGCATTAAATCACAAGATATTAGATATAATCTTATAATTTATAACAATAGTCCTGAGTACGGACTGACCGAATCGGAAGATGCAATAGTTATAAACTCAGATCATAACGGAAGATTAACATCGGCCTATAATTATGCGCGGAAGTTTGCTCTAACCGAAGGCTACCAATGGTTGCTCCTCTTGGATCAGGATTCTGAATTGTCGGATGATTATTTTAGCTGCTTATCGGAATTTTTGCAAAGCATGACTGATGATTCTATTGTGGCTGTAGTTCCAAAGCTTGTAGATGGTAAGCAAGTACTTTCTCCCAGAAGAATCAGCTCAGTTGGTTGGTGGGAGAACACTCTGCGGCATACCGGTATTCAACGAGGAAGAGTAGTTGCTTTTAATTCCTTGTCGCTGTTGAGTGTGAATTTTATTCAATCAATAGGCGGATTTTCAGATAAATACCCGTTGGATATGCTGGATCATTGGTACTATAATCAAATCTATCTTCAAAGAAAAAAGGTTTATGTGTTGGATTGTATAATAAATCACAACTTATCTTTTCAGAATTATGAAAGGGAAGTCGATTTAGGCAGACATACCGAATTTCTTGAGGCTGAAAGGTTGTTTGTGAAGGAGTTGGGCTTAAGGTATTATGTCGGATATAAAGTGAAGTTATTTTTGAGAGCGATTAAGCAGTACCTGATTTTTGGAGACAAGCGATATGCCACAATAACATTAAAGAAATTGGTTGGCAAAGATTTATAATTTAATTGACTATGTCCAATAAAATAGCTGCTATTGTAGTAACATATAATCCCGATATTGAAGTGCTTCAACGACAGTTGGCGGTGCTTGTTCAACAGGTTCGGTTAATCGTTTATGTTGACAACGGATCGCTAAATTCGGCAAATATCTTGGAATGTGTTTCCGATATTGACAGGATTTCCGAAACGCAAGTTGTTTTGATTGAATACAAAGAAAACAAGGGACTGGGATTTGCGCAAAACAGGGGAATGGAGGCTGCTTTAGTCGCTGGAGCAAACCAAATTTTATTGTTGGATGATGACTCCGAAGTTGAAAATGATTTTGTGAATAACCTACTTGCAGCCAAAGATGAATTGCTTAAAAGAGGGTTGAGAGTTGGTGCTATCGGTCCGACTTATTACAATAGAAAAACCGGTGAACAATATCCGATCACGAAGTATATTGGTCCTTTTATAGACAGACGGTTGCCGAAAAACGAGAGTGTCGAGGCAACTTTTTTAATAGCTTCCGGTTGCCTGATTGACTCAGAGGTGATTACCGATGTAGGATTAATGAACGAGGATTTTTTTATAGATTATATTGATGTAGAGTGGTCATTTAGGGCTATCTCTAAAGGTTATAAGTTGTATGCAACCCCGAGGGCAAGCATGAATCATGTGATTGGTGAGGATAGAGTTGGTATTCTGGGAAGAAAAATTTCGCTTCACTCGCCACTACGAAAATACTATTTATTCAGAAATAGCGTATTTATGATAAGATGCCCGTATATTACTCTTGGCTATAAAGTAAGAGAAGTGATATTTAACGGGTTGAGATTGGTTGTTTTCCTGATGCTTTCCGACGAAAAAATGAAATACTTCAGGTATTCTGTTATGGGATATTGGGACGGATTGAGAAATAAAAGAGGAAAGTGCACCTGCAACTACTGATAAGATGCAATAGAAATACATGAGTAAATTACAACAATATATATCAGGGTCTGAAACTACTAACAATTCGAAACGGATAGCTTTTGTAGGGAATACAGCTTTTTCTCTCTATAACTTCCGGCTGGGAGTGATGAAGAGTTTTGTGGATAGAGGCTATACGGTTTTTGCCATTGCTCCCGGAGATAAGTACTCGCCTTTATTTGCGGCAGACGACATTACTTTTATCAATCTGAAAATAGATGGTAAAGGTACCAATGTCCTGACAGATATAATGTTATTCTGTAAAATGATAAATATTTACAAAAGTCACTCATTTGACTTTGTATTTCATTATACTGTCAAACCTATAATATATGGCTCCTTTGTTTGCAGGCTTTTAAAAATAAACACTATAGCTGTTACTACCGGTCTGGGCTATACATTTGATGCCGGTAAGTGGCTGAATTTATTTGTTGTTTCTTTGTACCGGAAATCACTCCAAAAAGTAAAAGAAGTTTGGTTCCTTAATCCTGACAACAGGGATGTCTTTTTAAAGAAACATATTGTTGAAGAGTCCCGTTCATTTGTACTGAATAGTGAGGGTCTCGATACTGATTTTTTTATTCCGAAACCAAAAGTAACTAGCGAAGATAAATTTGTTTTTCTTTTTTTATCGCGACTGGTGAAGGAAAAAGGTATTGAGGAATTTGTACTTGCTGCAAAATTATTAAAGCAAAAATATCCCAATACTGAATTTCAGGTGCTGGGTAAAACAGACATCCAAAATCCCCATAATATTCCTGTGACGAAATTGATAGAGTGGGATAGGGAGGGAGCAATACGCTATTTTGAGGATGCTATGGATGTTCGTACTTTTATTGCTGATTCTGACTGTGTTGTTTTGCCGTCCTATTACGGTGAAGGAGTTCCGCGTTGTTTGATGGAAGCCATGAGTATGGAGCGGCCAATTATTACAACAGATAACGTAGGCTGTAAAGAACTTATCGAACACAATATCAATGGTAAAATATGCAAATCGAGGGATGTGGAAAGTCTGGCAAAAATGATGGCGGAAATGTATTTACTTGATGCCGCAGAAAGAAATGAAATGGGAAAGAATGGACGAAGAAAGATGCTGAAGCAATACGATGAAAAATTAATCATTGACATTTATCACCACAAAATCGGATTGTATCTAAGTTAGAAATTATGCCAATCAATGTATCCATTGTTATTTACAAGCACACCGTAGCCGAAATAAGACCACTGGTGGATGTTTTGCGAGGATCCGAATATGTGTCGGAAATTTTTCTGATAGATAATTCGCCTCTGGAGCAAGAGGAGTTTGTTGACCTTGGAGTAACCTATATCTTCAATAACAAAAATATTGGATACGGTGCAGCGCATAATATAGCTATTCGTAAAACGTTGGAGCAGCATGTCGCTTATCATTTAGTGCTTAATCCGGATATAGTTTTTAAGACAGAGATACTGGCGAAAATTGATGATTTTATGAATAATAATTCAAATATAGGCTTGTTGATGCCCAAAGTATATTATCCCAATGGAGAAATTCAGTATCTTTGCAAACTATTGCCAACACCCTTTGATTTGATCTTTAGAAGATTTCTGCCTAAGGCGTGGACAAAGAAACGAACTGATGTGTTTGAACTGCGAGCTTCGGGCTATAATCAGATAATGGATGTCCCCTACCTTTCAGGATGTTTTATGTTCTTAAGAACTGAATCAGTCCGGAAAGTTGGACTTTTTGATGAACGATTTTTTATGTATCCCGAAGATATTGATTTGACCAGGCGAATTCATGAGAAATACCGGACTGTTTTTTACCCGCAGGTTTCGGTTGTGCACCAACATGCGCAAGGTTCTTATGCCGTTGGGAGGCTGCTGTTTATTCACATGAAAAACATGATAAAGTACTTCAACAAATGGGGTTGGTTTTTTGATGCGGAGAGACGAATTATAAACAAAGAAACACTTAAACAACTAAAATGAATTTCAGTTTCCTACAAATTACCAGCGCGTTTATGGTGCTTTTTGCTATAATTGATATCTTGGGTTCTATTCCTATAATACTCAATATTAAGCGTAAAGGGCAGAGTGTATATGCTTCCAGGGCTTCGATCGTGGCTTTAATCATACTTGTCTTTTTTCTTTTTTCGGGTGAGGCTGTTTTGCGGCTCTTCAATGTGGATATTCAGTCATTTGCGGTTGCCGGAGCTTTGATAATATTCATATTCTCGTTGGAAATGATTCTGGATGTGGAGATTTTTCGAAATCATGGTCCCGAGGGTGGTTCGTCCATTGTTCCTATTGCCTTTCCTCTTATAGCCGGCCCCGGTTCATTTACCACACTGCTTGCTTTACGCGCCGAATATGCTACTGAGAATATAATTATCGCATTGGTATTGAATATGATTTTTGTGTTTTTTGTATTAAAATCAACTTCAAAAATAGAGAAGCTTATTGGCGATGGTGGAATTTACATTCTTCGTAAATTCTTCGGTATAATCCTGCTAGCCATTGCCGTAAAGCTATTTACTACTAATATAGGCTTTTTGCTGAAGTAAGTCAGGTACTCCTACGAAATTGCTAAAGTCACATAACACAGCAAGAGCCCTGAAAGAAAATTTCTTTCAGGGCTCTTGCTGTGTGTAAGTCTGTCTCCTATTCTTTGATAGTTTAGAACTCTCTGTTGAACGTTTAGAACGTTCTGCTAGTTGTTTAGAACGTCTTGCTAAGTCTTTAGAACTCTCTGCTTGGTCTTTAGAATGTCTTGCCGAGCCTTTAGAACTCTCTGCCGAACGTTTAGAATGTTCTGCCGATGCTTTAGAACTCTATGCTATATCTTTAGAACGTCCTGCCGTGTCTTTAGCGATTAATACTCAAACCTTCCAAACTCGCTTTCAATCAATAGTTCCTTTTTATCGGAATGTTCGCAATAGCCTACGATTTGTGCATCGATGTTGAATGATTTGGATATTTCAATAACTTGTTGAGCGTATTCTGCCGGTAAATATACTTCCAGTCTATGTCCCATGTTGAACACCTTGTACATTTCTTTCCAATCGGTTCCTGATTCTTTTTGAATTAGTTGGAATAGAGGAGGAACCGGGAAAAGATTGTTTTTTACCACTTTCAGGTTATCGATAAAGTGCAGAATTTTGGTTTGTGCACCTCCCGAACAATGTACCATTCCGTGAATATTAGGTCGAAGTTCTGACAATAATTTTTTCACCACCGGAGCATAGGTGCGGGTTGGAGATAATACCAGTTTTCCGGCATCAATACCTAAACCTTCAACTGCATCGGTGAGTTTGCACGAACCCGAGTAAGCCAACTCCTGAGGTATGTCGGCATTATAGCTTTCAGGATATTTTGCTGCCAGGTAGTTGGCAAAGACATCGTGACGAGCCGAAGTTAGGCCGTTACTTCCCATTCCGCCGTTATATTCCTTTTCGTATGTGGCTTGTCCACTCGACGAAAGTCCGACAATTACATCACCGGGTTTTATGTTGGCGTTGTCTATGACATCCGCGCGTTTCATGCGGCAGGTAACCGTGCTGTCAACTATAATTGTGCGGACCAAATCGCCGACATCGGCAGTTTCACCACCGGTTGGGTAGATATTTACACCCATGGTAGCCAGCTCTTCAACCAATTCATTGGTTCCGTTAATGATAGCCGAAATGACTTCACCCGGAATTCTGTTTTTATTCCTTCCGATGGTAGAGGAAAGAAGTATATTGTCTGTAGCCCCAACGCAGAGTAGATCATCAATATTCATTATTAGCGCATCTTGTGCAATGCCTTTCCATACAGAAATATCACCGGTTTCTTTCCAGTAAACATAAGCAAGCGACGATTTAGTACCTGCCCCATCAGCATGCATGATGTTGCAAAAGTTGGGATCGTTGCCTAAAAAATCAGGTATAATCTTGCAAAAGGCCTTTGGGAATAAGCCTTTGTCTATATTTTTAATTGCATTGTGTACATCTTCTTTCGATGCAGAAACGCCTCTTAAATTGTAACGCTGATCGCTCATTTTTCTTGTTGAATTATTTTTTTGTATTTGATTATTATCTACCTGATTTATTTATCATTTCTTTTATTTTGCTATTAAATTTGTTTTCTTTCAATAGCTGTTCCAGTGTCATGTGCATTCTGTAACACCAGAAATTTCTCGGATTGCTTGGCACGTTGATACGTTCGGCAAATGGATGTTCAAGACAAAGAGTAGAGTCCAGTGCCATCCAGTCCTGCCACGGTAAAATTATCAGCATGGCATTTGATTCCAGATGTTGCTCAATAATGCGTTCGGCAATCCAGTTTTCGCATACAGCGGGTGCTGGACCCTGCATACCCAGCGCTCTGTTGTAAAAACGTTGCGTTAAAACCGGGTCTTCTTCCCACCATGCACGTATCGGATTCATGTCGTGGGTGGAAGTAGTGCAGACCGACCTATAAGGAGCATCCGAAGGCATTGCAAACTCGGTGTTCGGTTTTTTAGGCATTCGTTGTATTTCCAGACTGAGAATTTCAAGATTATTCATAACATCGGGCACCGAATCGGGTACCATGCCCAAATCTTCGCCACAAACCAGCATATTAGTAGCTGATATTAAGGCAGGAAGTTTCTTCAATGCTTGCTGTTTCCAGAATTCAGTATGGCGATGATAGAAGTAGTCCACATATATTTTATCAAGTAATCGGCGTGTGTTTTCGGGCAAATCACGGAACGTGGCTGAATTGTGCATCGAAATTCGCGGATGTATCTTGTTCGGTTGATGTGAGTCGCGAACGAAAAGAACTTCACAGTGAAGCATGTACAAACCATCACGAATGAGCACTTCCTTATTTCCAAAGTTGTATCCGAGAGTTGCAAAATGTTTCTCAATCTTTTTTTGAGAATCAAACTCGGGTTTGAACTTGTAATTTTGCCAACCATCTGGTAAAAGATATTCCCGTATAACATCGTCGGTGTACTTTCCAAAAGTTGCATACAGAACATGTTCTTTTAAATAAGGTTTCAGAAATCTATCCTCATCAACCCAAAGTCCTTTCGATTCAAGTTCCTGATATGAAAACGGCAAAGCAGGTTGGAAACTGCCGGTTAGTCCCCATACGGCATCCACCGGAATTCCCCAAATTCTGAAGAAACCAAGGATGTGATCAATGCGGTATGCGTCAAAATATTCAGCCAGCTTCTGAAATCGTTTTTTCCACCACTGGAATCCGTTTTCTTCCATTAATTCCCAATTGTAAGTAGGGAAGCCCCAGTTTTGACCTGTAGCCGAAAAATCATCAGGCGGAGCCCCAGCTTGTAAATCAGTGTCAAAAAGATAGGGATCTACCCAGGCATCAACACTTCGTGGACTTACGCCGATAGGAATATCACCTTTTATTGCAATTCCGTTGGCACGCGCATAATCATGTACTTCCACCAATTGTTTGTGCAAATGATATTGCAGGAAATAAAAAATAGCAATGTCATTATAATGAGCCTGATCAGGTGATGACAGGGTCTCTATTTCTGTTGAATTATAAGCTTTGTGGTCAGGCCATTTACCAAATTCGGGTGTGCCGTACAAATCCCGCAGGTATGAGAACGCTGCATAGGGAACCAGCCATTCTTTATTGGCTTCAAAAAATGTTTTATAGTCTTCTGATGCAAAAACAGCAGGGCTTTCCTGAGGGTAGATAATTTTAAAAAATTCCCATTTGGTATTCATTACATGCTGGTAGTCAGAAAAAGTCTGAGCGTTGAGCTCTAGCTTTTTAGCCAGAAAATAATCCTTCTGTTTTTTCGTTTTGAGTTTGCCTAAACTGTCTAAGTTCAAATAGATAGGATGCAAAGCATAAACAGAAACCGCATTGTAAGGGTATGAATCGTAATTGGTGTGGTAAAGAATGGTGTCGTTGATGGGCAAAGTTTGTATAATGCGTTGCCCTGTTTTTTTTGCCCAGTCTACCATTTTCTTTAAATCATTGAACTCTCCGATTCCAAAACTTTTTTCACTACGAAGTGAGAACACCGGAATTGCCACACCTGCACCTCTCCACGAGGGAATAGTTCTGATAAAATGTTCGTCATTAACGACAGTAAGTGATTGTTTTTCTGCCAGCGGTACAATTCTGTTTGGACCACCACCCCAGGCCAGGACTTCATCGGTCTTTGTGTCGACAATCAGATACTTATATTCAAGGGGAAAAGAAATTTTTTCAACATCAAGGCTGATGCTCCAAATGGGAAATTGCGATTCGTTAAGTCTGACTTTGTGATTTACATCCCAATTCCCCAATACTTCCTGATTTCCAACTATGGCAAAGTGGCGGTCAGGCTCCATTTGTGGGCAATTCAGGCGAAGAATCAGGCTGCCTTCAATATCATTAATAATTTCGGTTGATTTCGTGCGATTGAAGAAACAATCTGAAAATGCTGCTGTTATAAATGGACTGTCGCCGTAAGATGCGCGCCAATTGTCGTAGATCTGAACAGTGACTTTTGAAGGGTTGAGTTCAACTTTTCGGATGCCGCCATATTCGTAATCAAAAGATTTGTCAGGATTAAGTATGGCATATTGGTAGGAAATCGAGTCTGCAGAATCCAATGATATTTCAGTGTTCCATTCCGATTTCTCGTTGCATTGCATAATAATTCCTTCCGAAGAACTGTTCTCGGGTTGTTCTGTTGATTTGTAAATCAACAGATACATGGATTGTCCCCATTGGGTTTTATAATGTATATTGAATTGTATTTTCATGACTTGTGCGATTAAAAAATCTCTACAAAAATACAAAAAATAAAGCATAATATAAAGTTGATGCTAAGCTACATTAGGTTGAAAGAATGCAAACGTTTGAATTATAGTGCGTAGCGAAATGTGTTTGCAAAATTGAATGTGCTAAATGAGTGTTTGCCGAATACTTTTAGCGTTGATATTGATTTTGAGTTTATCGGAAACTTTTTTGAATACTGGATGTTTGTAAATATAACATATTACTATCTTCTTTTTGTGTAATCGTTTGATAATGATTGGTTGTTTGGCGCTCAATTTATGTTGATAGTTTCAGGTGATTATGGATTAGGAGAGATTGTTAGTAAAAGATTGTGACAATGAATTTGAAAAATTGAAGAAAATAAGTGCGCAATAACTCAAATTTGTGTAAATTGCAGAAATAAAATTAAGAATAATGAATAATTCAAATCTGTCTATGCCGGTACTGTTTGTCGGTCATGGTAGCCCAATGTACGCTATTGAGAATAATGAGTTTTCTCAAAGCTGGAGAAATTTAGGTGAAACTCTTCCTGTACCCAAAGCTATAATCTGTATATCTGCGCATTGGGAAACCCGGGGTACACAAATCACTGCTATGCAGCAACCTCCGACGATCCACGATTTTGGTGGATTTCCCCGTGAACTGTATGAAGTGCAATATCCTGCTCCCGGAAGTCCTGAACTGGCAAGTGAAATTATAGAATCCATTGCTGATGCCCATATTCATCCTGATCAGAAGTGGGGGTTGGATCATGGGGCATGGAGTGTAATCAGGCGCATGTATCCACAGGCAAATATACCCGTTATTCAACTGAGCCTGGATTATCGTAAATCACCTAAGGAACATTATGAATTGGCCAGGGAGCTGACTTCGTTGAGAGACAAAGGTGTGCTGATAATAGGCAGTGGCAATATCGTACATAATTTGCGGCTGGTAGCCTGGGATAAAACAGATGACGAGGAATATGGTCATGATTGGGCTGTTGAGGCTAACGAAAAAATTAAAAGACTTATAATGGACAACGGGCACAAGGAGCTAATCGACTACAATTTATTAGGCAAAGATGTTCAACTGGCTATACCAACTCCGGAGCATTTTTTACCGCTTCTTTATGCGTTGGCTATCAAACGCGAAAGCGATGACCTTTCATTTTTTAATGATAAAACAGTTATGGGTTCTCTTTCCATGACATCGCTTCTAATTCATTAGATTGCCCGAGTGAAAAATATATGGATAATGATTTGATTTACAGCTTCGAAATGAATTTGGCTGAAAATGAAAATTATTTTGGTTCAGGGCTTTGCATATTAAAAATAAAGTTGTATTTTTGCAGCTCTTTTCGGATAAGGTAAAAACAAGAAGCAATGCCTAATGGTAACTCACCTTCCCGATGTAATCAGAAAAGTCGTTTAAAAATGTACGCAATCGTAGAAATTTTAGGACAACAGTTTAAGGTGGAAGCCGGAAGAAGACTGTATATCCACCGTATGGAAGAAGCTGAAAGAGGCTCTCAGGTAGAATTTGACAAAGTGTTATTGATTGACAATGAAGGTGCTATCACTGTTGGTGCTCCAACTGTAGCAGGTGCAAAAATTGTTTGTGAAGTATTATCGCACGTTCGTGGCGAAAAAGTGATTGTTTTCCACAAGAAACGTCGTAAAGGATACCGCAAACGTAACGGTCACCGTCAAAATTTCACTGAATTATTTATCAAAGAAATTGTAGCTTAACCGATAAAAATTAGAAGAAAATGGCACATAAAAAAGGGGCTGGTAGCTCAAGAAACGGTCGTGAATCGGAAAGCAAACGACTTGGCGTTAAAATTTACGGTGGTCAATTTGCTAAAGCAGGTAACATCATAGTTCGTCAACGTGGAACTGTACACCACATTGGTGAAAACATCGGTATGGGAAAAGACCACACTTTGTTTGCACTTATTGATGGAATCGTAGAATTCAGAAAAAAGAAAGACAACAAGTCATTTGTTTCTGTAAAACCTATCGAAGCTAACTAAGCATTAGCCGATACTCAACACACATAAATCTCCTGTTGTTTTACATCCACGTAAAATTGCGGGAGATTTTTTTTAACCCCTACAACCCCAAAAGGGGAATTTTGATTAGTTCGGGGTATCATTTTGAATAACATGCTTTAAGTCTCTTCTATGGGATTTAAGGATAAAATAAATAATATGCTTACACTCAAATATATCACCGAAAATACCGAAGAAGTAATTGTTCGGTTGGCAAAGAAGAATTTCGACGGAGCTGATATTATTGCTCAAGTAGTAGAATTGGATAATGTGCGTAAAACAACTCAGGTTAAGGTTGATACAGCCTCGGCCGAGTTGAATAACTTATCGAAGGAAATCGGGTTGCTTTTCAAACAAGGAAAGCAAGATGAAGCTGCTCAGGCCAAAGAAAAAACGGTAGAATTAAAGGAAAGCATTAAAATACTGGGAGATCAGCAAACAGCAGCTGAACAAAAACTCAACGAATTGTTGGTTCAGATTCCAAATCTACCACACGAAAGTGTGCCCGCCGGAAAGCATGCCGAGGACAATTTAATTGAGCGCACTGGTGGCGTTATGCCGAATCTACACGCCGATGCAGTTCCCCATTGGGATTTAGCAAAAAAGTATGATTTGATTGATTTTGAGTTGGGTGTAAAAATATCCGGTGCAGGCTTTCCGGTTTATAAAGGCAAGGGAGCTCGATTGCAACGTGCGCTGATCAACTTTTTTCTAGACAACGCACGTGAAGCAGGTTACCTGGAAATACAACCGCCTTATGTGGTCAATGCAGCTTCGGGTTATGGCACAGGGCAGTTACCGGACAAAGAGGGTCAGATGTACCACTGCACGGTGGATGATTTATATCTGATTCCAACAGCAGAAGTGCCTGTAACAAATATTTACCGCGATGTGATTCTGAACGAAAATGAGTTGCCAGTAAAGAATACAGCTTATTCTGCTTGTTTCCGTCGCGAAGCAGGTTCATATGGAAAAGATGTACGTGGTCTTAATCGACTTCATCAGTTCGACAAAGTGGAAATTGTACAGATTCAACATCCGGACAAGTCGTATGAAACACTTGATCAGATGGTAAACTACGTGCAGACCTTGGTTGAAAAACTGGAATTGCCTTGGCGTATTCTTCGCCTGTGTGGAGGTGATATGAGCTTTACTTCGGCTTTGACGTTCGACTTTGAAGTTTTTTCAGCAGCTCAGGAGCGTTGGTTAGAAGTTAGTTCGGTTTCAAATTTTGAAAGTTATCAGGCTAACCGTTTGAAATGTCGTTTCAGAACAGCCGACAAGAAAACCCAGCTTTGCCATACGCTGAATGGAAGTGCCATGGCATTGCCGCGTATAGTGGCTGCATTACTTGAAAACAACCAAACTCCAGAAGGTATTCGCATACCAAAAGCGTTGATTCCATACACTGGATTTGATTTAATCGATTAAAATTTGGAATATCATTTAAAAAGGAAAACCCAGCTGAAGAACTTCTTCAGTTGGGTTTTCCTTTTGTGGTTAATTAATCTTTTTCTATATAAACGGTTTGAGTAGGATAAGCAAATTGGAGACCTGCAGCATTAAACGCACGGAGTATCTCGGTGTTTACCTGCGAGGGCGTTTCCATTACATCGGCATCTCTCCGAATGAAATACACAAAGGTAATAACTAACGAGAAATCGGTAAAATCAGTAAAGGCAACCACTATATCTTTTTCAAATACATTGTTTATTCTGTTTGGAATGTCACGCAGAATCGACATAGCTTCGTTCATTTTTTCAGGAGTTGTATTGTATGTCAGCCCGAGTTTCATTAATACGCGGCGCATTGGCTCCTCAGATATATTTTCAACCGAAGCTTCCACTAGCCTGTAATTAGGCATTGTTACCAATCGTTTTTCCAGCGTACGAATGCGTGTACTACGGATGCCTATTTCTTCTACAAAACCATCAAAACCATCTACTTTAATACGATCGCCAATGCGGAACGGGCGGTCGGTGAAAATAGTAAAACCACCGTAAATATTCTTAATAGTGTCTTGTGCAGCCAGCGCAAATGCCAAGCCACCAATACTTAATCCTGCAATTAGTGTTCCTACATCAACGCCTACATTGTTAAGCGCCATGACTACGCCAAAAGACCAAATAACAGCCAGGACGGCTCGGCGGAGAATAGACATCAAATGGTTGTCGAGGTATTTTAGCGTATTTTTATCGGCAGCTTTAGGTGCTAAGTATTCTTCCAGCAAAGCATTAGCCAGCCGTGCAACAAACCAGGTAATATTGATGACGGTAAGAACTTTATATGCCTTAAGAATCGTACTTTCAATATGAGTTCCTAATTCAAGTCTTCGTGCAGCAAACCAGATGGCGACAAGAATAATACCCAAAAGCACAGGAGCCTGAAGCATTTTGAATAAAATATCATCTAAGCGATTCTTTGTTTTGGCAGTCAGCTTTTGAATCAAATGTTTGTTTAATAGGATAATTATTTTATTAAGAATCAATGCGCCAGCAATGATGGCTAGTGATATCAGCCAGTCGCGAAGCGAGTTTTTGTAGAATATTTGTTCGAACATACGGTAATGTGATGATATGGTGATGTGATAATGTGCTGATTGTTTATTGTTCACAGTTCACTAAAAAAGCAACCGCATCGCTTGGCATGCGCCAGTCTCCACGAGGTGACAGATTTATAGACCCCACTTTGGGTCCATCAGGGATACATGAACGTTTAAATTGCTGTGCAAAAAATCTGCGCACAAATGTTTTAAGCCATTTTTCAATAATGTCATCGTTGTATATATCACCAAAAGCATTTTTAGCCAGAAACATGATTTTGGATGGTGAGAATCCGAAGCGAACCATGTAATATAAAAAGAAATCGTGCAATTCGTAAGGACCAACAATGTCTTCGGTTTTTTGTGCAATATTGCCGTTTTCGTCGGCAGGTAGCAGTTCCGGACTAACAGGAGTATCAAGTATGTCTCGCAGTATTTCCTCAGATTGTGAATCCAACTTATGCGCAGCCCAATCGACCAGGTAACGAACCAATGTTTTAGGTACGCCCGAGTTTACAGCATACATTGACATGTGGTCGCCATTGTAAGTTGCCCAACCAAGAGCCGATTCTGATAAATCACCGGTGCCTATTACCAAACCGTTGTGTTTATTGGCAATGTCCATCAATATCTGAGTCCGCTCACGCGCCTGAGTATTTTCGTATGTCACATCGTGCGTGCTCGGATCATGATTTATGTCTTTGAAGTGCTGAATGCAGGCATCTTTTATTGATATTTCGAGCATTGTGATTCCCAAGGATTTCATAAAGTTGATGGCGTTTGTATAAGTACGATCGGTAGTGCCAAAGCCCGGCATGGTGATGCCGAAAATACGCTTGCGATCAAACCCAAGTTTGTCAGCAGTCTGAATACAAACAAGCAAAGCCAATGTAGAATCAAGTCCTCCCGAAATGCCTACAACCACCGTTTTGGCTTGTGTGTGTTTCCACCGTTTGGCCAATCCGCCTACCTGGATTGAGAAAATTTCCTCACAACTGGCATCTCGGTTGGTGATGGAAGGAACAAAAGGATGTTTATCAAACGTACGTTTCAACTCAAACAGCGTGAAGTGTGCATCCTCCAGTTTTATGGTGCGATATGTTTTGTCCGATTTCTCGTTAGTGAAATTTGTATTCCGCATACGGTCGGCTTGTAGCCGTTCTATGTCAACATCGCTTACAATAAGTTGTGGCTCAAACGAAAAGCGCTCAGAGCTTGCAACGATTTTCCCGTTCTCAGCAATTATTCCGTTTCCGGCATAGACTACATCGGTGGTCGATTCGCCTGCACCGGCAGAAGAATAAACATATCCGGCATTGCAGCGGGCCGACTGTTGTTCGATTAATTGGCGCAAATACTGATGTTTTCCAATCAACTCGTTCGTTGCTGAGAGATTGAAGATAATGTCAGCGCCATTTAGCGCATGCTGCGAACTTGGTGGAATGGGAACCCAAAGATCCTCGCATAGCTCTATGCCGAACGAAAATTTGCCGTCGCTAAAAAGCAAATCTGTACCAAAAGGCACATCTTCGCCTGAGAGCGTAATGCGCTGTACTCCTGTAGCGGTAGATGGAGAAAACCAGCGTTTTTCGTAAAACTCATTATTGTTGGGCAGGTGAGTTTTGGGTACAACTCCCAAAATATGACCTCCTTGCAGCACCACGGCAGTATTGAATAGCTGGTTTTGAACACGTACAGGCGTTCCGACAATAATTGTTGAGGTAGTCGAAAATGTCAACATTTGCAACTCGTTAAGTGCTTTTTCAGCATCGCTTAGCAGTTGTTGCTGAAAAAATAAGTCGGCACAGGTATATCCTGTGACCGATAGTTCAGGGAAACAAATTACCTGTGCTTTTTCCGCTTCGCCCCGACGAACCAAATCCGCTATGCAGGACACATTAAAAGCACAATCGGCCACCCGCAGATCGGGAATGGCAGCAGCTACTCGTACAAATCCATTATTCATATGACGCGACCTCCGGGTTTTAATGGGAGTTTAGTTATTCATTAATGCAGGTTGACTGTATCTTGCAAAAATATGCTTAATCCTCAGTAGAGCTGAATGGTTTTTTTGCTTTCTCTTCAATATTACCTAGGTATATTTCGAGTGATTTGGCTGATATTCTGATTTCAAGGACAGAAAGAGTTAATGAAATTATCAGTAATAACAACGCCAGACCAAACACATATGCCGAGATAACATGAAGACCAATATAAATAAGAAACATTGTTGCCACACAAAGCAACAAACTTCCAACCCCCAACATCTGCATGTTTTTTGTAAGATACAATCGTTTTCTTAGGTTCATGATTTGCGCATGTGTCAGAGCCGAATGATCTTCCATATACTTGTCTTTCAGCGTACGAACGAGTTGAGCGTACGATAAAAACCGATTTGTATAGGCCAATAACAATAACGATATGGCTGAAAACAAAAAGGTGGGCGTAATAAGTGTTAGTTCTTGCATAATAATCAGTGATTAGTCAAATTAATTTGTTTGATATAGTTTAATAGTAAGCCTAATTTCACTGCTGATGACTCATTATCTACACACAATGTTCAGGTTCGTCAACATGATTTTTCATTAATTCTGCCACTTGTCGGCCCAGTTCCAGACAAGCTTCGTATTTATCTGTTTTTAATCCTTGCTTTTCGTCTACAGTAATTTCAGCTGATTGCCATTTCATTGTTTCAACAAAAGTTGTCAAACGTTTAACAGCAGCACTCGCCCACGTAAATGAGCCAAAACAACCGAAAACGCGGTTTTTCAATCCTCTGATTTCAATTTTGCGTAGCAATGATTCAACCTCAGGGTATAATTCGTTGCTATAAGTAGGA
>Ga0302287_10000517_pt1 | contig 19045 bp, 17 predicted proteins | sample III_Fen_E2_4_FD_200452 | JGI IMG/M metagenome (GOLD analysis project Ga0302287, IMG submission 200452) | Peat permafrost microbial communities from Stordalen Mire near Abisko, Sweden - III_Fen_E2_4 | ecosystem: Environmental > Terrestrial > Soil > Wetlands > Permafrost | place: Sweden: Abisko...
GGAAATTGTATCAACAAATAGTTGGTTGCGAATTTTCCTTTTGACGAATTTGGAAATAGTGTGACTTTGTTGAGATAATTTACAATGGATTGCGCCGACTGTCGAGCCATGTTGCGTATGACTTCATAGGTGATTGGTGCTTTTGAATCTAACGAGTCATCGGTGCTAAAAAGATCGAGCACACATTGTTCGCAATCGCGGCAAAAAATACGCGCTACCAGAAATTCTCCGGGTGGTGTTTGGCGAGTTCGTAACGAGATAATAATGCGGAAATTCGTTTGTGTGTAATCTTGATTTTCATTGTCAATAATCTCCGCTTTTTCACCCAACGTATTTGCCATTTCTTGCTTGATGGTCGTTTCCAGCTGTGCAAGGTCTTGCATTGATATGCGCGAAGGGCTTGTTGAATCAAGTTCCAAGGGCGCAAGGGCAACTTGGGGGCGCGTGGCAAAAACGGTTGCAACACAAACAGTCAAACAAAAAAGCATTCGTTTGATGCAAGTCCCCATACCGTCACTCCTTAAAAATGAATGGCACAATAAAGGTGGTGCTAGGCGCTTCTTTGCCTAGAGGCGTAAAGCGCCATGCTGATATTGCTTGCAATATTTCCGCGTCGAAAGGATCATAGTCCGTAGTAGAATGTATGGCTTTACAGGTGGAGATTGTTCCGTTTGCTACAATCGTCAAGGCAACTTTCATTTTCCCACTGAATCCTGGTTTTTGTTTCCAATATTTCTTGTAAATATCTTTTATTGCGATCGCGTGTTGCTTGTACACTACGAGAATACTTGTGGCGGTGCGGCTAGAGTCGCTTGATAATTTCTCAATGGAATGTTCTGTGATCGGTTCAAGCCTTAGCACAAAAGGTCTGGGATCACATTCCGCGATGCCGCAAAGTAATCCATTAGTATCCACAGGAATCGTATCAGAATCCGCATGGCAAACCCCAGCCGCGCCAAGGATCAACGCCATCCCCACAATTTTTTGCCAATGGGAAAGATTCTTCACAACATCCCCAAGCCTATTGCCCATTTAGCCAAACTATCTTTTGCGCGTGTAACCATCTGTAAAAGCGGAGTTGTAAATGACTGTTTTACAAACGATCCAAACGCGTTATTCCGTACGGGCGTATTTACCTACGCCTGTAGAAAAAGACAAAATCGCGGCGATCCTTGCGGCTGCTCGTATGGCGCCCACGGCTGCAAATCGGCAACCGCAACGCATACTGGTTGTGCGCTCTGTCGAAGGCCTGGCAAAGTTTCGCAAGGTTTGCCGCTTTCGCGAAGCTCCCCTTGTGTTTGTTGTTTGCGTACAAACGAACGAGGCATGGGTGCGTGCTGCCGATGGTTTCAATGCAAGCCTTGTTGATGCTTCGATTGTCACCGATCACATGATGCTTGCAGCAACTGATCTCGGTTTAGGTTCGCTTTGGATGTCGGCTTTTGACCCAGTGGCTCTGCGCAATGAATTTGCGATTCCTGCTCTATATGAACCGGCGCACCTATTGTGCGTGGGCTATGCAGACGGTGTTGCGCCATCGCTGGAACGCTTTGCTAGTGCACGCAAACCCTTAGAGCAAACTGTGTTTTGGGAACAATTTTAACGCAACACTTCGCTCGCAATCTAGAGACTAAAAGTTCCAGCGAGCTTTGATTTCACCATTCGCAATATACTGGCAAGCAGGTCTTGCTTTTACGATGCAGCTTGACTGGCCTTTTGCCTCGGGTGTGCCACACACGGGAGTATCTTCCCAGCAATTTTGTTGATCATCGCCAACAAGATTGCTAAAGGTTCCCGATCCCGCGTGCGTCAACGTATCTGCGGTGATTGTCCATGAACCTTTAACTGCGTAATAGTATTTGCAAGACGTTCCAAATTCACAGTCCGAGGTGTCTTTTAAATCCTTGATTTCAACGAGTGCATTGTAGGGATAAATGGATGCGTCGTAGGTACCCACATGAAGGTAACCATCATCGTCATCGCCATCGCGGGTGAGTGTATACTCAAAGCCTGCGGGGTTGTAGATGATTATTCCACCATCCCAAGGATATGAACGCAAACTATCGGAGTTGATGCACAGATTTAGCGCATCGATTCGTAGGTAACCTTTTTTTCCTTGGTCGATGCACGAAGCCGTTGCTGCGTTACTGGAACTGGATGTAGGTGTTGTCAAAGCACTAGAGGATGATGGTGTAATCGAAGATCCCACAATCGAAGATCCCACAATAGGGCTGCTAGATGGGTTGCTAGATGACTGAGCACTTGATGACGATTCCCCAGAACCCTTGGAATCATTGATACAAGAGCATAGTGAAATAGCGAGAATAGTGGAAAGCGCAATTGTGAATTTATTTTGTGGCATATTGGTCTCCTAGTGAAACCAAATATATCCATAATAAATCGCTACAACTACTTCTTTGCAGGGAACAATCGTAACGCAGCCTGCTTGGCTTCTTCAATCCAACCTTGACGTTGTTTAAGAGTGCTCGCCGCCACTACGCTGAAGTTGGCTCTTTCCACGTTGGGGAAGCAACAAAAACCAGCAACATATTGGGTCCAAATGGATTGTAGTGGATTGTTCAGCACATTTTGCTCAACCTCGTTAGGTGTATTCGAGGTGGTAAACACGAGTAAAGTTTGCACAGGCAACAAGCCCTTAGGCCCATGCTTCCCATTGGGCAAAAGTCCGAACGTATAGGCCATACCTTGGCGCAGCACGCGGTCAATCCATCCTTTTAAAATCGCAGGCGGTTGTCCCCACCAATTTGGATGGATCACAATAATTCCATCGCATGTCTTTAATTCATGTTGATGCTGAATGACTTGCGGATCTTTGCTCAGGTCTGTGCCAAGCTCTTCTATCGTCATTACTGGGTCAAAATGCTCGGCCTGTAAGTCATGATAGCGAACGGAATGCCCTGCAGCAGTAAGCGTGTTGCGTAATGCTTGGGCAAGGCCGTGGTTGAAACTTTGTGAGTATGGGTGTGCGAGAATGATGCTGATATTCATAGCGTTAAACTAGAAAAAAGGGCTTCACAAAAAAGAGGAAGTTGCTTCCCAATCATGCGTGTCTAACATCATGCCCATATTGCAGAACACACCATACAATGTTTACATTGTTGGCTGAGGGGTTTTATGTTCATACCCGATCTCGCTCATTTTCATCTTTTTGGCACTGACTGGTCTTTGTGGACTCCGCTTGGGCGCATGAATCTGATTGTGCTTCATGTTGCCTTGTATTTTGCGTTGCTGAAAACCGTGGGCGAGTGGCGTCGCTGCTTGCATTTATTGCTCGCATGGACGGTGGGTTTTGCCGTAGGTGCTGCATTAGTGCCAAGCGTTCTGGGAGCTGTTCTTGGTGGCTTTGCTCTCCTTGAAATTCAACGGCGCGTGCTCCAAGTTAGGATGGCGATGGGGCATGTTTTTGCAATGCTTTTTGCGCTTTGCATTATGATTGGTCGAGTGGGTTGTTTTCTTACGGGGTGTTGCTTTGGCAGTCGTTGTGATTTGCCCTGGGCTGTGCATTATCCCAATGGGTATCCGGCAACCTTCTTGCATAAGGCTCTGGGGCTTTTGCCTATGGAAGCATCGCATTCCTTAGGTGTTCACCCCACACAACTTTATGAAATTCTCTTTTTGCTAATTGCGCTTGTGACCATGTTTTTTATGCGCAAAAAGATGCGTAATCTCAATGCAATTTTGCCCATATTTTTAGGCGCGTATTTGGTGCAACGAGTGGGCATTGAATTTGTACGCGACATGACCAATGTGTGGTGGAGCGTATTCTCTTGGGGGCCTCTAAGTTATTTGCAATGGGCTTTGCTTGGACTAGCTCTTCCTCTCTTTATTATGGGATATGTCTGGAATCGCAAACCATCTCAGGTTGATTCTGTAATTGTGGAGCCAAGCCTAACCAAGCAAAGTATCTCTGTTGCTGTAGCTTATTTGTTGCTACTTCCTATCCACAATCGAATTCCTTTGATTCTGGATTTGCTAGCAATAACGATCACACTGGTCGCTTTTGCTTCGGTTCTTCCGTCATTGCTCATGCGTCTTGTTCACCAGTTCTATGCAATGCCGCGTTGGTTCGATGGTGTGTGTCGCCCTGCAACCATTGCCCTGCTTGTGCTCGCAAGTCTTCCTTTTGCTTCAAGAGTTTTTGCGCAACTCGATTCAACCTCAACAAACTCCTCCGTAGACACCGTAAGTTTTACCCAGAAGCAAGTCTTCTATGAAGTTGATTCAACCCATCAAAAGCTTGTGCGTACAGGCGATGTCAATACCACGCAAGAAAATTTCTTTGCGGTGAGACAAGATGTGGGATTGTCTCGTTCCCCTAGCGAAGACTCTGCGACATTTCGGGCTTTGCATGAACCTCGCTCAGATTCGGGGCGCTATGTTCGTGTCGGCCTTGGCTATCAGTACCAAGGAATTCAGACAAAAATTGAAACGGGTGGCTGCGATGGCCCTGCACAGGTTTATTACTTCAAGCACGTTCTTACCGGTGGGGTGGCAAGCCTAGACTGGACCTCGCAAAACAACTATTACAATTACTATCGAGTTGGAATTGCAGCAAGCTATTGGAATGATCGTTGGTCAAGTGTAAATGCAGATGTCGCCACTGGCGGGAGTGGTTATTATGCTTTTGTTACGCCAAACTTTGCCGTCGAATGGAGATATTTTGGTTTTGGTCTTGCCTTTCCCCAAACCATCAGCTCAAGCCTTCATTCTCCAGATTCGAGCGGTCGCCGCTTGGGTATGATCTTGAGCGCTCCAGGAATGGGCTATGACTATATCCGCTTTGGATCGCCAGCCTTTTCTGTGCGTACTGGTTTGACTTTTATCGAAGCGCTTACTATCGGCAAAAATTACAGTGTTGCGCTTGGTTCTCACCTTACGGATTTATCACAGACTCATGCGATAAAATATCTCCGTGGTTCATATTCAGGCAATGGTTGGACGATTGCACCACAGCTTGGAATTGGCGACGCTTCAGAATGGAATTTTAATTTCACTTTGTACAGATCGTTTGCGTTGTAGAGTTCGCTAATCCTCTGCTCCACCGTGCGGATGCGCTTTTGCAAATGCAGCTTTAAGGCGCTCGGGTGAAACGTGCGTATAGACTTGTGTTGTCGATAACGAAGAGTGACCAAGCATTTCTTTTACCGCCAATAAGTCGGCGCCTTGGTCGAGCAAGTGGGTCGCGAAGCTATGTCGCAGAACGTGTGGCGAGGCTTTGCCTTCCCAGCCCATCATTCTCAATATTTCATGAATATCATTTTCGATACTGCGAGTCGATAATTTTTTCCCTTGTGGATTGCGAAAGATTGCATCGGTGGGCTGCGAGGCAACTCCTCGTTCCGCAAGGCATGTGCGGTAACGTTCAAGCCATTCCAACGATGTTTGCGTAAGCGGGATAATTCGTGTTTTATTTCCTTTGCCAGTCACACGAGCAAGGCGTGCTTTGAAGTCCACGTCGGTCCACCGAGCGTCTGCACATTCTGAAAGTCGAATGCCCGATCCATATAAAAGTTCAAGCAGCACTCGTGCTCGCAAAGCCTTCTCATCATTGGGTTCAGGCTCGGGAATATTCTTGGTGTCTAATTCGCGCTCCGATAAAAAATGCACAAGTCGCTGCGGTTTTTTCACCGAAGTGATTTCATCTGCAAGATTATGGGGCCACACGTTGGTTTTCACCAAGAATTTTCCAAAACTTTTTAGGCAGGCAATGTATTGTGCAACCGAAGCAACCGCCAATTTCCTTTGTGAACGTAAGTTCCATAGCCATGTGCGCAGATCTTGAAATTGAATTTCGGTAACGGTTTTCTTGCCTTGCAAAAACTCATCGAGCTCTCGAAGTATATGCTGGTAGCTTGCAGTGGTGCGGGGCGAATATTTTTTTTGCACCGAAAGATGCCGCAGAAATAATTTTGCAGCCCAGATTAGAGAATCCTGGGGCGCATCTATTGGTAGAGAATCACCAGGTGCAACTATTCGTCGCAAATTCTTGGGAGCATCAATTGGCATTGGTCGTAAACCATGGAAATAGGTATCTTGCAGGGAACGCTGTGAATCAAAATAGCTTGAAATTTCTTTGTGAATCAAGTCCAAGTAGGCAAGTCCTCTTGGCTCTTTGTGTTCTTGTGCTAAGCATGCATTCAAAACTTTGGGCTATAGATGAGGTTGCGGGGGCTAATTTAACCTTGTTCTTGAGTCCTTCTGCACAGACCGCAGCCATGGGCGATGCTGCTCTTGCAATGCCTGCAAGCGTTCTGGGAGCTGGGCTCAACCCGGTAGGGATGCTTGACAAATCAACCACCGAATTTGGTGTGTCCCATACGGCTCATTATGAATCAACAAGGCTTGATGCTATTGCTGGTGTGACTTCCATCGATTCGAATTCTCGTTTGGGAATAGTATTAATGCGTTACGGAGCCGATGGCATTCCTTGGATTAAAGCCGGAGATACTTTACCTACCGATGGACAATGGCGCACCCTATCTATTGCAGATTACACCATGTCTGTTCTCTTTGCCCATGCGTTTCGTTATCATATCGATGTTGCGGGTGCATTGCATTTCTTGTATCGCGAACTTGACCAAACAGGCTATGGGTTCAGGGGCGACGCCGAAGTTCGATTCCGCCCTGTTTCATCATGGTTTCTTTCATCCAAAATCGAGGGAATCACATCTTCTGCAGCTCATTGGCAATCGGGTGAACTTGAGTATTCCCCAGCAGAGGCATACATTGCCACTGGATATCATACAGCACTCCAATATTTTTATGGATCACTCAGCATCGGTTACCAATCTCCGGGAATGTTTCAACGCAGCAACAATTGGCTATCCATTGATCAGTCTTATTTAGATGACACAACAGCAGCATCGACGAAAGCGCTTAGCCTAGGTGGAAGCCGCTTTTATGATGCTCCGCTCAGTTGGTTTCGCGAAGGAGCTGTGGGTGCAGAGATGAAATGGGATTGGGGTGGATCGATCCGTGGCGGCTGGCAATCCTTACGGGAGTGGGATTCATGGACGGTTGGAGGTGGCCTTGAACTCTTTGGTTGGCTTTCCATCGACTACGCATTTCAACGGCATCCTGTGCTTTCTGGTATTCATCGTGTGAGTATCGAGATCCATCCTTGGGCAAAGAATGTAAAGCCTGAAAAGCCTGCGCAGCCAGCATCAACGGTCATAAAACCACAAGAATCTCCGCCGACAGAGAATGATGCGAATCAAAAAACAAAGCAAGGTTCTTCAGCTCCTGTACCCACGACACCCTCGTCCCCTGAAGAAAGCTCAGGAAAAGCGTGGGAAGAATGATGTCGTTTGAGTATATTTTTTCAAAGAAATTCAATGTGTTGTGAGGCTAAATGGGCGGTTTATCCAACTACCGTGAAGTCGGAAAGTTCGACGTTCTGGAGGCACCGCGAAATCCAATCGGTGCTTTCGACGCAGAACAATTCAAAAAAGAAGCATTACTGTTGTTTGACAAAGGTTCGAACGATATTGTGGTCGACCTAGGTAACTTAGACTTTTTGTACAGTGACGCTTTTAATGCTTTCTCGATGGTTCATCAAAAACTATCCTCTCGTTCTGGAACGTTGGGCATTCTAGCGGCCGATGAGCTTGCGGTAAAATCGTTACAACAAGCTGGTGTAGATCGCTATGTCAAGGTATTTCGTGTTGAGCCCGAGCTTATGGCTGCAACCTTGCAACCTGCGCCTGTTGTTCATGCTTCAGTCTATGAGCACCCTGCGAGCTCGGCACCTGTTGAAACGAATGAGCCTCACTCGGATCCACCACAGAAGCGTACACATAAGTTTACCCAAAGCTTCAACTCAACATTGATGACAGATGATACTGCTGAAGAAACAGATCTGAAAGGGCTTCCTGGTGCCTTTGATGCTCCTATCGTTGAAGCAAAAAAAGGGCACGGAACCTTGATCGGATTCATCATCGGTGCCTTTGTTATTATCGGTGGGGTTGTATCCTGGATTCTGTTAAAATAGGCTCATTCCCATGATGCCCGGGGACTATAAACCTCGGCGATCACCTCCGCCCCCAACTGGTCCACGAAAGATCCCGTTGTTTCGCATCGCTTTATTGATCGCGATTGTCGTTTATTCACATTCTCATTGGTCACACCTAAAATCGTCTATGCAGGTTGTTTTTCCCACAGTACAAAGGACTTGGGAAGAATGGGTGCAGAGATCCGATTCTGGAGTTCCTAGTGGCTTGACTCGCAAGGAACAGTTGTCGTTTGCTGGTGGGAAAAGCTTTCGCTTACGACAAGGATATTTGCAGGAATCGTGGCGCATCCAAAACGCAGAGCGATTGCGCACTGTGCTATCACTTTACAACGATTCTCTATGTGTGACATTGATTCGAACCTTGGTTGAGATTCGTGGCGGCGGTGTTTTTGCATCGGGAGTGTTAGACATTGTATTCCGAGATTCTGCCGAAAGCCTTCCCTTGCTTGCGCGCTTCCGTGATTCATTAGGCGTAGTCTCTATTCTGAAATATCCTTATGAGTCGGGCTATGTGTATATCAATGCTGATACTCATTGCGAATGGCTAGAAGAATGTCCCATGGAACCTTTACAAGGTGCAGCCGTTTCTATCGATGCTGACTTTGATTTCACGGGGCGTGAACATTTATTGACGCACGATCTTTTTCGCGGTATTGGTGAATCTCCCGTGGTGGCGGTGCTTCCTGGTGTGGTAACGCGAGCAGAAATGGATTCAAAACTTGGCGGACTTGTCGAGATTGTACATCCAAATAATGAGATGACTCGCTCTATGGGACTCGCTGCAATTGCTGACGGAATCAAGCCTGGAACCAAGGTAGAACAAGGGCAGCCTGTGGGCAAACTATCTGCACGCGATACTGCAGAACTCGTTTTTCAATTATTACGTAATGGGCGTTTTATTCGTTGGGAAGAATTTCGCAAGGAGTCGCACCCAGCGAATGATTCCCTCTTTGCTACATTCCAACAGAGCCTTTTTGAATGAAAAAATCACCATCCATAATTGCATATCTCCTTGTCCTCTGTGGATTGTTGTTCACTGCGTGTTCTGAAAATAATGAAGGCACAATGCCTGCTTGGAATAGTGGAGATGTATACACAGGCAAGGGCTTCTATTTAGATGCCGTTCTCGATTCTGGTCGCAGGGTGCATGCGCTTCACGATACATTGTTGGTGCGTCTTGATTCTTTATGGACGGTCTCTAGTTGCTACTTAAAGACGATTCAGAAAATTCAAAATTCTCACGATTCTACGCTGAATCTCATGTTTGATCTTTCGCTAACCTCGAACCCAAATATTGCTTGCCCTGCATCTCCTTTGGGGGGTGACACGATCATTAAAATTGCTCCCGAAAGTGGTTGGGCAAATCTGAGTTTGTTCCGAGTCTTTGGTGCTGTGGACTCTTTGATGGTCGATACTTCTACTACGATTCCGTTCTCGTCAAACTTTAACGATAGTTTGCATCGCTTTGGTGCAGTGAAAGATTCAATATGGATTATTGATGGAAAGAATCGTGATTCGGTGTTCTCCTTTACCTTAGATTCTTTGTTTTGGAAACCGCATTTGCTTCCTCGTGTAACAGGCTCAGGGCCTTATGTGGTGAGGGTTGTGCGTTCTGCAACTCCGGTCAACGATGTTTGGCGCATGTATACGAAGACTTGCACAAAGGTGCGTGATAACTGTGCTACCGAACCAGACACGACAGACTATTACACCGTGCTAGGGGACACAGGCTCTGCCAGCCTTCGCACACGCTGTATTAATGACTCAACACATCTACAACTTTGCGCTGCTGCAAATTGGGTAACGGATACCACCGTTGCGGTTACCTACCGAACTAAGCCTGATACCAATTGGATCATGAGTTCTTTCTACGTAGAATCTATTCCGCATTGTTCTGTGTTGAATCGTGATACCGTAAAATATTTCTCCCTATACTCAACCGGTGGTTCATTAATTTTTAAACGAGAATTATTTGTGCCTTCTGCAAGCGTTGCGCGTTGTGGAATCCCTTGGGTTGTCTCCGATTCATTGACTACAAAGACTGTTGAATTTGGTGGCACCTCGCTTGATCATTGGTTGGTGTATAATCTGGATTCGCGTGTAATTGTAACGGATCCCGCGCTTGCGGACTCTGTGATTATTGGCGCTGGGTTTATTCCATAAGGACGCGCAATGTCGAGCGCACAATTTTCTTGGATCTTCGATGGCACAAGCTTCAAACGCGATGTGGAGCTTTCGTGGAGTGCAGGCAAAATCACTTCGATTCAATCGGTTGCTCCTGTTGATAACGCTTTATTGGTGATGCCTGGACTCATTAATTTGCACGCGCATCTTGAACTCACAAAGCTGCGCGGACTTCTTCCGCAAAACGTGTCGTTTCCTGCGTGGGTTTCTGTCTTAAAGTCCCTCACGCAGGCGTGGCAGCAAGAAGATTACGAAGAATCGGTTCGCTTAGGCCTTGCAGAAATGCTTGCAACGGGCACAACCACTGTGCTCGATGTGGGTAACCGCAAAGCCAATTGGCACCAGGTAGAAACAAGCCCTTTGCGTTTATATGCGATGCTGGAATTGATCGCGCTCGATCCCGCAATTGGGCTTGAGCGTTTCAACAATGCCTGCCAAGAGCTTCCTTTGCCTGCAAGCTTTGGCTGCAGAGGGTTAAGTGCCCATGCGCCTTTCTCATGTGCGCCTGAGCTAATGAATGCGATTGCAAAATTTTGCAAACAACATGAGCAACCGTTCACAATGCATCTTTCCGAAAGCCAGGGAGAGCAGGATCTATATGCTTTCGCAGGCGGTGAGTATAGACCTTGGATTGATGCTGTGTATGCTGCACATTCATTTAAAGAGCCCATTGGTGGTGGATCGCAAGTGTTGCGATGGCTTGATTTACCTGCTGCGAATGTGATTGTACACGGCAATGCCTTGCATACAGGCGAGCTGGCTTGGCTTGCAGAGCAAGGCTTGGGGCTTGTGCATTGCCCGCAAAGTGCCCGCTGGTTTGGGCATCCTGATTTGAATGTGCAAGCATGTGTGGAGCATGGCGTTAAACTTTGCATAGGCACTGATAGCTTAGCATCTGCGGATTCGCTTAGCTTGTGGGATCAGTTGCGCGAATTTCGTGGCAAGCATCCTTTTGCGGTAGAGTCGCTGTTGGCGATGGTGACACGCGTTCCTGGCGAGGTTCTTGATCCGCTGGGATTCCTTGGCGTTCTAAGGAAAAAGGCCCGAGCTGATTTTATTGTGCTACAAGCTCCTGCGGATTTTGATGGCTCAAATGTTGAAGACTCAAATTGGTCTTGGATCTTAGCACCCGAAACTCGTGTGCAAGACGTTTTTGTAAATGGAACCCGGAGAAAATAATGCGTGAAAAAATTCTGTTGATCACCATGGGCGATCCTAATGGTGTTGGCCCTGAAATTTGCTTGCAGCTACTTTCGCGCAAGCTCACCCTCGCACCGGGTTTTATCCCTGTGATTCTGGGCGATCCCGAGGTGTTGCGTCAAGCTCAAGATTTGTTGTGCACCAAGAAAATGTTGGTCGAAATTTCTTCGCTCAAGAACGCTTCAGCTGTTTGGCCCAAAGCAATTCCGGTGTACACCGCAGGGATCGAGTTTCTTGGAAATGTGCAGCCAGGTAAGGTAGACAAGACTGCGGGCGCTGCTTCCATCGGCTGGGTGCATCGTGCTGTTCAACTAGTACAGAAGGGCGAAGCGGTGGGTATTGTGACTGCGCCTCTTTGCAAAGAATCGGTTGAGATGACGATTCCAGGATTCCAAGGTCATACGGAATATATCGGTGATATGTGTGGTGATCCGCAGCCGGTGCTTGCTTTGGTGCATGGCGATTGGGTGTGTGCGCATGTATCAACGCATGTGTCTTTGCGTGAAGCCGTGGATCGAGTGCAGCGTAAACGCATCGAGAAGGTTGGTTTGCTCTTGAACGCATTTTTGCAAAAATACCGAGGTATTAAGAAGCCGCGCCTTGGCGTTGCAGGCTTGAATCCACATGCCGGCGAAGGTGGATTATTTGGTCGCGAAGAAATTGAAGAAATTATTCCAGCCATAAAATTACTTCAGAAGAAAGGCGTTTCTGCAGAAGGGCCACTGCCTGGTGATGTGGTATTTCCTCAATTGCGTGCAGGGCGTTTTGATGGCGTGATTGCTATGTATCACGATCAAGGACACGTTGTCACCAAAACGCTGTTCTTCAACCTAGGTGAAAAGCGCAAACTGGGTGGGGTCAATACCACACTGGGTTTGCCAGTGTTAAGGACATCGGTGGATCATGGCACGGGCTTTGATATTGCTTGGCAAGGCAAAGCAAACGAGCAGAGTCTGCGCGATGCTTTAGAGTTGGCTGTAAAGCTTGCATGATATGATTTCACAGATCGAGGCTTGGGTCGCACAAGAGCCTCGTGTGTTGGATTGGGCAGCCCTCAATCTCCCCGATATTATGCCTGGGGCTGAGCGTTTGCGAAAGTCCATTGCCGAAGGCTTCCATGCTGATATGCAATGGCTTGCAGACACGCTAGAACTGCGCATCCATCCAAGAACGGTTCGGTCTTGTGCGCAAAGCGCTGTTTTGTTTTTGTGGAGCTATCCACAGCCTTTGCGCAAACTTGATGATTCTGCCGAAGTGAACATTGCGGCTTTCGCACAAGGCGAAGATTATCATCGAACGCTTAGTATATGGATTAAAGATGTCGTTAATCAATTAATAGTGGCCGATCCAACTCTTGAAGTGCAAGGCTTTGTGGATGCCTTTCCTGTGATGGAACGCGAATTAGCTGTGTTAGCTGGGCTCGGTTGGATCGGAAAGAATAGTCTACTTCTGCATCGTAAGCATGGTAGCGCTTTTGTGATCGGCGGATTTCTTTGCAACCGAGAGGTTATCAAGCCGAGTCTACACACGCCAAGGCAAGAATTTTGTGGTACATGTCGTCGTTGCATTGATGCTTGCCCAAGCGCAGCAATCACTGACGAGCGTTCCGTAGATGCACGCAAATGCACAAGCTATTTGACCATTGAAAAGCGTGGCGAATTTTCGGATCAGGAATCTCAGAACCTTTCTGGTTGGATCTTTGGTTGTGATATTTGCCAAGTCGTTTGTCCTTGGAATGCAAGAACGCTTGCAGAAACTACCACGCCTTTCTGGCCAACGACGATGAATGAATGGGATCATCTATTACAACCAGGAAATGGCTTGCGTGCAAAGCTTAAGGGAACCGCTCTTGATCGTGCTGGTCGCAAAGGTTTAGCTCGAAATTTTCAAACACTCTGTGTGCAAAAAAAGACCTCGGAAAATCCGAGGTCTAATATCATTAATCAATGATTTCTTATTGACCGAAATACTTGCGGCCAATGCCGAACTTGTCTTTGTATTCCACATAGTCAGCAACAAAGCCCTGTGGGTAGGTGAACGAAACTTGCACGGAGCAGGTGCCTTCGGAAAGTGACTTGCCCTTGCCGTCAACAAACTTTTCCTTGGTTGGCTTTAGTGCGTTTGGACCAGAGCACCAACCTGTTACACCCTTATTCACGACAACTTCTTTACCATCGACAGAAACCATCTTGAAGGTATTGCCATCGAGTTCACTATTGTTGCCAGTAGAATTCCAGACTTGTAGCTCACCCTTTGCGCCAGTTGGGCTCAAGGTCATAGAAGGGAATGCGAGAACGTAGTTGTACTTGTTCACCCAACGCGATGGGCTTTCAACGCCAGCGGCTTCAAAGATCAAGAAGTCACCGCGATTCTTTTTGCGAACTTCGTTGAGTGCCTTGCGCAATTCGACATTATTTGGAGAAACAACTTCCGCAGAGAGAAGTTCGTATTCCTTGGCAACACCGTTTTCGATGCTTGATGCGTTCTTCAGAACGTTGCCAATGTATTTCTTTTCAGCTTGGTCGCGGAAGCCCTGAATGGCAGCGGCTCCAACCTTGCCATTCTTGGCAGAGATTTCTTCAGCCTTCTTCAAGTTGCCAAAACCACGAAGAATGAACTCGTAGTCCCCATCGGTCAATGCTTGAGCTGCGCCCAAGGATGCGACGGTGGTGGCGTATTCTTCCATGATCTTGGGGTCTGTACAGTTTGCCAGATACTTGTCGACTTGTTCGAGATAGCTGTAGACCACATTGCTCATTGGGTCTTTCTTTGCTGTTAACACAGACTGGCGAAGATAGGCGAGTGCAAAGTTATGGTAGAGCTCGGCAGAGGTATCTCCATTTTGTTCTGCCTTGGCATAGAAAGTGATCGCATTGGTCAGCTTTCCTGCTGCTAAAGCTTCATCTCCGATCTTTTGTTGCTTAGATTTGCAACCTAGAAGGAGTATAGATGCTGCGAGAGGTAATACTAGCCACTTCATTGTCATTTTCATGTTTCCCCCGTTGATTTTTTCAGTGCGGTTGGGTATAATGGTTTGCGGTTAAACTCAATTTAATAAAACACAATGAAACAGCGTAACATTTTTATGGAGTCCAAATGAGAGTCTTGGTGATCTCTCCAGAAGCTGGAGTGTGGCCGGTGACCACGAGTTTGGCGGATACCGTCAATGGCTCCGTAAGAGCATATATAGGGAAAGGCGCAGAAGTTCGCGTGTATTCGCCATTTTTCGAGTGCGATCAACGCGAGAATGATCCGTGCGTCGATATATTTGCAGGGCAGGAGCGAGTGCGTGGAGAGGCTTTTCAGGTTGTCCGAGCCGAAAACTCTCCGTTCTTTCATATTAAGCACTCCGGTTATTTTAATCGATCAGGGCATTATAGCGATCCAGATCAGATTCCATATTGGGATAACCACTATCGCTTCTCGTTGCTCGTTTCAGGCGCTTTACTGCATGCTGCTGAAACCGGATTTGTTCCCGATTTGATTCATTGCCATGAATGGGGTGGCGCCCTTGCTGGCGCATATGCGCGTAAGGCCTATGCCGATGTTTTTGGAAAATCACGCGTTGTATTGACGATTCATAATTTGGAGTATGACTTTCATTTTCTGGAACAAGATATTGAGCGCGTGGGCTTAGATCGTCTTGATTTTAATATGGATGGATTTGAATTCTGGGGAAAGGTAAGTCTATTAAAAGCTGGAATTCTTTATGCAGACAAGGTCGCGTTCGCTTCTGAGGGTTATCGTAGGCAAGTTTTAGATCGAGATCTTGCCGGAGGCATTCGAGGATTCTTGGAGCGAAATGAAGGAAAACTCATTGGAGTTCAGCATGGAATAGATTATAGCCAGTGGTGTTCAATTCCAGAAGCGAGTGTGATCGAAGCGAAAAAAGCATTGAAGACACAGTTGCAAAAAGAAGTTGGGCTTGAAGTTGGTGATCACTTTTTGGTGTATTGCCATCTAGACAAAGAGACCATGCGAACCGCTGAGACCTTGTTCACCATTCTTACCGATTTGTTCCATCTTCCCTTGCAATTGCTTGTAGGAATCCCCGATACTTTTTCAGAGCAAGAATACTTTCATGCATTAGCCCATCAAAATCCTGGGCGTATGGCTGTGGTGCATTTTGGCTCTGGAATTTTGGTACAGCAAAAGGCCTTAGCAGCCTCTGATTTGCTTTTCCTTTCCAACACAGAAGAGCCTTCGGCTTCGCTAGTTTTCAAAGCGATGGCGAATGGGACTTTGATGGTTGCAGGTGAGGATATTGGTTGTGCTGAACTTTTATGCTCATTTGTTGGGGATAATTTGGAGTGCGCAAATGCGTTCTTGGTGCAAGATCCTTGGCCTGATCAAATGCTGCGTAGCCTTAGGCTGGGCCTAGATTTTTATACGAATGAACGGAAAAACTGGGATCGCTTGGTGACCAATGCTTACGCTTTTCGGTACCCTTGGGAGAACTCCGTGTCTTCCTATTTGGCGTTGAAAAACTAGATTTGGCCAATCGGGCCTATAGCTCAGTTGGTTAGAGCAACGGACTCATAATCTGTTGGTCCCTGGTTCAAGCCCAGGTGGGCCCATAAGAAAAAAGATTTGGCCGCGGATCCATTGGAAACAAAGGGTTCGCGGCCTTTCTAATATCAAGCGTGAGTGTTATTATGGTCATTGCAATCTTTGGTGGAGCTTTTGACCCTGTGCATCGCGATCATTTGCGGATGGCGCAGGCCGCGCTAGATTTTGGCTATTGCGAACAGGTTTGGATGTTACCTTCACCGGATCGATGGGACAAGCACCCTCGCACCAGTGCTGCCTTGCGTTTGCAGATGCTGAGTGTCGCAATGGTGTCGCAGTCTAACCACATAATTCCCTGCGACTTTGAATTGAAAATGGGTGAGTATCGTGGCTCATATTTTCTTTTACAGGCTCTTGTTCTGCATTATCCTCAGCATGAATTTCGCTTGCTAATTGGTGCTGATACGGTTCCCTTTATTCCTGAATGGCGTGATGCAACCACGTTCAATGGCTCGAACCATAATGGCGAGCAGCTATTGCAAGAATTTTCTTTGATTGTGTACCCGCGCATCGACTGTGTGCAACCCTCCGTGCATGATTTTATTGACAAAAAATATCGACAATTATTCAACTTCTGCGATGCACATGAGCGGCTTTTAGTGGAGCCCGGCGTCGATGCGAGTCACCTACTGCGGTCTAGGTTGTGGAACGACCCAGAGGCAAGCAAAGAATTGCCTGCAGGCGTGTGGGAATTGATTCAAGCAGAGCGCCTTTACACGAATACCTAGCCGATTAATGCCCAACCCACTTGAGTCCTGGCATCTCGTAGACAAAGGTTTCGCGGCCAGGTACGCTGATGGAAAATTGCCCCACATTTTTTTGGATCGCAAGCTTCTGATCGGCGGTTCCAATTAATCCATTTGCGATAAAACTTCCATTTTCGACATGATTGAAAAGCACGGTGCCTTTGCTTGAGCTTGCGCTATTGTTGGTAATCATCACCACGGCGCTACCGTTTTGATCAATGAATGCGAGGCAATTTAGACCGAGCCCTTTAACGCGCACGGGGCCAATAGAATCAAGCATTGCGGGGTTTTGCTCTGGATCGATCACCGGCGCGATTGCTTCGAGAGCGTTGCGCTCATTGGAGGGCAAGCGACTAGACTCGTAGACAATCCATGCCGTTGGCTTATTTGCTGCGGTCAAGTTTGAAACGGCAGTATCGCTAACCCAGTAGCCAATATTGACTCCCTGCATCACCAATGGTCTGGTAGTAATTGGCTGAGATACTCCCAGATCGCGAGTAAGCTTGACTAGTAGGTAGTAGTAGTTGGGCGTATCTGTGTTGGGTGGAGGTGGTGCCTCAAAGCTTTTTTCAATCGCATAGGAATAGTAGAGCGCAGGGCCAAAAGGGTGGCGTGGAATATGTGCGAGAATGGTTTGCCATACAAGCGAGTCCACGGTACCAGCATCCCAGAATGAACGCATATCTGCTTGCGCAGCTCGCCGAACAGATCCATCTGTATTGGCAACGTGTGTCCAATTTGAACTTAGCCACACGTGCTTCAAATATTTTAAGCCCCAATTTTTATCATGGCCTGCACGAGCGTTCGCATTCCAGAAATCACTGATTTGTGCATCGAGCATAATGCCAATAGAAATGTCGGGAGCAAGACTTGCGTTAGACCCAATGCTCATGGCGCCAGTCCATTCGGGAGGCGTGTCGCGATCGCCTGCGGATTCCACTTCGACCATAAACGACCAGTATTTAGCTGGCAAGGTTTGCGCCATAAGCCGTAGATCGTTGCCCCAGTAGCGCCCAAGTGCAGGGTCCGAGCTAATTTGCCCACCTACCATGGGTACCTTTCCGGAATCGAGAAGTACCTTGCCTATGGCTGCGAAAAAGGTGGAATGCTTGAGCGATTTGAAATCGTACCAAAGGCTTGGAGAGTTCTGACTTATGTACGCGACTTTGCCAGGAATGTCGGTGTTGGGAAGCACTACGGGCTTTCCGATCTGTGCCGTCCATTGCTCGAAGGATTGCAAAATGCGTGGGTGATAGTCTGTGCCAAAGGCTACGCCGATAAAGAAGTCGGCAGCGTATGCTCCGCGGCAATGAATGTAATTCGCCAAGAGTCCGAGACGCTTGCCCGCCCAGTCTCCAAAGGTTGCGTTGGTGTCCATGCCGGAATCGAGATCTTCATGTTTCATGGGCATCATGAAAGACACATAGCCTTGACTAGGGTAAGCGATTGTTCCGCTGTCGTTTAATGCCCAATAATCTTGCTTGCGTGGTTCAAGCCATGCTGCATATTGTTTATAGCCATCCCATGTGCTGCGGTCTTCGATGCCATTGCCGCCACCCGTTGCCGCAGTAAGGTCAAATCCCCATGCGACAGTCCCTAAAAGAGGTGCGCGGCCATCGGATTCTGTACCATCAGCAGCACCGATCATGTCGTTGTATTTCGCTGCGAGCTCCGCATTTCCTTGCCAGAAAAGCATTTGCGGCCATGAGAACCCTGCAGCACCCCAAGGTTGACTGTAGGCTCCGTTATGCTCGCTAACAAAGCATGGCCGATCTGCATTAAAGCCTTGTGCAGGGCCAATGGAGGAATTAGTTATGGTAGTGCGTTTCGCATTGGGGCTAGTGGGAGTAGATGTGCAAGCAAGAATGCTAATGCACGCGATGAGAGCAACACAAAAGCCCAAATGCGGTGTTTGCAATAAATGAATACTCATTCAATAATCCTAGGCTAAGCACGTGATTTCGAAGTTCGTGATATTTCAAATGTACCTAGGAGTAGGGAGCGAAGAGCATTCATGAATTGTTATCGGTGAACGCAAGCTCAACAGGAACCAATGACCTTGGGTGCGACAAAAAGCCTTATAGCTACTGTATTTGCATTCTCATGCGTTCATTGTCTGCTAGTGTGTGGGCGGCTTTTTTTGTGAGATAGGGAAAATGAGATTGCGGCCAAGCCGCAATGACGCGGAAACGTAGCGATGACGCGGAAACGTAGCGATGACGCGGAAACGTAGCGATGACGCGGAAACGTAGCGATGACGCGGAAACGTAGCGATGACGCGGAAACGTAGCGATGACGCGGAAACGTAGCAATG
>Ga0302287_10000518_pt1 | contig 19021 bp, 16 predicted proteins | sample III_Fen_E2_4_FD_200452 | JGI IMG/M metagenome (GOLD analysis project Ga0302287, IMG submission 200452) | Peat permafrost microbial communities from Stordalen Mire near Abisko, Sweden - III_Fen_E2_4 | ecosystem: Environmental > Terrestrial > Soil > Wetlands > Permafrost | place: Sweden: Abisko...
CCAGCGCCAGCACCGGGGAGATCCAGAACATCATGCCCAGCACGCCGACCACGGTGAGCACCGAGGTGATGAGCTGGGACAGCGTCTGCTGCAGCGACTGCGCCACGTTGTCGATGTCGTTGGTCACCCGGGACAGCAGGTCCCCGCGCGACTGGCCGTCGACGTACTTCAGCGGCAGCCGGGACAGCTTCGACTCCACCTGCTCGCGCAGGCCGCGCGCGGTGTTCTGCACCGCGGAGGCGGTGAGCCGGCCGGCGATCCAGCCGGTGAAGAACGACGCGACGTAGATCGCGACGACCACGAGCAGCAGTCGACCGAGCCGGTCGAAGTCGATGCCCTGGCCGACGACGACGTTGCTCATCCTCGCGAGCATGTCCGCGACGGTGCCCTGGCCGTTCGCCCGCAGCGCGGCGATCACCTGGTCGATGGGAGTCCCCGCCGGGATGCCCTGCTGGGCGATCATCTTCCCGACGACACCCTCGAAGATGACGTTCGTCGCGTTGCCGAGCAGCTTGGGTGCGATCACCGCAAGCGTCACCGAGACCACGGACAGCGCCACGATCAGCGACAGCCGCACCCGCTCCGGCCGCATCGTGCGGATCAGGCGCAGGGCCGAGCCCTTGAAGTTCATCGACTTGGCGGCGGGCATGCCCATGCCCGCCATCGGGCCGCCGCGCATCGGCCCGCCGGCCATCGGCCGGCGCTCGGTGCTCTGGGTGCTCATGCCTGTGCCTCCGCCGCGCTCAGCTGCGAGTAGACGATCTCCTGGTAGGTCGTCGAGCTGGCCAGCAGCTCGGCGTGGGTGCCCTCGGCCACCACGCGTCCGTCGTCCAGGACGACGATGTGCGCCGCGTACCGGATCGTCGCGACCCGCTGGGCGACGATGAGCACCGTCGCATCCCGGGTCTCGGGTTCCAGTGCGGCCCGTAGCCTCGCGTCGGTGGCGTAGTCCAGCGCGGAGAACGAGTCGTCGAACAAGTACACCGACGGCCGGCGCACCAGGGCCCGCGCGATCGCCAGCCGCTGGCGCTGCCCGCCGGACACGTTGCTGCCACCCTGGGCGATCGGTGCGTCCAGCCCCTCGTCGAGCGCCTCGACGAACTCCTTCGCCTGGGCGACCTCGAGCGCGTGCCAGAGCTCGTCGTCCGTCGCGTCCTCCTTGCCGTACTGGAGGTTGGAGCGGACCGTGCCGCTGAACAGGTACGGCTTCTGCGGCACCAGTCCGATCTGGTTCCACAGCTGCTCGGGCGCCAGGTCGCGCACGTCCACGCCGTCGATGAGCACCCGGCCACCGGTGACGTCGAACAGCCGCGGCACCAGGTTGACCAGCGTCGTCTTGCCCGATCCGGTGGCGCCGATCACGGCGGTGATCTCCCCCGGCCGCGCCACCAGGTCGATGTCCTCGAGCACCGCGTCCTCGGCGCCCGGGTAGCTGAAGCGGACGCCTTCCAGGCGCAGCTCGCCACGGCCGTCGGCCGGCAGCGGCACCGGCTCGGTGGGCGGCAGCACGGTGGTCGGGGCGTCCAGCACCTCGCCGATGCGGCCCGCCGACACCATGGCCCGCGGGATCATCACGAACATCATCGAGGACATCATCACGGCCATGAGGATGTACATCGCATACGTGATGAAGGCGGTCAGCTGACCGACCTGCATGCCGCCGGACTCGATCCGGTGCCCGCCGAACCACATGATCGCGACGCTGGTGGCGTTCATGATGAGCATCAGCGCCGGGAACATCAGGGCCATCAGCCGGCCGGTGGCCAGCGCGGCGGTGTACAGGTTCCCGTTCGCCACGCCGAACCGCTCCGCCTCGCGGCGCTCACGCACGAACGCGCGGATCACCCGCATGCCGGCGATCTGCTCGCGCATGACGGAGTTGACCGCGTCGATCCGGGACTGCATCTGGCGGAAGTACGGCACCATCCGGGACACGATGAGGGCGACGACGACGCCGAGCACGGGGATGACCACCAGCAGCACCCCGGAGAGCTTGACGTCCTCGCGCATCGCCATGATCGCGCCGCCGATGAGCATGATCGGCGCCATCACCGCGAACACCGCGGTCATGAAGACCACCATCTGCACCTGCTGCACGTCGTTCGTCGTGCGCGTGATGAGGGTCGGCGCGCCGAACTTCGTCACCTCCTGGGCGGAGAACTCCTGCACGTGGGCGAACAGCCGCTGACGCAGGTCCCGCCCGAACCGCATCGCGGTCCGGGCACCGAAGTAGGTGGCGACCACCGCGGCGATCACCTGGCCGAGGCTGACGGCCAGCATGATCCAGCCGGTGCGCCAGATCACCCCGGTGTCGCCCTGGGCGACCCCGTCGTCGATGATCCGGGCGTTGAGGTTGGGCAGGTACAGCGTGGCGATGGTCTGCGCCAGCTGGAACACCAGCAGCAGCGCCACCGCGCCCCGGTACGGGCGCAGGTGCTCCCGCAGGAGTCTCATGAGCATGACGGATCCTTCTCGACGGTGGTGGGTGCCTTGAGGAGTATGCGGGTGTGCGACCGGGCGGGCGCCGTCATTTCGGTGCCGTCCCCGGCGCCAGGACGCCGTGCAGGAACATGTCGACGAGGACGGCCGTGCGCAGCGTCGGCGTCCCGCCCGACCGGAAGGCGTTGGCGGCCCGCATCGTGGCGCCGAACAGCAGCGTCTCGAACAGCTCCACCGCCTCGTCGAGCGGCAGGCGGAGCCGGTCCTGGTCCGGCTCGAGGATCCGCGTCAGCTCTCGGCGCACGGCCCGTGCGCTCTCCTCCTGGCGCTGGTGCCAGCCGTCCGACTTCGGTCCGAGGTGGGGACCCGGGCCACCGGGGCGCCTCTCGCCGGCGGCCTCGTCACGACGCCCGGTCTCGTGCAGCAGCGACATCCAGGCGGACACCCGCTCGACGCGCGCCATGCTGGCCTCGAGCACCCGACCCAGGCGCTGGGGCAACGGCTGCGCGAGGTCGATCGCGGCGATCATCGGCACCATCTGCGCGGGGTCCGCGGCGGCGAACGCGGCCTCCCGGACCAGCGAGACCTTGTCCTCGAAGACGCGGAACAGCGTCCCCTCGGCGACGCCCGCCGCCTCGGCCAGGTCGCGGGTGGTGACGGCCACGCCCTTGGCCAGCACGACGGCCTGCACCGCCCGCAGGATCGCCTGCCGGCGCTCGTCCGGCGGCAACGGGGCCGCTCGGCCGGCGCGGGCGGGGGGAAGGTCGGGGTGCACGAGCAGGAGCATACTGAGTGAGCACTCACTCAGCAAGTGACCTGGTGAAGCGGGAGGTCGTCAGGCTCCCGCGGCCGCCTCGTCCGTTCCCAGGGCCCGCGAGCGCGCCCCGGGCGCCGACACTCCCAGCGCCTCGGCCACCGCAGCGGCCGACTCGCGCTTCGCCTCGGCCAGCGCCTCGGCCGGGTCCGGCAGCGTCACGGGCGGCAGGTCCAGCAGCCCGGGCGGCACGGTGCCCGCCGGCCGGGACGGCCCGTCGTCCGGCACCGGCGCCCCCGGCGCGCCGAAGGCGCGGGCGATCGTGCCCAGCGCACCCGACAGCTCGGCCGGCAGGAACCACATGGTGTTGCTCGGGCTGGCCGCGATCTTGGGCAGCGCCAGCAGGTACTGGTAGGCGAGCAGCTTGGGGTCCGCATCCCCGCGGTGCACGGCGTCGAAGACCTGGAGGATCGCGCGGGACTCGCCCTCTGCGCGCAGGATCGCGGCCTGCGCCTCGCCCTCGGCCCGCAGGATCTGCGCCTGCTTCTCCCCCTCGGCCGTCAGCACCTTGGACTGCTTGACACCCTCGGCGGTGAGGATCGTCGCGCGGCGGTCCCGCTCGGCGCGCATCTGCTGCTCCATCGAGCCCTGCACGGAGGCGGGCGGGTCGATCGCCTTGAGCTCGACGCGGTTGACCTTGATCCCCCACCGGCCCGTGGTCTCGTCGAGCACCCCGTTGAGCCGCGCGTTGATCTGGTCGCGGCTGGTCAGCGTCTGCTCCAGGTCGAGCGAGCCGATGACGTTGCGCAGCGTGGTCACCGTCAGCTGCTCGATGCCGGTGATGTAGTTGAAGATCTCGTAGACCGCGTCCTTGGGGCTCGTCACCTGGAAGTAGATGACCGTGTCGATGCTCACGACGAGGTTGTCCGACGTGATGACGGGCTGCGGCGGGAACGAGACCACCTGCTCGCGCAGGTCCACCGACGCGCGCACCCGGTCGACGAACGGGATCAGCAGGTGCAGCCCCGCATCGAGCGTGCGGGAGTACCGGCCGAGGCGCTCGACGATCAGGGCGCTGGCCTGCGAGACGATGCGCACCGCCCGCACCAGACCGGTGAAGACGAAGATCACCACCAGCGCGAGCACCATGATCGTCAGCAGCTGTCCGACGTTGCTCATCAGATCTCCTCAGGACGCCGGCACAGGGCCGGGACGGTCCGGCCGCGGAGGCCGGGGTGGAGCTCGCCGGCCGGGGCCGGGTAGGACGGGCCACACAGGCCCGGGTTGTTCACGCCGGCCGGGGCCGGGAAGGTGGGCCTCACACCGGACCGCAGGTCAGTGCTCGTCGTGGACCGCCGTGCCGTAGCCGGGCGCCGGGGCGACCACAGCCGTGGCACCCTCGATCCGCACCACGATCGCGTCCTCGCCCTCCACCAGCGGGCCGCCGGAGTCCGTGCGGGCCGCCCACATCACACCCTGGAGCCGCACCACACCACCGGTCGCGGTCACCGGCTCGGTCACCCGGGCCTGCTGGCCGACCAGTGCCCGCGCGTTCGTCTCCGCCAGCGGCACGCGACGACTGAGGTGACGCAGCAGGTAGGGCCGCACCAGCACGAGCAGGAAGACGGCCGTGACGCAGGCGAGCAGCACCTGGACGACGGGGGGCGCCCCGAGGGCCGCCGCCACGCCGCCGACGAGGGCGCCGCCGGCGAGCATCGCCAGGACGAGGGCGAGCGACAGCATCTCCAGCGTGCCGAGTGCCAGCGCTGCGCCGACCCACCACAGCCAGATCACGTCGCCACCTCCCCCGCGGCGCCGCATCGACCCCGCGTCTCGATCCTAGGCGGGAGGAGGTCGCACCGTGCGGTGAACGGTGGAGCCTCGGCGTCGACGGAGGTCAGCGCGGCGGTGGTCCGCCGGTGGTCCGCCGGAGGGTCAGTGCGCGCCGGCGTGGGTGTGCGCCGTCAGGGCGCGGGCGGACCATCGGCCGCCGACGTGGTCGAGCTCCAGGGGCATCCCGAACGTCTCCGAGAGATTCTCGGCAGTGAGTGCCTCGTCGAGCGGCCCGGCGGCCAGTGCGCGCCCCTGGCGCAGCAGCAGCACGTGCGTGAATCCCGGGGGGATCTCCTCGACGTGGTGCGTCACCAGCACGAGAACCGGTGAGCGGTGGTCGTGGGCCAGCTCGGCCAGCGCCCCGACCAGCTCCTCGCGGCCACCGAGATCCAGGCCCGCCGCGGGCTCGTCGAGCAGCAGCAGCTCCGGGTCGGACATCAGGGCGCGGGCGATCTGCACGCGCTTGCGCTCGCCCTCGCTGAGCGTGCCGAACCACCGTCGTGCGAGGTGGTCGACGCCGAACACCGCCAGCAGGTCCGTCGCACGGGCGTCGTCGACGTCCTCGTACGACTCCTTCCAGCGGCCCGTGATGCCGTAGGCCGCGGTGAGCACCACGTCGCGCACCGACTCCCCCGACGGGATCTGCTCCGCGAGCGCCGCACTGGACAGTCCGACGCGCGGCCGCAGCTCGGCCACGTCCACCCGCCCGAGCCGGGAGCCCAGCACGTCCACGGTGCCCGTGGTGGGGTGCATCCGTCCGGAGGCCACCTGCAGCAGGCTCGTCTTGCCGGCGCCGTTGCGGCCCAGCACCACCCAGCGCTCGCCGTCCCGGACGGTCCACGTCAGTCCGTCGAGGATGGTCGTCGCCCCGCGGATGATCGTCACGGACTGCAGGTCGAGCACGTCGGTCACGGGGTCATCCTCGCAGAGCCGTGGCGGTCAGGCGTCGATGCGGTTGCGGTCCAGGGAGTCCGCGTGCTCGACGAGGAAGTCGCGCCGCGGCCCGACGTCCGAGCCCATGAGGAGCTCGAACACCTGCTCCGCCTGCTCGGCCGCGGCCATCGTCACGCGGCGCAAGGTGCGGTGCCGCGGGTCCATGGTGGTCTCGGCCAGCTGCTGCGCGTCCATCTCGCCCAGACCCTTGTACCGCTGGATGTCCGGTGAGTACCGCCGGCCGGCGCGGTCCAGCCGCTTGAGCGTCGCCGCGAGCTCGGCCTCCGAGTACGTGTAGACGTAGCGGTCCTCGTCCGCGCGCCGGCTGCCGAGCAGCTCGATGCGGTGCAGCGGCGGCACCGCCGCGCACACCCGTCCGGCGGCGACCAGGGGGCGCATGTACCGGAAGAACAGGGTGAGCAGCAGCGTGCGGATGTGGGCGCCGTCCACGTCGGCGTCCGTCATGAGGATCACCTTGCCGTAGCGCGCCTGCTCCAGGTCGAACGTGCGTCCGGACCCGGCACCGATCACCTGGAGGATCGCGGCGCACTCGGCGTTCTTCAGCATGTCGGCCACGGAGGCCTTCTGGACGTTGAGGATCTTGCCCCGGATCGGCAGCAGGGCCTGGTAGTCGCTGCTGCGGGCCAGCTTGGCCGTGCCGAGCGCGCTGTCCCCCTCGACGATGAACAGCTCGCTGCGCTCGACGTCGTCGATCCGGCAGTCGGCAAGCTTCGGCGGCAACGACGACGACTCGAGCGCCGTCTTGCGGCGCGAGATCTCCTTCTGCTTGCGGGCGGACAGCCGCGCCTGCATCTCCCCGACGAGCTTGTCGAGCAGCGCCGAGGTCTGCACCTTCACGGCGCCCTTGGTCGACGTCAGCACCGCGCCGAGCTCGGCGGTGACCACCTTGGCGACGATGCCGCGCACCGCTGCGGTGCCCAGCACCTCCTTCGTCTGGCCCTCGAACTGCGGTTCGGCCAGCCGCACGGTGAGCACGGCCGTCAGACCGGCCATCACGTCGTCCTTCTCCAGGCGCTCCGCGGTGTCCTTCGTCGAGACCTTGAGGCGGCGGGCGCTGACCGTCACGGCGTCCCGCAGCACCTTGAGCAGGCTCTGCTCGAAGCCGGCCAGGTGGGTGCCGCCCTTGGGCGTGGAGATGATGTTGACGAAGGTGCGCACGTCCGTGTCGTAGCCGGTCCCCCAGCGCAGCGCGACGTCCACCTCGCACGTGCGGGTGACCTCCTGCGGCGTCATGTGGCCGCGCTCGTCGAGCACCGGGACCGTCTCGGTGAACGTGCCCGAGCCGGTCAGGTGCCAGGTGCCGGTGACCGGCGGGTCGGGAGCGAGATGGTCGACGAAGTCGACGGTGCCGCCGGTGAAGTGGAAGGTCTCGACGTGCGGGCCGTCCGCGCCGGGGGTACCCGGCAGGCCGCGCTCGTCGCGCAGGGTGATCTCCAGGCCCGGCACCAGGAAGCAGGTCTGCCGGGCGCGGGTGGCCAGCTCGTCGTAGGAGAACACCGCGGTGGGCAGGAACACCTGCGGGTCGGCCCAGTAGCGCACCCGGGTGCCGGTGCGCGCCTTGGGCACCCGCCCGACGATGGCGAGCTCCGAGCCGGAGACGAAGGGCTCGAAGGGCGAGTTCGGTCCCGCGCCCGACGAGTCGTCGAACAACCCCGGCTCGCCGCGGTGGAAGGTCATCCGGTGGGTGCGACCGTCGCGGTCCACCTCGACGTCGAGGCGGGCGGACAGAGCGTTGACCACCGAGGCGCCGACGCCGTGCAGACCGCCGGACGCGGCGTACGAGCCGCCGCCGAACTTGCCTCCGGCGTGCAGCTTCGTCAGGACCACCTCGACGCCGGTCAGGCCGGTCTTCGGCTCGAGGTCCACGGGGATGCCACGGCCGTCGTCGCGCACCTCCACCGAGGAGTCCGCGCGCAGCACGACCTCGATGGTGCGGCAGTAGCCGCCGAGGGCCTCGTCGACCGAGTTGTCGATGATCTCCCACAGGCAGTGCATCAGGCCGCGGCTGTCGGTGGTGCCGATGTACATGCCCGGCCGCTTGCGGACCGCCTCGAGGCCCTCGAGCACCGACAGGTGCCGGGCGGTGTATCCCGACTGCGGGGAGGTGGTCGTCACGCAGCGATGGTAACTGGGGGCCCTGGGCCGCCCACGACGCCGCGCGGTTGCCCGCGCGCTGCGTGTGCCCACCAGGACGCGTCCCAAAATGTGGACGCTGGTGTCCACCATGCGCACATTTCGTGCTCGGAGGTCTCGGGCAGATGTCAGTCGTGTTGCGGGTGTCACGATCTTGTACGCGATGAGCGAACCCCGGCCCTCCGGTGGCGTAGTTCTCGCATCGGGGTGGTTCTATGGAGACATGAACGCCACCCAGACTGCCCCGCTGACCGCAGCCGACCGCTGCGACCGCTGCGGCGCCCAGGCTTACGTACGCGTTCTGCTGCCCGTCGGCGAGCTGCTCTTCTGCGCTCACCACGCCCGCGCGCACCAGGCAAAGCTGGCCTCCGTGGCCACCCACGTCCAGGACGAGACCGACCGCCTGCTCGCGGAGCACGGCGCCGGAGCGGGTGCCGCCGCCAGGCCCTGATCGACCGCCCGTGAGGGCGAAGTCTTCGACGCGCGAGGCCCGGACCGTCATGGGTCCGGGCCTCGTCGTTCGTCTGCTCCCTGGCCGTCGTCGCCCGTTGTCCGGGCCTCGTCGTCAGCATGGCCCCCGGACCAGGGCTCGGCCGTCCGGGTGAACCTGCCCGGCTCGCCTCACCGCCCCACCTCGCGGCGTCGATCTGACGAGCGGAGGGCCGCCGCCGATGGCGGTCCGCGTTCTGGGGAGGTCCCCGTGGTCGCCAGGTTCAACCCGCCCGAGGGATGGCCACCGCCGCCGCCAGGATGGCTCCCGCCCGCCGGGTGGACCCCGGACCCGACGCTGCCGCCTGCGCCGGACGGCTGGCGCTGGGTGATCGACGACGCGACGGAGCCGCTGCCCGCCGTGGCGCCCGGACCGGTGGACGTCGTCGTACCTCCGCCGCCGGCGTCCGCCCCGGGGCCCGTCCCGGGGCCCGTCGCGCCCGCGCAGTTCGCACCGCCCGGTCAGTACGGGGTGAACGGGGTGCCCCCCGTCGCCCCGCGCACGGTGCGGCGCTGGCCGATCGCGACAGCGACCGGAGTCGTCGGCCTGGTCCTCGGACTGGTGATCGGTTCTGCGCTCGGCGGCGGTGACTCCACGACGAAGGCGGAGCCCACGGCGTCGGTCACGAAGCCCGCCGCCGAGGAGACGAGCGAGCAGCCGTCGTCGCCGACACCCACCGAGGAGCCCGTCGTCGACGACGAGGGCACCCGCACCAACCCGTTCGCCGTCGGCACGCCCTTCGGCAACGAGGACTGGACTGTGGTCCTGGGTCCGACGGTCCAGAACGCGAACGACCTGGTGGCGGCCGAGAACCTGTACAACGATCCGCCGGTGGCCGGGCGTCAGTTCGTGATGGTCCCCGTCACGGTCACCTACACCGGCGCGACCAGTGGCACGCCGTGGGTCGAGCTGAGCTTCGACTTCGTCGGATCGGCAGGGAACACCTTCGGTACGGCGATGGACGACTACTGCGGAGTCGTTCCCGGTGACCTCACGAACGTCGGCGAGCTCTACCCCGACGGCGTCGGCACCGGCAACGTGTGCGTGTCCGTGCCGAGCGAACAGGTAGCCGGAGGGGTCTGGGCCGTCTCCACCATGTTCTCGGACCCGGTGTTCGGCGCGCTGCAGTGACGAGAGGCGGCGGCGGCTGGGCTGCTGACCCGGTCGCCGCCGCACTCCCTCACGGTCGCAGAGGGCAGGAGCCGCACGTCAGAAACGTTCTCTGACCTGCGGCTCTGCCGACCAACCCGGTCGGGGGTCAGTCCAGGTAGTCGCGCAGCACCTGCGAGCGGGACGGGTGGCGCAGCTTCGACATCGTCTTGGACTCGATCTGCCGGATCCGCTCGCGCGTGACGCCGTACACCTTGCCGATCTCGTCCAGGGTCTTCGGCTGACCGTCGGTGAGGCCGAACCGCATCGAGACGACGCCGGCCTCACGCTCGGAGAGCGTGTCGAGCACCTGGTGCAGCTGCTCCTGCAGCAGCGTGAAGCTCACCGCGTCCGCCGGCACCACGGCCTCGGAGTCCTCGATGAGGTCGCCGAACTCGCTGTCGCCGTCCTCGCCGAGCGGGGTGTGCAGGGAGATCGGCTCGCGACCGTACTTCTGCACCTCGACGACCTTCTCGGGCGTCATGTCCAGCTCGCGCGCCAGCTCCTCCGGGGTGGGCTCGCGGCCCAGGTCCTGCAGCATCTGCCGCTGCACGCGGGCGAGCTTGTTGATCACCTCGACCATGTGCACCGGGATGCGGATGGTGCGCGCCTGGTCGGCCATCGCGCGCGTGATCGCCTGCCGGATCCACCACGTGGCGTAGGTGGAGAACTTGTAGCCCTTGGTGTAGTCGAACTTCTCGACCGCACGGATCAGGCCCAGGTTGCCCTCTTGGATCAGGTCCAGGAAGAGCATGCCGCGGCCGGTGTAGCGCTTGGCCAGCGAGACCACCAGACGCAGGTTGGCCTCCAGGAGGTGGTTCTTGGCGCGCCGACCGTCCTGCGCGATCCACTCCATCTCGCGCCGCATCTTCGGCTCGAGGCTGTCGCGGGTCGCGGCCAGCTTCTCCTCCGCGAACAGGCCGGCCTCGATCCGCTTCGCGAGCTCGACCTCCTGCTCGGCGTTGAGGAGCGCGACCTTGCCGATCTGCTTGAGGTAGTCCTTGACCGGGTCGGCCGTCGCACCGGCGGTGACGACCTGCTGCGCGGGGGCGTCGTCGTCGTCGGCGTCCGAGTAGACGAAGCCCGAGTCCTCGGTCTCCTCCTCGGCGGCCGGCTTGGCCTCGCCCTCGGTGGCCTCCTCGGTGACCTCCTCGTCGGCGCCCTCGACCACGACGACGACGTCCACCTCGACGACGTCCTCGACGACGTCGCTCACGAGGTCGATCTCGACCTCCGGCTCGAGGTCCACCACCTCGATGTCGTCGATCGCGATGTCGTCGTCCTCGCCCGCGTCGTCCACCGCGGCGGGCTCGGCGACGGGGGCGACCGGCGCGACGGTCTTGGCGGCGCGCTTGCGCACCGGCTTGGCGGGCGTCGTGGCCTCCACCGCTGGCGTCTCGTCGAGCGTGGCGGTCACGCGGGCCTTCGTACGCACCGTCGCCGCTGGCACCGCACGGCGGGGGTGCGACGGCTCGAGCTCAGGAGAAATGGTGGACAAGGGGGTCTGGGGCGACACGAACGACCTTTCGGCAGCCAGCGGCGGCAGGTGCGCCGCAGCCACGGTCCGGGAGACAAGTGGATATTGTACCGGCGCGCAGGAGCCTCACGGGCTGCGGCGCGGAGCGAGAGCACGGCCGGCAGGGTGCTCGCTTCGTCAACGAGCGAGCGGGCCGAAGGATTCCCGGTTCACAGGTCGGGCTTGACCGTCAGCACCGGGCACGGGGCGTCGAACAGCACCCGTTGGGCGTTCGCACCGAGGATCAGCTTGCCCACCGGGCTGCGCCGGCGCAGCCCGATGATCACCGCGTCCGCCGCGGTCTCCTCGGCGGCGGCGATGAGGTCGTCGGCGACGTCGCCGCCGTCGAGCAGCCTGATCTCATGCTCGATGCCCTGCCCGGCGAGCTCGGCGTCGACGGCCGCGAGCGCCGTCTCCAGGTCCGCACGGCGCTCCGGGGAGTCGTCGGACCGCGTGCTGACGACGACGACGATCGGTCCGCCGCGCAGCCGCGACTCCCGCACGGCCGCGTCCAGGGCCGCCCGGCCCTCGATGGTCGCCACGTAGCCCACCACGATCGCCATGGCGCCTCCCGTCTCTGGGACCGCCCGCCGCCGCGGGCCGGTTCCGTGACGCTACCGCCTGCGCCCACCCCGGACGAACCGGACCCCCGGGCGGCTCACGCCCGCGCGCGCACCCAGCCCGGCGGCAGGCCGCTCGCCACCGCCTCGTCGACGAGCGCCGCCAGCCGGTAGCCGGAGTCGGCGGCCAGGGCGCGGGCGAGCAGGATCTGGGCCCGCGCACCGTCGCCCCGCCACCACGCGAGCAGGCCGAGCAGCGTGAGGGCGGGCGCCTGGCCACCACGCTCACCGTGCGCGACGACCGCTTCCAGCACGCGTTCGTGCACCGCCGTCGACTCCTCCGGCGCGGGCACACCCACCTGCGGATCCACCACCAGGGTGAGTGCCCGACGCATCCCCGCGTCGACGAGCGGCGTCACCCGGATGTCGGCGAGCGAGTGCTCCGGCAGGTCACCGGTGCCCGGGACCAGCGCGACCAGCACCGCGTCGCGCACCCGCACGTCGGCCAGCCCGGCCTCGATCCGCCCGAGCAAGGGCGGGCCGAGCCGGGGCGCCGCACCCGAGGCGACCGGCGGCGTACCGCCGGCGTGCTCGCCGACCAGGCGCACGGCCGCACGCCAGGCCCGCATCGACTCCTGCCACCAGGCGCACCGGGCCTCGTCGCCCGCGGCCGGACCAGGACCGAGCGCCAGCAGCCCGCGCTGCTGCCACCTGCGGCGCACCCGGGCCACCGACCGTCGGGCGTCCGCGCCTGCCGGGGCGATGCGGGCGACGTCCTGCCGGCAGCCCGCGACCGCGGACCCGACCAGCACCATCTGCGCGCCCACCTCGGTCGAGTCCAGCTCGCGCAGCGGCCGGCCGCCCGGCGGGCAGCACTCGTCACGGCAGTCCAGGCCCAGGTAGCCGGTGGACGTCACCACCCACCCGGCCACGTCACCGAAGGGCACGGCCGCCGCCTCCCGCACGTGCGCCGCAGCCGCCGCGACCAGGGCGTCCGGCCCGCTGCGGGGGTCGTGCCGCGTGTAGACGACCAGCGCGGCGCGGTGCGCACCGTCGCGGTCGAGGTGCCCGACCAGGGCCCTGGCCAGCCGCGGGCCGGCCGCGGCATCGGCGAGGTCGGTCAGGTCGACCCGGACCACCAGGCCGACGCGTCCGCGCGGCGGGCGCAGGCTGACGAGCACGACACTCTCGGCGGGGTGGAAGCCGAGCTGGTGCGGGATGAGGGCGAGCATCTCGCGCGGCTCACGCACGCGCAGGGTGGGGATCTGCATGCCCCGACCTCACTCGACCCGCTCCTGCCGCGCGGGGCCGAGCCGCCGTGCTGTGGGCGGGTGCCCGCGCACACAGGGCACCCGGTCGGTTCGCCGGGCACCGCCGCGTAACCTGTCCCGATGGCCCGCCTGTCCGTCCGCCCCCGCCACCACCGGCGTCGGCGCCCCACCGCCGTGCTGGTCGGGCTCGTCGGGCTCGTCGTGAGTGCGGCCGCGCTCACCGGGTGCAGCTCCAGCGCCCCCGCGATGCTCGTCAGCTCGTCGCCGGCCGACCCGTCGCCCAGCCCTTCGGAGGACCTCCTCACGGAGGCGCCGGGACCCGACACCGCCACCGGCGAGCTGGCCGACGGCTTCCCCACCACACTGGTGCCGGTGCCCGACGGTGCGGAGATCCTGGTGTCGTCCGCTCAGCTCCAGGACGACGGGTCCCTCGAGATCAGCCTCAACCTGCGCACCGCGCAGGACACCGCGGGCCTGCTCGATGCGGTGCGTGCGCCGTTGCTCGCGGCCGGCTTCGGCGAGGTGCCGGCCGCACAGCCCGACCCCGGGCTGGCCGCGCAGACCACGTTCTCCCGGTCCGACGGCGCCGAGCTGGTCCTCGTCGGGATCCTCGATCGTGACGACGTCCGGACCCTGACCCTGGGCGGCCGGGTCCGCCCCTGAGGTCCCGGCCAGTCCTCCTCCCGCGGGTGGAGCACGGCTCCCCTAGGCTGGGCGGGTGACAGCGCCGGCGCCCGTGGACGACGTCGACGGCGTCCGTCCCCGCGTCGACGCGCTGCTCGCGGAGCATGTCGCGCGGCTGCGCACCGAGCTGGTCGCGCTGTCCCCCGACACCGCACCGCTGGCCGATGCGGTCGAGGCGATGCTCGGCGGGGGCAAGCGGCTGCGGGCGGCCTTCGCCTACTGGTCCTGGCGGGCGCACGGCGGCGAGCCCGGGTCGAGCGACGAGCGCGCCGCGCTGCGCCTCGGCGCCGCCCTGGAGCTGTTCCAGGCGGCCGCCCTGTTCCACGACGACGTGATGGACGACTCCGACACCCGCCGCGGCCGACCGACGGCGCACCGCGTGTTCGCCGATGCCCACCGGGGCCTGGCATTGCGCGGGGACCCGCGCCGGTTCGGCGACTCGGCCGCGATCCTGCTCGGCGACCTGGCGCTGGTCGGCAGCGACGACGAGCTCGCCGCCGGGCTCGAGCCGGTGCGACCGGCGGTCGGGCGACGCGTCCGCCTCGTCTTCGACCAGATGCGCAGCGAGGTGACCGCCGGCCAGTACCTCGACCTGCTGGCCCAGTCCCAGCCGTGGCCCGACGACCCCGAGCGGATGGAGAGCACCGCCCGCCTGGTGATCCGGGCGAAGTCCGCGCGGTACAGCGTGGAGCAGCCGCTGGCGCTGGGCGCAGCGCTGGCGGGCGCCGACGAGCGCGCGCTGGGGGTGTGCCGCGCGGTCGGCCTGCCGCTCGGCGAGGCGTTCCAGCTGCGCGACGACCTGCTCGGGGTGTTCGGCGACCCGACCGTCACCGGCAAGCCGGCGGGCGACGACCTGCGGGAGGGCAAGCGCACCGTTCTCGTCGCCCGGGCGCTGGCGGCCGCGGACCCGGCGCAGTCCGCGCTGCTCGTCCGGTGGCTGGGCGACCCCGCCCTCGACGCCCGCGGCGCCGCGATGCTGGCCGAGGTGATCGCCGCGACCGGCGCGCGCGAGCAGGTCGTCGCGCTGATCCGCGAGCTCGCGGACGGAGCGCTCGCCCGGATCGCCGCCGTCGGCTGGTCCGAGCCGGCCCGTTCCCACCTGGTCACGCTCGCGCGGCGGGCGGTCGACCGGACGTCCTGACTGGTGACAGCGGCGGTCGAGGTCGCGCCGCGGTCCCTACAGCTCGATCTGGGCCCGTCGACGCACCTCGGTCTTGCGCCCCGCCCGCAGGGCGGCCATCGGCGTGCCGGCCAGGAGATCGTCCGGGGTGAACAGCCAGGCGATCGCCTCCGCGTCGCTGAACCCGGCGTCGGCCAGCACCGTGAACGTGCCCTGCAACGAGGACAGCACGGTCCACGCCGGCGCCGCGTCGCGGTCGGTCGGCGCGGCCGGGTTGGCCAGATGGCCCGGCACCAGGAAGTCGGCCGGGACGCAGAGGACGCCGTCCTCACCGCGCCGGACGCCGAGCAGACGACGGTCGGTCACCAGCTGACGGACCTTGCCGACGTCCAGCGCGAGCCGGTCCGCCACATCGGGGAGGGTGAGCCACTCGTCGACGACATCGAGGTCCGGATCAGGCGCTGCCGTGTTCACCGGACAAGCGTACGCAGCGCGCCGGCCCGCCCCGCGTCCGTCCGCGCGCTTCCGCTGCCGACCGTTCCAGGCTACCGTGATCTCTTGTCACATCCGTCACACAGGTCCCGGGTGTCACATGTGTCCCGACGAAGGGGTCCCGCACCATGTCGCCTGCCGCCACCGCCCGCCAGGTCGCGCTGCGACGCGCCGCCGCCAGCACGGGCGCGACGCTCGCCCTGACGGCCGTCGTCGTCAGCGGCGGCGCGAGCCCTGCGCACGCCGACGACCGGTACACCGTGCGCTCGGGCGACACCGTGAGCCACATCGCGCAGCGGGCCGGCACGTCGGTGGCGGCGATCGCCGCAGCGAACGCGCTCGCCGACCCGTCCCGGATCTACGCCGGTCAGGTGCTGACCATCCCCACCGCGGCGCCGGCTGCGGCCGCCCCGGCGCCCGCAGCGCCGGCGCCCGCGCCCGCACCCGCACCCGCACCGGCAGCCACGACCTACACCGTGCGCAGCGGGGACACGGTCAGCGCCATCGCCACGAAGTTCGGCACCACGGTGGCCGCGATCGTCGCCGCCAACGGGCTGAACTCGCGCGCCTTCATCCGCGCCGGCCAACCCCTGACCATCCCCGTCGCCGGGACGACGACGCCCGCTCCGGCGCCGGCTCCCGCCGCCGCGCCGGTGGCCGCCACCACGTACACCGTGGCGTCCGGCGACACGGTCAGCGCCATCGCCACCCGGTTCGGCACCACGGTCGCCGCCGTCGTCGCCGCCAACGGGCTGGACGCACGCGCCTTCATCCGGATCGGGCAGAACCTGACGATCCCCACGTCGTCCACCGCGCCGGCTCCGGCGGCCACCACCACGGCCCTGGTCGGGAACACCTTCGCCGGCCGCACCTACCCCGCGGCCGTGGTCGCGTCCGCCAACGCCAACAAGGCGGCCCTGCTCGCCTCCGGCGTGCCGTCGACCGCGCAGATGCGCGACCTGGTCGCCGACACCGCCCGGTCGATGGGCGTCGACCCGGCGCTGGCGCAGGCCGTGGCGTTCCAGGAGTCGGGCTTCAACCACGCCTCGGTCTCCCCCGCCAACGCCATCGGCACCATGCAGGTGATCCCGTCGTCCGGCGACTGGGCGTCCCAGCTGGTCGGGCGCAGCCTCAACCTCATGGACCCGCAGGACAACGTGGTCGCCGGCGTGGCGATCCTGCGGTCGCTGGTGCGCAGCTGCCCCGACCTGCCGACGGCCATCGCCTCGTACTACCAGGGCGCCGGTTCGGTCCAGCGCAACGGGATGTACGCCGACACCACGCGCTACGTCGCGAACGTGCAGGCCCTGATGGGCCGGTTCTCCTGACCGTCCGGTCCGTCCCGTCCACCGTGCGGCTCCGCGGCGCAGCGGCCCCCCGACCGTAGACTCCGCTGCGTGGGAGCGACCGTCACCGATCCGCTCGTCGGCCGCCTGGTCGACGGCCGGTACGAGGTGCGCTCCCGCATCGCGCGCGGCGGGATGGCCACGGTCTACCTCGCCGTCGACCGGCGCCTGGACCGCGAGGTCGCGCTCAAGGTGATGCACCCGCACCTGGCCGAGGGTTCGTCGGGCGCCGATTTCGTCGCCCGGTTCCGCCGGGAGGCCCGCACCGCCGCCCGGCTGACCCATCCCGGCCTCGTCGCCGTGTTCGACCAGGGCGTCGACGGTGACACCAGCTACCTGACCATGGAGTACATCGACGGCGAGAACCTGCGCCGCCGCATCGGCGAGCTCGGCTCGCTGCCGCTCGGCGAGGCGCTGCGGGTCACCGAGTCCGTGCTCGACGCCCTGACCCCCGCCCACCGCACCGGCATGGTGCACCGCGACATCAAGCCCGAGAACGTGCTGATCGACGGCGACGAGCGCATCAAGCTCGCCGACTTCGGGCTGGCGCGCGCGGTGACCGAGGTGACCTCGACCACCACCGGCACGGTGCTCGGCACCGTCGCCTACCTCGCCCCGGAGCTGGTGACCCGCGGCCTGGCGGACGCCCGCACCGACGTCTACGCGACGGGGATCCTGCTCTACGAGATGATCACGGGCCGGCAGCCGTTCACCGGTGCGACCCCGATCCAGGTGGCGTTCCAGCACGTCAACAGCGACGTGCCGGCGCCGTCCGCGGTGGTGGGCTGGCTGCCGAGCGAGGTCGACGAGCTGGTGGGTGCGCTCGCCGCCCGCGACCCTGCGGACCGGCCGCTGGACGCGACGGCGGCGCTCGCCCTGCTGCGCCGCACCCGCGCGGCGCTCGACCCGGCGAGCCTGGAACGCCGCGCCGACGTGTCGCCGACCCTGGCGCTGCACGCCGCACCCTCGTTGTCCGAGCGGATCGCCCACGGGCCCGACGACGGGCCCTACGACCAGACGGTGGACGGTCCCGCCGAGCCGCGGCACCGCGACGACGAGCCGACGACCGCCCTGGAGGGCCTCGGCGGCAGCACCGTCGCTCTGCCGATCGGCCTGGGCCTGGCGCCGGAGGCCGATGCGCCGGCTGCGGCGGTGGAGGTTCCCGTCCAGCGGCGGCGTCGGTGGCGCCGGTGGGTCGCGGTGCTGCTCGTGCTGCTGGTGGCGGGTGGGGCCGGCGCCTGGTGGTACCTCGGATACGGGCCCGGTGCGTACACCCGGGTGCCAGACCTCACGGATGCGACCGAGGTGAGCGCGCTCGCGACGCTCGACGCGCACGGACTGGCCGGTACCCGCGCGGAGGACTTCAGCGACACCATCGTCGCCGGCAACGTCATCCGCACCGACCCCGCCGCGGGCGACAGCGTGCGCAAGGACGGCACGGTGACCTACGTGGTGTCCCGGGGCGTGGACCTCGTGACGATCCCGGACGGGCTCGTCGGCGCCATGCAGGACGTGGCCGAGGCGGCCCTGAAGGCTGCCGACCTGACCCCCGCCTACGGACCCGAGGAGTACAACGACACGGCGACGATCGGCTCCGTGCTGTCCGCCACGCTGCCCGAGGACGCCGGTGCGGCGGCACCCGGTGCGCAGGTCAAGCGGAAGACCACGGTGACGCTCGTGCTCGCGAAGGGCCCCGCGCCGGTGACCGTCACCTCGGTGGTGGGTGCCACGCTCGACGCCGCGACCGCCCAGTTCACCGCGGCCGGGCTGAAGATCACCGCGACCGAGGCCTTCAGCGACACGGTGCCCGCGGGCCAGATCATCGATCAGAGCCCCGTGGGCGGCACCGAGGCGCACCGCGGCGACACGGTCACCGTCACGGTGAGCAAGGGCCAGGAGATGCTGCCGGTGCCGAACGTCTACGGCATGAAGGCGGCCAAGGCCCAGCAGGCGCTGGAAGAAGCAGGCTTCACAGTGACGGTGGAGTACCCGCTCGGCGCACACCCGTGGAACCTCGTGACGGCGCAGAACCCTGCCGGTGGAGAGGGCAAGACCGCTCCACGAGGCACCCTGGTCACGATCTCCGTCGTCTGATCGGCTTCCGATCGACCGAGGACCGTCAGGACCGGCGGAGCAGCTCCACCACCCGGAAGGCCAGCTCCAGCGACTGCTGGTGGTTCAGCCGCGGGTCCACGAGGGTCTCGTAGTGCAGCGCGAGCCCGTCGTCGTCGATCTCCTCGGTACCGCCCAGCACCTCGGTGACGTCGTCGCCGGTCAGCT
>Ga0302287_10000519_pt1 | contig 19003 bp, 11 predicted proteins | sample III_Fen_E2_4_FD_200452 | JGI IMG/M metagenome (GOLD analysis project Ga0302287, IMG submission 200452) | Peat permafrost microbial communities from Stordalen Mire near Abisko, Sweden - III_Fen_E2_4 | ecosystem: Environmental > Terrestrial > Soil > Wetlands > Permafrost | place: Sweden: Abisko...
GATACAATTCTTTTATCAGCTACAAGAATGGAACAGATACCTTCGATGTTCTATTGGATACGCTACTCGCGCTGAAATAATTCCGCCCAAGCTCTGCTCGGTTGTGGGAACGCAAGGAGATCACCGCTAAGTGGTGATGACTCGGATACGCGGCGATGACTGCGAGGTCCTGCTGCATAAGGGTTAGAAGTTGAAAATTGAAAGTTGAGAATTGAGAGTGTTGCTAAAGCTTTCAACTCACTTCGCACTTTTCAGCATACGAGCCAGTGACTGCATTCTGCGTTTTCATAACTCTCAATTCTCAATTTTACTCTTTCAACTTGTTTTTCCTAAGGAATCTGCCCCAGTGGGCAAGCTATTTTTCCGACCTTGTGAAAGAGGATGCGCGGGCAATTTGCCTTTGCGTGAGTTGGAGATTGGTCTCGCCGGAAAACCTATGCATGTGAAATGAGATTGCGGCCAAGCCGCAATGACGCGATGAGCCGCAACGACGCGATCTACATAGGGTTGCAGGCGATATCCATAAATGGCATTTGTCTTCCTACCTTTCCCCCATGCTCACCGCCTCGCTTCCGCGCAAGATTGCCCACCTCGATATGGACTGCTTTTATGCAGCGGTGGAAGTGCGCGACCATGCGGACTTGGCTGGAAAGCCCGTCGCAGTAGGCGGGGATCCGAGTCGACGCGGTGTTTTGTGTACCTGTAATTATGAAGCGCGCAAGTTTGGGGTGCATTCGGCGATGCCTAGTTCGCAGGCGCTGAAGCTTTGCCCTCAGTTGATCCTTATGCCCGTTGACATGGCTCGCTATAAGGAGGAATCGCACAAGATTCATGAGATCATGCTGCGCTTTACGGATCGCATTGAACCTTTGTCCTTAGACGAGGCGTATCTTGACCTCACGGGCAATCCGCAGTTGGGAAATAGCGCAACTCTGATTGTGAAAGAGATTCAAAAAAGCATTCAGGCTGAGCTTGGCCTTACGGCCTCGGCTGGGGTTGCTCCCAATAAATTCCTCGCGAAAATTGCGAGCGATTGGAAAAAGCCCAAAGGATTTTTTGCGATCACTCCCGATATGATTGCGGAGTTCACGAAGAATTTACCGGTGGGCAAGATTCCTGGCGTGGGAAAGGTTTCGGAATCGCGCTTGCATGCAATGGGGCTTAAAACTTGTGCGGATCTGCAAAGCTTTGGGCGCAATGAGTTGGTGCGGCAATTTGGGAGCATGGGTTTTCGCCTTTATGACCTAGCCCGCGGCATTGACGATGAACCGGTGGTGACCGAATGGGTGCGCAAAAGTTTGTCGGTGGAAGATACTTTCGCAAGCGATATTCACGGTGCAGAGCAATGCTTGGTGGAACTCGAGAATATCTACCATGAGTTTCTTCGGCGCCTTGCCAATCAAGAGGAAAATCCTGTGTTGCTGGGAGGCCGAAACCAGCTCTTTGTGAAGATCAAATATGGGGATTTCCGCCAAACCACCATTGAACGCTCTTTCCCAGATTTAAGCCTTGAGGCCTTTCAAGACTTGTTCCTAGAGCGATATGGGGCAAACCCCCGCGCGGTTCGTTTGCTTGGGCTTGGGCTCCGCTGGCCAGACCCTGCCGAACGCCTGCAGCTGAGGCTCCCTCTGGATACGGCTGGAACCACTCAAAGCGCGTGATTTTCGGATCCATTGTTTCGAGGGATTGCTTGTTTGCCCATCTCCCACTACTGTATGTCAGCAGAATGTCGAGGTTACCCGCAGGGCAAACAACTCGTATCGTGATTAGCCCTGTCGGGTACACCGTGTTCTGCTGCAGAACATGACATTTCTTGGAAGTGGAGTCAAACAAGTAATACCTCAATAAATTATATTCAGTGCTGGTTTTGGCCTGCAGATCTGCAAAGATGGTTTGCGTTTTCGCATGGGGAGTACTCATCCGAAGAAACCAGTGCGATCCGAGAAGCCTAGACCAAAGATTTTTGCTTGATTCATATACAGGAAATCACTCAAACCAAGGGAACCCTATGTTCAGTAGACTCCTAAGCTCATCTCTCATCGCGCTCACGGCGATGTCGGTGGCTACCTTTGCGGCGCCTAAACCGCCTCGCATTGTTGTAGCTAAATTCTTCGATGGCGCCTATCGTCAGGGCGGCTTCGATTACACCTATGGTGGCACTGGCTCCAAGGTTGATATTGCCAAGGGAGAAGGGCACACCTCTCCTGCAGGCCTTCGCGTCAGCCTCGATCCAACGGACTATTCGGGTGCGTCGATCTGTCTCTATAACGAGACGATGGATCTGAGCAAGGTTCTGCTCGATGGATCCATTGAATTCTGGATCAAGGGCGCAAAGGGCGGCGAGCAAGCTGTGTTTGGCCTCCTCGACGAAGAAGTGACCGATGGCAAGAAGACTCAAGTCAAGCTCTCTCTGAACAAGTATGTGCAGATCTCCACTGAATGGCAAAAGGTTGTCATTCCTTTGGCAGACTTTCCAGAACGTGGCCTCTACTGGGATCAGACCAAGAAGGTCGAGCTCCCTTCCAAGATCGATTGGGATAAGATCGGTGAATTCCGCCTGTCGATTGATCGAGGCGTGAACAAGGGCAGCTTCAAGGTTTGGATGGACAATGTGGAAGTCGTGAAGGGCTCCGTTGCCAAGTCTGCACCTAAGGCACCTCAAGTGTACTGGGACGAAAAGAATGAAGTGGTCGATGGACCCGCAAATCCAGAAAAACTTGATGGCAAGGCTAAGACTCTCAAGACTTTCTATGACAACAACCTGAAGGGTTTCACATACGTGTATGGCGGCAAGACTGCGATCAAGGAACAAGCTTCCAAGACCGCTGGCAATTCTAACGTGCTCGCTTTGTACGAAGATGATGCTGAATATTCCGGTGTGACTTTGTCCGCTGGTGCAGACAAGTACTACGATCTTTCGAAGGTGCGCAACAATGGTGGCGTGTACTTCTGGATCAAGGGTAAGAAGGGCGGCGAAAGCTTGTTCTTTGGTCTCCTCGACAACCAAGGCAACGACATCAAGTCACAAGCAAAGCTCGGCCTCAAAGACTGGGTGCAAGTCACTAAGGATTGGCAGCTCGTAAAGATTCCTCTGAAGCGCTTCCAAGACAAGGGCAAGGCATGGGACGCAACCAAGCAAGCCGAAGTCACCAAGGACATGAAGTGGAACAAGATTCAAGAAATTCGCTTTTCGGTGAATAAGGGCGACAACCATATGGACAATGGCGAGCCAGTCACTGTGTATGTGGATCAAATTACCTTTACTGAAAATATTGATTGGGTTGACCCTGATCTCAAGTGGGACAGCTTCAAGTCCAGCGCTCCCGATGTTGTGCTAAACGACTTCGATAAGAACAGCTCGAAGACCGATGATTGGGAGCCTTCCTTGGGTCCCAAATCTCGCCTGAAGTTCTCCATTGGTGATGGCAAGCTCGACGGCAAGTCTCTCAATATCCAAGACTATCTGCTCGGCGACTGGGTAGACGTGGTTTGGGATCTCGAGAAGAGCAAGCGCCCTGCAAAGGATCGCGATTGGACCAAGCATTGGGGTATCATGTTTGATATCACCACCGAAAAAGCATGGCAAGGAATTACAGTGCAAATTGGTGATAAGGGCAAAGAAATATTTGTCTCGAACACCGGTGCACCACGCGGTCGCCACACTGTGCTCGTACCTTTCCGCTCCTTTGCCAAGTTCCCATACTACCAGCCACCAGAGGCTGTGCAGAACGGAATCTTCGATCTCGATGCTGTCACCGTGCTTGACTTCAAACCCTCGGGTGAAGGCACCACCGGTGGATTTTCCATCGACAATATTCGCTTGACCAACATGCGTGAATTACCAAAGGCAGAGCAAGTTGCTTCAAAGGCAATCACTATTGCTGGCGATTTGAAGTCTGTGATCAATCCAAAAATTTCTGACGCGATCTTCGGTATCAACGCAGCCCTTTGGGATGGCGACTTGTTGAAGGACGAAACAGAGAAGGCTGTGAAGCGCATCAACCATGGTGTGGTTCGCTATCCAGGTGGTTTGCGTGCAGACGACGACCATTGGGAAAAGATTCTCGAGAACAAGGACTGGATGGTTGATACCGACGAGTTCCTCGAATGGTGTAAGAAGACTGGCACGTCTCCAATGTTCACCGTCAACTTCGGAACGGGTACTCCAGAAGAAGCTGCGAAGTGGGTTAAGCATACCAACATCGATATGAAGGCCGGAGTCAAGTACTGGGAAGTCGGAAACGAAATCTACGGTAACTGGCATCCTCAGTACGACAAGTACGGTAAAGATGGTGGAACTGTTTATGGCAAGCGCGCTCGCGAATTCATTGAAGCCATGAAGAAAGTTGATCCAACCATCAAGGTGGCAGTGGTCTGCGTGCTTGAAGGCGAGTGGAACGACAAGGTATTGAAGGAAACGGCAGACATTGCAGATGGTATGATCATCCATCATTACCCACAACATTACGGTGAAGAAAACGACTTCGCAATCTTGTCCGCACCACAGAGTCTCGAAGGCATTTTTGAACGCGTGAACAAGACTGCAGCCAAGTACAGCAAGGGCAAGAAGCTCGGCGTATGGCTCACCGAATGGAACTCCGTGGACTTCAACCCAGGTCCACAGTCTGTCTCGCTCATCAATGGTCTCTTCGTTGCTGACTACCTCGGAATGCTCGCGAAGGTCGGTGCAGAAAGCGCACAATACTGGGATATTCATAACGACGTCACACCAGAGGGTGGTGACTACGGATACCTCTCTCGCAGCTACGACGAACAGATCGGTGGAAACGCACCACGTCCTTCGTACTATGGCTTCCAGATGGCCTCTGATGCGCTTCGCGGTCAGCTCGTGAAGAGCACAAGCGGTGAAGACGATATTTCCACCTATCTCGCAGTGAAGGGCGGAAAGAAGTCCCTGCTCGTGATCAACAAGAATGCAACCACGAACTTCAAGAGCACCTTGAAGATCCCAGGCTTTGCAGGCAAGGGCACCATCCAGACCCTCGCAGCACCAGGCCAAGAAGCGGGCAAGGTCTTCAAGACCAAAGCTCCAGATTCGAAGCCAGTTGACGTGAAGGACGGTTCTGTATTTGAGTTCCAACCACATTCGATTAGTCTGATTACCGTCGAATAATCACGACAAAAATTGACACTCAAGCTCACCCACGTCGGGTGGGCTTTTTTCGTATTGAATTTGATCTGGGGCATCCGTTAAGATTGAAAGGCTCGGGCGCATCCGTTAAGGCAATGGCGTGGGTGAATCTGTTGGCCTCAACGGACCGGGCACTATTCCATGGCAAGCAAGCTCGCTCATGGAACGCAGCCACCAAGGTTGGCTCAACCGAAGTGTCTGCGCCTTACAGGTCACGGTCCCTTGCGCAAAGAAAATACAAGATGAAAGTGTAAAGTGTAAAGTGCGGAGGGATGTGGGCGCGAGCCCTTATGCAGCAAGGCTTCGCAGTCATCGCTGCTTTTCTGCTTCATTGCCTTCTCTCCACGTCATTGCCGTGGAAGCGGCAATCTCAATGTGGCTCCCCATCCGTCATCACCGCGTTCCCGAGTCATCACCGCTTGGCGGTGATCTCTCCCTGCGCTCCCGAACGTACCCAATTTCACAAGGCCTGAAAAAATAGCTTGCCCACTGGGGCAGATTCTGATACAAGTGTAAAACGCAAAGTGTAAAGTTCTACACGAAGTGTATAAGTCCTACTATCAAGCAAAAGCTTGAAGTAGGAACTATTAAAAGTGCGGGGGGACTCGGGTTCCTGTATTCATTTCGCAAAGCCACCCACAAGGTGGCGACCGGTTGAAATACTTTACACTTTGCGCTTTACACTAGCGATGAATTTCCCACGACACCGAATTGGCGACCGGTTGAATCACTTTGCGTTTTACACTCGTATTAACGTGGCTCCTCGACTGCCCCCTGTGTCCAACTATTTCCCCCGACCTCACGCACGCTCACTCGCGGGTAAGTTGCGCGGAATGCTAGAAGAATCCTTTACCCAGTCTGCCGATGGTGATAGAGGCTTGGTAGCCAGTCCAATACTTTATGTGGCCATTGTTTGCAACGTCTCCGTGCCAGCTTGGAATGCTATTCTGAATATTTGCATGGCCTTCAGTGTTCAAGAAATTTGCCGAGATTCCTGCACTGATTCCAATCCATGATGTGATGTTATATCCCAGATCCAGCTTGGTGCGAATCATTGTGTTGTACTTCATGTTTGCAATCGTGTCGCTCATGGCGATCGAATCCTTGCTTAAGGTATACCAGTCAATGTCAAGGGCGCTACCTTTGCGAGTTTGGATGTAATTGAATTGGTGTTCTAAAGAGACCCATAAGGGGCCTTGCATTCCAAATCGTGTACCTATGGCAAAGCCACCACTGATCAAGCGTTTCGAGAAATTATTTTCTCCAAAATCAAAGTCTGTAAAGAACCAAGGTGTGCCACTGAAAACGCTAGTATGTTGCCAGCCAGTCTCATCCATTGTTGCTCTTACTCCATAAATCCCTTGGCGTGAAAAGCTGAAAAAGCCAATGGGCACGTTGCAGTCATCGGCAATATTTACAAAACCAACTTGCACATGTGAGGCCTTGGCAACATTCACAAAGCCAAATTGTACTCGTGTCTCGCTTGAGACGTTAACGAAGCCACCTTGTACGACAGTTGCTGGTGCAATATTTACAAAGCCAACTTGAGTCACACGCCCTCTGCCAGCAATATTAATGAACCCGCCTTGTACACCGGTAAATGGTGCCGTTCCTATATTCAGAAAACCACCTTGAACTCCATTCACAGAATCTGTTGCCAAGTTGAAAAAACCACCCTGAACGCCTTGGAGTTTGCCCAAGTCTAAGTTGATAAATCCTGTTTGTACGCCTTTTGCGCCATTGTTACTGATGTTGATGTATCCGGCTTGAATTCCATCGATCCAATGTGAAATGTTGATGGGCGAAATTTGCCCTCCACGAATGGAGTCTGCGAGATTGATGCCCGCTGAAATTTGCATTCCATTTTGCGCTCGATCGCTTTGATTTAAAAATAGAGCAATCTGAAAACCATCAATCCCTTGCTGGGCCATGTTGGCGCCAAGGAGTGCGATCTGTTCTCCATCGAGCCCTGCGCGAGCATTGTTGAAAAATAAAGAGAATTGCATTCCCTTTGCTGCTGAATCAAGTCGATACATGATGGGGTGAAAAAATGTTTGGAACGCCATGTCATGCGCGTGTGCGCGCCAGCTTGTATCTGCTTGGCAATGATTGCAATCTCCACGAGCAACCGTCTGTTCTTCTTTTTTCCAAACGAAGTCGGTGCGCATAAGTTCGCGGCGATCTTTATTGTGAATGGAAATGTTTTCGGCCGCGTAAACGCCTTTTGCTTCCATAAGAACAGAATAAGTGCCGGCTGCAAGCCCAAGTTCTAATGGGCGTCCCGAGGTTTTATAAAGCTCTGCAATCAAGTTGCGATTTTGATCGCGCACAAAGAAATGTCCGTCTAAATCTTTATTGAGAATCAGGCCTGCACTCGTTTCGCGCAGATCGGTCATTACCACATCGCCTGTGCCCGAAAGCTTCATGTCGCGTGATGGATGTTGAGCGCCACCGCTAGTTTGTTGCGTGCGATTTAAGGTCTCGTTAAAAGCAAATTGATACGCCTCGCTTAAGGTCACCCGACCATCGCCATTTAAGTCTGCGGCACCGCGCATTCCCGTGATCAAAGCCTGCGTAAAGAAAGAGCCTCCGATGCGGTCAGATTCTTGTGCCACCTCGTTGTCCGAGCTTGAGGTTAGGAATGCGTAGCCCTTCATATCGCTAGATGCATCGACCAAAAATGCGGGTTGGCGTTGGCCTCCTTTTAGGCGCGTAATCGCTCCCGAGCCACATGCATCAAGGACTGTGATCTTTACTTGTGCCGGGAGAGCATCAATAGATTTGCGAAGATCTTTCCATGTAAGCGAAGCCCCGCCTAGCAATAAACCTTTTTCATCAGCGTGGCCAGAATAATAAATCACCACTTCTTTGCGAACGCTAGGGTCACTTGCACGTAGGCGTGTATCGAGTGCGGCAATCGCTTCTTGCAATTCTAAAATGGAAGGCTCACGTAGCGCAATCACATTGCTTTGTGAAACACCACCCATTTCTGTAAAGATGCGGGAAAAATTTTGCGCATCGTTGCCAGCATAGCGAAGCGTAACGCGGTCATTGCCTCCATTGTTTGAGCCAATGACTAAAAGGTGTCGTTGGATTTTTGCGCTGTTGCTACTTGCATGGGCTGGAATGATTGCAAATACAAGCATGGCCAAAGCAACGGAAAAAATTATGCTGTGTCTTGTGAATGTGGATTTAATCAGCATGTAATCCTCATTTCGCAAGCATCAAGCGCGATTGTGTGAAGGTTAAACCCAAGGGTAGAATGGGGGGCGCAATCGGTGAACTTTTTAGAGGTGCAAGCTCATCCAAAAGGGAATCTACTCGGAAAGACGTGTTAGATGTAATCAACCAGAAAACCTCATAACGAGGGGCATCGTCGATTTGGTATGAGAAGGGCAAGAAACCCGATTTTCCAGGTTCTAATACTACAGATGCTGTACCTGTTTCGGGTAGGTGGGTGGTCCAATTTCCTCGGCCATCTAAAGAAACTACGGCAGCAAAGCACTTCGAGGAAACCTGGGTGCGAATCTGTAATAGGGTTCCTTTTTTCACCTTGGCGCCTTCGAGTAAAATCGCGACGGTATCGGCGGCCTTTTCCCAAACTTCGATGCGGTTATGCATTCCTTTGATGCGCTCATTGGAACCGTTGTTGGAATCAATATTAGAAGCCATCGCTAATTGTATGGGGGCTGGTGTTTGATGGCGAGAGTATACCGAAAATAATGCGACGATAGCAAGTAAGGCAAATGCTCCAAATGCAGTGACCGGCTTGTGAATCCATGATCTCGCATGGTCTGCAGAACGAGCTCCCGCAAGGGCTTGCAGGCGACGTGCGGTTGCATGTGGATCGACGTTTGCGAAAAAATCAATGTTCGATTTTTCCAGTTCTGTGAGTTTAGATGCAATCTCGGGGTTTTCATTTCTTGCCGCTTCGATGCTTTTCATTTCGGCAGCAGAAAGCTCACCGAGTAAAAAACGCTCGAGTTTCCATTGGGGAATATTTTCTAGGAGATTCATGCTTCCTCCAGAATGTTGAGTGTGGAGCGGAGCGCGCGCAAACGTTTACGCACTCCAGAAACCGACATCTTGACTTCGCGTGCGACTTCTTCCAAAGTCATGCCATCGACGAGATGCAATACTGCGATGACGCGAGTGGATTCCGGTTGTCGGTCAAATAGCCAATCCAAGACGCTGCGAGCTTCGATGCGGGCATAATCATCTTGTAAGCAGCTTATTTGCTCGAGAAGATCGCTTGTACTCTCACCTAGCCCACGTCGTTTGCGGTCTCGGATGCGGTTTAAGCAGAGTCTGGTGGCGATATTCCACAGTAGGCTGGATGGGTATGTCTCGGTCAACAAGTCTTGCCGCTCTATCAGCCGAACAAAAACCTCTTGAGCCATGTCGCTCGCTTCGGCGGAATCCTGCAGCAACTGGTGGCACCTACGGTGTACCATGGGGCCATATTGGCGAAAAAGCGATTCCACGTCTATTGACATGCTACTAAAACACTCCGCGGAGCCAAATGTGTCACTCAACGCAAAAAAAATTAGAAATCGAACCAAGAGTTCGCCTTGAACCATCCGTGTAAACGATGTATAATGGAACTATGGATGAAAAGAACCTTCCGTATGAAATTTGTGATGGATTCACCTTATTGACTCCAAAAGTGTTGGGTCCCAATGAATTGGATCATCTTTCTGGCTATGTAGAAGAACTTTTGGTGCAAAAAAAACAAGAACTGGTTCTTTGCTTAGTTAATGTGGAAACGGTTTTTAGTTCGCATTTGACTGCGTTTGTGCAAGTGTATCGGTTGCTGAAAAGTTTCAATCTGCGCTTTATTATCGCAGACATTTCTCCCGCAGTTCTGAACGTAATGCAAATGACGCAACTCGATAGTTTGCTCCCTTTGTTTCTTACGATTCAAGATTACAAGGATGCCGTTGCGTTAAAGGCCGAAGATAGTGCATCGCCTGCACTTGATTTCACATACTCGTTGCAATCAAAAGATGGTGCTGTGCAGGTGGAATGCCGCGGCTACATGTCCTTTGGTGAGAATGTTCGCAAGCTTCAATCAGAGCTGCTCGACAAATCCAATATTCGTATCGATCTATCGCAGGTTGGCTACATGGACACGCGAGTGCTCATTATGCTTGCAGACCTCGCTAGCCGTTCGGTGATTGAAGTCGTCGGTGCAAGTAATGTGATTCGCGAATTATTTGAGCAGCATCGCATTCAGAATAAAGTCAAATTTGTGGACTGACAATCCAATCGTTTGCGTTATTTTGCGCTTCGTGCGCATTCTTAAAATTTCAAATTGATGGTGAATATTTGGCTTGCGGTTAGTAGGTCGTATGGCTTATTTCCATCTTCGTAGGCAAAGCTGATTTCAAAGTTCATGTCTTGCACTTTGGCTTTCACGCTTGCGCCTAATGACCACGTCAGCAGGTCTTCGCCTAGAACATCGTGCATGCCTGCGCGCAAGGTCAATACATCAAAGAGATTCTGTTCAAGACCAAACATCAAATGGTCGTGTTGATCCACTAGAATCGCTTTCTTAAGATCAAGAGCGAGTATGGTGTTCCAAGGTGTTTGCCAACTGGAACCGATGGTCATGGTGGTGGCGAGATCTTCGCGATAACTTTTATTGGTGAGCGTATTCGAATAATACACGGCGCTCCATGGATTTTCAATAAAGATTCCCATGCGTGGGCCATTCCAAATTTGCCATTGCATTCCAACGTCAACTGCAGCACCCATGCCACTTCCTGTAGAGCGTGCTTCGCCTGTGCCGCCTTGCCCCACTTGGGCTACCAAGCCTTTCACATTTATTCCACCTTCAATTCCTGTCATCCAAGACGAGAGCAATGAAAAATCCCAAGCAAAGCGAGTGGTGAAAATCATTTCGGACGCGAGATCATCTCCCGAAAATGAGATTTGTTCGCCCCACCAAGTGCCAGGCTTAAATGGCGATTCCCATGTGGCTTCGAATTGACTGCCAGCCCCTGCGGGAAGCTTTGCTGTGGAAAGTGAAACTTGTTGTTGCTCAATGCCTGCAAGTCCTGCAGGATTCATAAGACCTTCACCTTGTTCTCCAGCGAGGGCTATGCCTGCTCCACTAAGTGCGCGTAGCCTTGCGTTTGCACGAGGGTCCGAAAAAAATCCTTGGATTCCTGATAATGGATATAAACTATCATTTGAATAAGCGAATCCACTACTGGTTGAATTGCCATCATGTAATTGAAAACGATCCGCAAGTGCATAAGCTGCAACAGCAAAACCGCTGGCTACTACCAGAGCCCCTGCAGCCCAGTGGGAATAACGTGGAGACAGTGCGAGTGAATCGCGATGAATGCTTATTTCACTGAGTGTTTGTAAGGTATCCATGCCCAAGAGACCTTGAATCGTATGGCGTACAAGCCCTGTCACTGATGCATGATCAAGACTTTCTGAATATTGGATGCTTTCAATTTCGGCACCGTCTTCTCCATTGATCAGCGCGAATTGACATTGAAGACGCTCTCCTTGGTTAAAGAGATGCAGTGTCGCCAATATGTTGCTGCCTAGCATTTCTGCATTTTGACGATAGCAACGCTGGGTAAGGCAGGTGGCTGGGTGGTCTTCTCCTGCGATGTTTGTGCGCTCTTGGATTTCTTCGGGAGTGAGCACACGAAAGAGCTGCGTTTGTTGGAGCGTAAGGCGTGCTGCTCGTTCGGCTTCTTGGATTTGGTTGGGGGTCGTGTTAATCCCTTCGGCATCTAAGATTGCAAGAATGGGTTGGCTTGTTGCTGCATACGTTGCAAACGTGGCAATGAACCATAACATTGAGTATAGATGGCGCATCATTTAAACACCACCAGTGGCTTTGCTGTTTGGTAGAGAATCTTGCCTTCGACTGTTTTGCGTAGGCTCATCAATACCACGTACCTGCCGTTGCGCGCCATGTGCCCTGAATCAGTTAAGCCATTCCAATACACGACATGATCTGTCACATCAAGGGTTTTATTGTCCACCAAATTTTTCAGAATTTCACCGCTAAGACTTGCAATTTCAATGCGAACTACCACCTGCGCTTCGCCTGGTAAGTATGGGGTAAAATGCACCGCGCATCCGGGCTCTGTGTTGCCATCAATAGTTGCAGTTACATAAGGTGAAAAAGGGTTCGGCATTAAAGACAGGCTTGCTTTGCGTGTAGAATCTGGGCTTGAAAGCAGACCAAAAAAGCTTGGTAACGCGAATGCAGGGCGAATAAGAATCCAAGAAGTATCTCCTGTGCGTGCAGAGTCTAGTGCAAGAGTGTCTGCAATTTGCAGATTCAGTTTCGCGATGCTTGTTTGTTTTACTGGTGCTGAAATTGGAGCAATGGTGCCTGCGAGTGAATCCAGTCGATATGGTTTTGGCGTGTGCTTGATTTGAGAATCAGTACGCAGGGCTAGCTGCGGCATGTGTTTGGGTGACCCTTGTGGCAAAATGAAGTTGAAAAATCCAGTCACCGTATCAAGTCCAGGCAGTGTATTGCTTGGTCGTGTTAAGCCTTGGAATCGCAGGAGTCCCATGGCAAAAGTGCTTGAACCTTTCCACATAGAATCGGGAATCCAAACCTGCACAAGGCTATCGTGATGCAGATGTTTTGCAAGTGCATTGGATTGGACAATCGTTTGTAACGGAAGCGCCAACGTATCTATTTTCCCTTGAAATTTTGCGATGACATTGCAAACGCCAATGAATGTCGAATCGACGTTGAGCCAAGGCGCTGTGTAGCCAGTAGACGCTTGTGAAGGTGACGTAGAAATGTTTGCAGGCACCGTCCATTCTTTACCTAAGGAATCGATAATCGCTGCGGTGATTTTGATTTTCCCTTCTTGCACGAAGTGCGTTTTGAGACCCGAATGATCTTGCAAAATCAGAGTTCCTGCGATAGAATCTTTTGCGTTAATAATGAACGAAATAGTGTCGGTGAAATCGCCATGCTGTGCTGCAAAGCTTATAGATGCTAAGCCGGCAGACTTTACCTTGATTGTGCTCGCCATGAAATTGGAATCGGTAGGATTGATTACCAATGTTGCGCTGCTTGTGTTCCAACGCCCTGAGCCGTTGTTCTTTAAGATGCTTGTGTAGTCAAGATCGTTGGCTTTTGTGTGTGCGCTGGCTGCAAGCGTAAGCTCTGTACCCACTATGGCAAATACCGTATCTGCGTGATCCAAATACAGATGAAATGGTTGCGCCGGCCAGTCAATGGGCAAATCGAACTGGTTCAATGGCGGTGGGTTTTTGTAGAGAGAAGCGCCTGCATCTGCGAAGGCTTCAAACCAATATGACAGTCGCGCGGTAATGATTCTTGGCTTGAAAATAAAGACTACGGAATCTTTGCTAAATGATGTTGGTACAATAGTTCTGTAATCATTTGTTACGGAATCACGTACGTGTAAAAGTACGCTATCGACGGCATTGCTTGTGCTCAATGAGATTCGAAGTGAATCCCCATGATAAGGTGTAATTGATTTGTTATGCGAGTGATAGCATGGAAAGAGAAGGGAGTCTTTCAACAAGCTTGTGGCTGGAATCTGCAACTTTAAATTCCACAGAGGAATCCACCCAGCATCTTGCGGAATAATGTGCGCTTCAAATTGGCCTTTTCCTAAGACTAGCGTGTCGGGCAACGAAACGATTGTGTCTATGGGTAGCAATACATGAGCGAGTGCTGGCAGGTTCGCAATTTTGTTGGTGAGGTAGGTGGGGTATATGGAAATAGATCCGGTAGACGAAGCCATGTGCAAAGTGTCTGCATCGACTGTGCCACGGCCTTGGAATTGCCCATTGGCGATTACGGAGACTACGGGTGTATCGGTTTGTGCATACCCTCGATAATGTGCGAGCAAGCGGTAGTCTGCGGGGGCGATGTCTCTAAATAGGTAGCTCCAATTTCCATTCCCATCGTTTGCAATTTTGGTGCGTGCAATGACTTGGTTATTGCCATCAATGAGATCGATATTTCCAGAATCCTTGGCATTGGGGAGACCTTTGACAGAGCCTTCTATTCGAGCTTGCAGCGCCATTTCGAGATTCAAATTGTTCACGCCTGGTGATCGCAAAACATGCGTGCTCTGGGCTCCTGTCATCTTGCTATTACTACGAGCAGCGACTAACCAAACTCCAGAATAGGGGACGCCTAAACTAAAATCACCGTTGGCATTGCTCGAAGTACGGAGGGTATCACCAACAGCAATACTATCCCATGCAAGGACATCTGCAAAGATGAGTGGATGTTTAAGTAGTTTGCCAAGCGTTGCTTCTTCGCTGATAGAAACGGAGCCCGAAATTATGAGTGATCCAGACAGCAGAGAAATATTTTGATGCAAAAAGCCATGAACATTCACATGCAATTGCGAGCTCTGAAAGCCTGGCGCGTCTACCGCAAAGACCCATGCACCTTCAGGAAGATATGCGGAATGATTGCCGTGTGTATCGGTAGAAAATTCTTGGAAAAGCGAGCCATCACTGCGCTGAATCTGGATATGCGCAAAAGGAACTCCAACCGAAGATGATTGCACACTCCATTCCACAGGGATCATGTTTACTGCTAAATGTAACGTGCCCAGATCTTTGGTTGAATTGGGCAAAACTTGAACTGTATTTGAATCAACACTAGAGCCATCGGGCCCTAGCAAGCGCCATGTGTAGAAACCTGCGGGTAATAACTGAGCAAATTGTCCGTAAGAATTTGTATTCGCAAAGAAGCTGTTTCCGCTTGCTGGCTGCAGTTGGATCTTCGCGTTCGCGAAGGGTAATTGATTCATATCGACAACAAGTCCGCGTAAGGTAGAAAGGCTGTTGCTTGGAATGTTGATGGCGATCTGTTGTGCTGTATCTGTAATATTGATTTGCGTTGTCCATAATTCTTGCTGCGGAATTTGCACACTCACATCTGCATTGCCGCTTGCCAAGGCTAGTTTTACAAGGCCTGCAGAACCTGCGAGCGTTCCTGTTACACCTTGAACCACGCTTCCCGAAGTCCAGCATGAAATTTGAACCTTGGCTCCGTTGACAGCAACACCACCGAGGCTTATTTGCAGTGTGCGTATGGGGTCGCCAGCGTCGAGGGTAAAATTGCGTGCTAGCGATTGTGAACGACGACCATCATTGGATACTGCAGAGACGAGCCAACGCAAGGTGCCCGCAGGAATACGCGCTGTGGGGATGGTAATGTTGGTATCAGAGGTGCTCTGTGTTAAAACGCCTTGCCATTGATTTCCCACCTTATGAAACAAACTCATTTGATAGCTTGCAGCATCGGAAACCAATTGCCAAAAGAAGTTGATCACACTGCCGACTTGTGCGCGAGTGATTGCCGCGGAGGTGTCGGGAAGTCTAAGGATAGGTGCGGTGAGTGAATCGAAGTGAGTGCGCACAGGTACAATCACCCACGAGCCTTGATCTGTGTAGCCAGACGCGCTATCGTATGCATTTGCAATTCGAAGCCAATGGGCGAGTTTCGGTGCGATCCAACTCTCGCTTTGTGTGCCTGCAGAGAACTGCATTTCTTGGGTAAATAAATCTGAAATGACTCGTTCTTGCTTAGAGCCAATTGAATCGCGTTCGATCAGTTGCACATGGGTCCACGGCACGGTGCTGGGGCGAGTCCATGTGGTTGTCCAAGGAAAGCCAGTGCCGACTTGTTGAGGGGCTTGGCGCAATTTGCTAAGGCGCGTGATCGCAAGTGCAGATCCAATTTTTGCATAGTCCGTGGTGCCGAGGTCAATCATTTGCAAGCACAGTGGCCCTGCGGGAACATCGTTGGGAGCAATGCTCAAGCGCAAACTCCGATCGGCTATCGCTGCATGAATTTCAATTCCTGGAATGGGTTGACTTGTTGCTGGTATTACCGATGTATTACAATTGGCCGCGTGGGTAAGCCCCAGTAGGGATGGCAACTGTTCGTCGGAATGAATCAGCAGAATCAATGAATCTTCTGCGCTTGCTTTCGAGGAGGAATCAGTGCTGATCGAGACGTTTGCACACGCAAGGCTAACTATGCAAAGCAGAAGAGTGATCCATGCTTTATAGCGCATAGCTCACCCCCACAAATAATCGAATCCAAGGCAGCACTTCGAAATCAGTGCGTACCCCAATGGGCTTTGCGTTGTAGAAGCCTGCTAGAGTAAGGATGGGCCATGGTGAGGCTTTCATCCAAAATCCGCCGAGCGTTAAAGATGTCCATGGCGAATTGATATGCAGCAAGGTTAAGTGGTTGGGATTCCATGAGTGCTCAATGCTGGTGCGAAAATCAAGCGTTGATTCTAAGCTATCGCGAGTTGCTGTGAGAGCATAGGATCCTGCAACATACGTGTATTCAAGGCTTACCCATGGGCTAAAATCGATGCCGAGAGTGTGCGTTTGCGGAATCACAAACTGCATGGGAGACCTTGTAGAATAACGGCTTGTGGTTGTTGTATTTGCAGAGAGAAGGTCGCGTGCAACAGGGTCTGTCCAATGTGCGAGTGAGTCGCTTTGGGTCTTATAGCTCACTGAATCTAAAAAGTAGGGGAGGGTTTGATTCAGGCTAAATTCCCCAAGCATTTTAATTGTTGCTCCCATTTGTCCATAATAGTGAACGCATCCATAGTGCGCCTTGATGCTTGCGCTCCAGCCTGAACCTTGGTATTTGCCTGCCCAGCTTGAATTGAAATTCTCGGTGTCATAATTTGCTTGAATCATTTCCCAATCTGTTGAATCTCCACTTGCACCTTGGGTAGACATGTTGGCTGTAATGTCTCCTGAGCTTTGCCCTGCTGCAGTAAGCGTTAGAGTGTGTCGCTGAATGCCTAGTGACAACGATGCATCTGGTGCGATGATTTGGTATCCGAAGCCTAGGGTGCTCCAATCACCTTCAATATGAGTCGATGTATTCAAGGTTCCGCGAACATTTAGCATCGCGCTGTTGTTTGTATCGTTTAATAATTCTTGTGCGCCATTCCATGTGCTGCCTAGTTTCACAATCGCCCGCGGAATCCATTGCAAAAGCAAACGACCGTCGGTGGAAACTGGTATGCTTGCCCGCAGCGCCGGCACCGCTTCGCCAAAAGCTTGGGTAGAACCTGGAGCAATTCGCTGTGACTGCCGGAATTTCTTGGACCATTCCCCATCGAGTGGATCCCCAGAAGACAAGGGGATATGCGCAAGAATGCTCACTCCAGGAGAATCATTTTCGGGCTCAGACCATGCTGTGTATACGAACCAGCGAAGAGTGTTGCTTGTCGAGCCACCTTCAAACGCGGTCGCTATGCTACTTGCAGCGACAAGGATGATTGTAAAGAAGAGACGGACAGCATACACCACCTCTTCATTATCGGAAATAAAGTCAAAAAAATGAAGGGGACAAACGTAATGAGGCTTAGTTGACTACGAAATAACCCTAGTGAATTACTTGCACGAAGATATGAGGGTTTTAACGAGCGATGATTAGAGAGCGATGATTTGCGGACAGATTATCGAACTGGATTGCGTCCGATCTTGACTTCCTTCGAAGGCACACCAAGCAGTTCGCTCGAATTCAACTTGCCCTTGATATCGGAAGAAAATTTGAATGTTGGAACCACGCGTTCGCTCAGCAACACCTCTTCACCGGTGCGCGGGTTGCGTGCAGGTCTTGGTTTGCGGCTCTTAATCGAGAAGGTTCCGAAACCACGGATCTCAATGTTGTCACCCGTGGAGAGAGCTTTAGCAACGGATCCAAAAAACTCCTCGACAACGGTACGGATGTCGGATTGGATATAACCCGTGGAGCGGGCAATCTCTTGGATCAAGTCTTGTTTGGTAACGTTGGGCACGGAATAAATATAGGGTGGATCTACTGGAATGACAAGCCTTTATGCTTATCTTCTGGGCTTGATTTCTATTTTTTCGGGGGCAGTTGATGGACAGTGCGTGAATAGAAGTGGAAAAGATGTTGAAAATACGAAATATCGAGATTTGGCCCAATGTGATGCCCTCCCCAATGTCGGGAGTGACAGACCAGCCGTTTCGCAAACTTTTGCGTGAGCTTGCGCGTGGGCGTATCGGAATGTCTGTTACTGAATTCATTTCGGTGGATGCCGCGCAGCGCTATACCGCGCAATCGTTCCGACAGATGCGATCCTTTGCGGGAGAACATCCATTATGCATTCAGATCTTTGGTGCTAAGCCAACAAGTGTTGCGCGCGGAGCTGTTCAAATGGTTGATGCGGGCGCTGACTTTGTGGAGATCAATGGCGGATGCCCCATGCACAAGGTGATTGGCAAGGGCGGAGGTTCTTCGTTATTACGCGACTTGCCTCGTTTGCGACAGATGCTTGCGGAAACACGCAAAGCGATTGCTGTGCCTTTGTTTTTGAAGGTTCGCATTGGTTGGGACGAGACAGACATCAACATTCTGGAGACGCTTCGCATAGCAGAAGGGGAAGGTGTAGAGCTCTTCACAATCCACGGTCGCACGCGCGTGCAAGGTTATAAAGGGTTAGCAGACTGGCGTATCATTGATGACGCGGCTCGCCAAGCGAAGATTCCTGTGATCGGCAACGGAGACATTCATTCAGCTGAAGAAGCGCACGCACGCTTAGATGAATTTCCATCTCTTAGTGGTGTTGGTATTGGGCGTGCTTTGATGCATAATCCATTCATCATGGGGCAAGTTGCAGATCTATGGGAAGGCAAGCCAGTGCTTGAGCCCACAGGCAAAGAACAGCTAGATATGATTTTGCGATATGGAGAATTGCTGAAAGAAGATGGCTTCAGCGACAACGGAGTCTTGGGACGCCTCAAACAAATGATGGCTCGCCTCACGCGCTGTCTTGAGCCAGAGTCCGAAGAATTTCGACT
>Ga0302287_10000521_pt1 | contig 18984 bp, 11 predicted proteins | sample III_Fen_E2_4_FD_200452 | JGI IMG/M metagenome (GOLD analysis project Ga0302287, IMG submission 200452) | Peat permafrost microbial communities from Stordalen Mire near Abisko, Sweden - III_Fen_E2_4 | ecosystem: Environmental > Terrestrial > Soil > Wetlands > Permafrost | place: Sweden: Abisko...
ATATCCAGTTTCCCATCATTATCCCAGTCAACCATCCGTGCACCATCACCCACGCTGATCTGACGATAGTCGTTGAACACCGTTTTTGGTTCGAGCACCCCGTGATTGTTTCTATACAGCCGGTACATATCCGAACCGGCTTCTCCATTCGCACCGCCATCACCATTCAGCAACAAGTCGAGCCACCCATCCCCATCCACATCACCCCAAACAGAGGAACCGTATCCTTTTTGAATAAGACCGGGCTGATCCATGGCGGTAAACTTTCCGGCACCGTTGTTCAGGAGAATGGCCGAATAACGTTGTTGTAAGGTATTGTCAAAGCCTGTGATAAATAGATCGATAAACCCATCGTTGTTGAAATCAACGGTCGTAATATCAGCATCGTTCAAATTCAATCCGGTGAAGGAAGACTGATCTTTGGTAAATGTTCCATCCGTATTCTGAAAAAAGATCGCACCCGTATTGGCTGTTCCGTTCCCGATCACATAATAATCCAGCAATCCATTATTGTCGAGATCGGCAAATCCACACGACGAGGTGGCAGCAGTAACGTCAAGTGGCGTTCGTGTAAAAATGCCGGTTCCATCATTCAACACAATACCTTTGCCGGCTTCCGCAATGCTGTTCCCGCCGTAAATAACATCCAGGTAGCCGTCACCATCAATATCCCCAAATTTAATATCGGCATATTGACCTGGAACAATCCCGTTGTCGGTTGTTTGTAATGTATACGTGCCGTTCGCATTGACTGAAAAAGCTTTTTTTGTGATAGGGGGTGCCGGTTGTGCCTGAACCATCGAAATAATGAAACAGGCTGTCAAAAAGATCTTTATTTTCATGTTGATTCTGATAATTACGATTTAAGGTAGAGAGTGTTTAATTTATAACCGGTGCAGTCTGCAACCCTTTACCCGGTACACCACCGGCTATAACGGGCCATCCGGTTGTCCAGGTAATCTTGTCCATCAGCAACGGGCGGCGGGTAGCACCTCCGGGGAGCAGTGGTTTAGTTACATCGATGGCGTGATACAAGAAGTAATCGGTACCGGCATCATCGGTCATGATTCGGGAATTATGTCCCGGTCCCACCCAACCTATCGACGCATTACCGGCGAGGAAAGGGCTTCCGAATTGTCCATCATTCAGGATGGAAATCCCAACCTTATCAAAATAAGGACCTTTTATGTTGTAAGCAGAGGCTACATTCACTTTGTACTGGCTGTTCACACCCTCACAACAGCTTCCTGTGGAACCAAAGAAATAGAACTTCCCGTTCTTTTCACGGATATAAGAAGCTTCAAAGGCGTTGCCGGCAATCTTGAATTTAGCCCCGACCGTTGTTTTAAAATTAGCAGCCAGTTCAATTCCGTAAATTCCGTTGAAGCTACCCCAGAATAAATACGACTTTAAGGTAGCCCCTGTGCCGGTTTGCATAAAATAAGGATCGATACTGTTCGACACACCTATACTATTTGAGTCGAATACTTTACCCTGATCAATAAACGGTCCTGTTGGAAGGTTCGAGACTGCCAGACCTATTCCGGGATTGCTGTCTCCCCAGGTCGAGATGCTGTAGAACATATAATATTTCCCATCGATACACGAAACATCAGGTGCCCAAATACCCCCATCACTTCTCCAGGTTGGCCGGGTAGTAAATGCATCTTTCACAAATTGCCATTGGACAAGATTTTTAGATTTAATCACAGGAATCAGATGATGAACTCCGTCAGCCCATGTATTTTCGGTACCATAAGCATAGAACCAACCATCAGTTCCACGTATCACGGAAGGATCAGCCACATCCGGCTCAAATACCGGGTTCTGATAGCTTGCCGGCCCCGCTGTAGAGCCCTGCACCTGATATAAGCCATTGTTGTTTATATAAATTACAGTTTTATCAACCTGAACTCCATCGACCGTAGTAACTCCAGAGGCTATTATATCCAGGTCACCGTCATTGTCAATGTCGGCCGTGATTATATCTGCATGCTGCAATCCCTGCCCCGCATCGAAATGACTGAATTGTGCGTTTACCATCGAATAGACAGAAAGCGTCATTGATAATACTATTGTTCTAAACTTCATAATCTTCTGTTTTTACTGTAATAAGTTATTAACCGGGTCATTCATTCCAATACTATATGAATCAGATAAACGGCATAAAATTGTAAATCGTAAATATCTTCAAAGCTTTCTAAAAGGTTAACCAACTAAATAAACCAGCCCTCTCCCACCTCTGTTTGAGGAAAGAAAGGGCAGGTACAGTCTTACATCATTCCTTTGTAAATATAGGGAATTTTCTTTAGTAACGTATTATATAAACACTTTTATCCCATGGATGGAAACAAAACATCCTTCATTGAATTTATATTATTCCTTCTTAATGTACCAATTTGCCTGATTCATTAATAATGTCTTTATGGCTGCTTCATTACCAACATGTTTTGCTGATATCGGATTGGCCAGATAGGATTCATCTCCTTCACCATTTTTAATTCTCCTCAAAGTGAATCGCATTAAATCAGTGAAACGGTTTCCTTCAAAAGCAGTTTCCAGAGCCAGCTCTTTCTGAATTAAATCCTCCACATAAAGAACAGAATCTTTCAAAGAGTTCTGAGCATGAAAAGTATAAAACAGGGTATCCTTATCACAGGCTCCCAGTCCACGCATTCTGATGCCCACATTGTTGGTGAATTTTACGCTGGAAAAATCCATATAGGTAGCTGATGCATCTTTTTCATTCGCTGTAAAGATTTTTGGATTATACATGTTGGCATTATTTAAACCGTATTTTAGAACTGCAAAAGCTAAATTTGGTTTATTAAGCCTGTTAACTGCTTCGGCATACCGTAAATAAAGCAATGAATTACGATAAATCACTACATTCTGATTGTAAACTTTGTACTTGAGAATAACAGGTGGAATGGATGTTATATCGTTAGCATTAAAAATTGTAGTTATACCGGTTCTTGCAGTGACAACATCTCCCCATGATACTGAACCATATTTACGTAAATCACCTTGTGCATTGGAAGCTTCATTCAGGAAATAGATTTGATTATCCCAGTTACTCAATGCCTGTGTTGAAGGCACTATTTTATGTTGATAATTTAAAGTGTCCAATGCAAATTTCTGACCATACTCTGTTGGACAGGTGATAGTAGCCGAAACCTCGCTTGAACCTGGAGCAAATGATGCCATCCAATTCAGATTTGCATTTTTGGTAATCGTATTGTTCGTGGTTAACCACGCAGAAGAATTCCATCCGGGAATTAGAATACCAAACTTTAACATGAAATCATGATACTCAGTAGCTGATTTTTCATATTCGCCCTTCCATAAATATAAATCTCCCAACAGAAAACTTATAGGGAAATAGGAATAAGAAGTATCGTAAAATCCAACAGTACCTAAATCCTGAAACAAGACATTCTTGAGTGGCAACAGATCAGCAATTAAAACATCGGCTAAAGCAGTAATGTCTAATTCCGGATATGATTTCTTTGAATCCTCTACTGTCAAAATAGCATTCGTATAATATTTTGCGGTTTTAAAATTCAGGGCTATTTGCATATACGTCCAGGCTCTGATCGATTTAATAGCTGCCATTTGCCCTAACTGCAGTTTTTCACCTTTCACAACTACTGACGAATCCAGGTTTTGCAATATATAATTGCAGTTATTGATTACAGCATAATAATTTTTTATATTTACATACTTGTTTGTAGGGGTAATGGCAAAGTCATTGATTTCTTTTAAACTTAAATCAGAAGTTTCGGATGTATTCATTAAATCACCCCTTAATTCGCCCAGTAATACATAACTGTCTGCCAGTTTTTGCATTTGAGAAAGCACACCAAACGTTGAATACAGCACATCGTTCGGAGTGTGTCCAAATTCCTGTTCGGTAAGTAATCGCTTTGAATCAACTCCCAGCATATCATTGCAACTGACCAGAAATATCGATGATATAAACAGGCATATCAACAGGTTGCATATTTTCTTCATATCGTTGTTTTTTATTTTATTTTGAAATAGATTGTCAATAATTTTTTCTTACAAATTGAATTTAAGCCCAACATAGTAACTCCTGCTTAATGGAATTAAACCGGCATCAACACCCTGAAAAAGCACTGCGTTTTGAGTAGAGAATTCAGGATCACCACCCAAATAGTTGGTAAGTGTAAATACATTATTAGCCGAAACCCAGACATTAATACCTTCAATAAAATTTGTTTTTAGTGGAATATTATACGACAACATCAATGTTTTCAAACGGATATATGATCCATCCTCTATCCAGCGATCCGAGAATCGTGAATTACCCATTGGGTCGCCATATACTGCTTTTGGCTGAGCAGTCACCTGTCCTTCGGTGACCCAACGTGTAAGCATGGTGGTCGATTGATTGCTAAAATCGTAACCGGCTTCCAGTTGACTCCGTTGATAATTGTATACATCGTTACCATACGAATAGGTAAACAAAGTGGATAAAGTCAGTTTTTTGTATGTAAATTTATTGCTGATCGTACCATACAGTTTCGGGTTCGGATCGCCAATAATTTGTTTATCCTTCGCATCAATGATTCCATCTTTGTGAGCATCGTCAAATATGATATCGCCGGCACCAAATGAAGTATAAGTTCCGTTATAGTTTTGGATTTTTAAATTGCCTGCCGTCGCCTGAGCTTCTGTTGCAAATACTCCAAGAGTTTTGTATCCGTAAAACATTCCGGCAGCATTACCCACTGATGTCAACACTTCACCACCATAAACTCTAGTTGTGTAGTTTCCGTTTGGTAATTCTGTAATTTTATTCACATAATGACCGACACTCAATCCCAGCTCCCAATGTAAATTTTTAAGATTGATCAGTTTCGCATTAATCGTAAATTCGACTCCTTTATTTGACAATTTACCTTCGTTGCTCCAGTAGGTATTCAATCCGGCAACATCCTGAAATTGTTTCAGGGTTAACAGGTTACTGGTATTGCTCGAATAAACATCCAGCGACATTGTTAACCTGTCGTTTAAGAGTCCCATATCCAATCCTAAATTTGCTCTTCCTGTCGTTTCCCATTGAATTTGTGGATTTGCGAGATTTGTCAGTATCACCCCGTTTCCAACATCTTTAAATCTTAAAGACGAAAAATAAGCCTGTGTTTGATAATCGCGAATATCATCATTTCCGGTTATTCCATAGCCAGCCCTGAATTTAAGCAAACTCACCGCACTGATATTCTTCATAAACTTTTCGGAAGAAATCAGCCAGGATCCGTTCAAAGAAGGAAAAACACCCCAGCTACGACCAAATAAAGAAAAGCCACCTGTTGTCTCATTTCCAAAACGGGAAGAAGCATCCATCGACACAACTGCATTCAGAAAATACCGGTTATCAAAATTATAATCCACATTCGCATAGTTGGATATCGATTTTGTTAAATTGTTTATCCCGTCTGTTTGTAAATAGGTAAAACTTCCATGTAAATTCACAGAGGAGTTGGATCCTGAATTGTGACCTTCCACGTAATCAGACTCGAAATAATTATTGATATACCGTGTTCCAAGGAATACATTTAAGTGATTGGTCGGATTAAACTGTTTTGTAAAATTTATACGGGTATCACTGAACACTGAATTATTCCTGCTTACCTGACTTTCTCTCTCGTTTGCTGAATAGCCATATCCTGTAATATAGATCGGATATGTAAAGAGTAATGGCCGGTAATAATCTTCATTCGACTTATTCAGACTATAGTCAAATTGCTCACTAATGAAGATAGATGGCGAAACTTTAAATACAGGTTTCAATGTAATATTAAAACTGTTTTGTTTGAGGGTATTGTTTGAGTTATTAATAATTCCACCCGGATTACCTATCCCCAAAATATCAGCATAGGTATATTCCGAAGTCTTTACTCCCAGCGAAGTGAAAGTAAATGGACTTATAAAGGGGGCTTTCGTTAAAGAAAGCCAGGTTGGTGAGGTGTAATTATCAACTCCATCATCAAGCAGTTTTCTGTTGATGCGGGAGAATCCTACATTTACTGCCAGGGATACATTCTGGAATAATTTAATATCAGCATTCAATCGCAGATTATACCGCTGGAAGTCTGTCGTTTTTACGACTCCGCTATTTCCTGTATATCCCAGGGTTAGATAATACAGTGCTTTATCATCCCCTCCTTTTACATTGATAGCATAACTTTTTGATAATCCTGTTTGATACACCTGATCGGACCAGTCGGTGTTATTATGATAAAGTTTGTACGTTGACCGGTTCGGGTTATCATTAAGAAAAGGGATTTGAGAAATCACTTCATTAGTCAGACCCGTAGTACCGATTATATTTGTAAGGTAAGTTTTGTACCCATCACTATTCATGACAGGAAGGGTTTTGGGAAGTGTTGTCATACCCATGACGATATTCAGATTGATTTTTGTCACTGTGCTGGTTGCACGTTTGGTTTTTATCAGGATAACCCCGTTTGCTGCTTTGCTGCCATACAAGGAAGTTCCATCTTTCATCAGTGAAATACTTTCGATGTCATTGATATCAATATTGTCCAAAGGGTTTGAGAAAAAGCCCTTATGAATTGAAGCAAAATCGTATAAATTATTCCATATTACCCCATCAATTACAAACAATGGCTGAGCATTTGCATTTACTGAATTTAATCCCCGGATAAACAACGAAGCTCCCAATCCGGATACACCCGATCGGCTGATAGCTCTGACATCACCACCTAATTCCGATTGAAGGATTTCATCTGCACCAACAGCCGTAGTATGATTTATATCAGTAATTCCTTTTATTGAATTGGTCGTTGTAATATTATCTACAGGTCCATTGGGTCCTTCTATCATTTTATAGTAATTTCCCAGGACATCACTATAGAGTTCTATGACTATCGAATCGCGACCCTGTACTGGGATTTGACGGACATTGTAATCGAAAGCTGAAACAGTCAATAATGCTTTAGACGAAGACACTTTCAGTTTGAAAACGCCCTGTTCATTGGTAGTGGCGGAAGCATCACCGTTTAATGTTTTAATCTGTGCTGCGTTAATTGGAATTTTCGTATGTGCATCACGTACCAATCCACTCAAAGAATGAATCACTGCAGCTTTCGAGTCTTTACTTTCCGCTTTTGCAACCTGAGTAGTCATACAGAATACAAAAATCAGGATTGTATTTATTGATTTTGTAATCCGGTTCATCCTTACTATATATTTATAATTTTTCATGTACATTCTAATTATTTATTATACTTTCAATTTATTGAACCGGTTCCAAAATGACATGATCCACCCGGAAGATTCGATCAAAATTAACCGTCTCACCGATTGATGCTACATTTTCAACTTTAAGTTTTACAGTAATATCGGAATTCAGTGACTTTGTTGTAAAAATATTACAATAAGGAAAACTGATTTGAGTTACAAACATTTTTGTTATTGCCGAAGCGTCCGTTGTGAAAGTACCTGCAATAGCACCCTGTGCCGGATTTACCGTGTTCAATGTTGTTATAGCTGCGTCAGTTATTGGTTTTCCCGCACTATTTATATAGGATAAACTGAACCGTACTTTATATTTTCGTGCATCAGTTGCAGTTGCAATACTAGAAGGGACAAACACACAAGAAATTCTGTAGTTACCCGACAAAGTATTAGGGATAGGGAATGTAACCGAATTTTGTGTTGTCTTACTCACAGTCGTTGGTTCACAAACCAGATATCTGTTTAGCGAAACATTGTAGGTTGAACCTAGACTTGAACGGATATAAATATTTGAATTCAGGAATGTTCTGCCATAACTTGAATTTTCAGCTTCAACACGAATAGGCTGCTGCCATGAATCGGAAGCTTTAAACGTGAGAGAATCTGTCACATAAGCAAAACCGTTACTGAGTATCTTTTTGCTTGATCCATCAAACAAGTAGGAAGATGGTTTAAACACATTCCCTGTAGTGGTAATTAATGAATCGAATGCAGTTGGTTCAGTAACAAGATCCTTGAACTTGAAAACCAAATTCCGTACTATTGCATATTGAGTATTTAATCGTTGCTGTGCGATACCCCCATCTTTTGGTAAGGTATTATAATTTGCTTTTATCACGTTGTACACTTTCTTCCAGGCTGTATTTGTAGGCAATATGGCTGCATAGGTGCTGTCTTCCAGTTGCAGGTGTCCGATTTTATCTAGAATAGGATTTGAAAAGATAATTACTGAATCGTAAATTGCCTGATTTAGTTTATTCGTTCCAATTTCAACACTGTGTGCCTGATCAAAAAGTAGCGTGCTTTGTGAATAAAGATAGGATCTTAATGAATCCAGACCGGGCGTTCGGCCGATAAACTCCCAGATATTACTGATATAAGGTACATATCCTTCCACTTTATGCAGGATTCCATTCTGAGTAGCAGTGTTTGCTTCTAATAGTTTTTTGCCCCCAAATGAGAAACCGGCGTCCGTTCTTTTAAATGTCAGGAACTTCTGGTCGAGCATAAATATTGTTTTTGATGTAATGCCTGATGTTGGATACGAAAACCGGGATATGTGATTCTTGACAATGTTCGTCACTAATAATGAATCTTTCAGATCAATATCCGTCAACCCGCTGTTTACAGGTGCCCACACAGTATAAGTCTGTGTTTTATTCAAAATAGTATCATACCCGGCAACTTTCAGCATACCGGCAAATGTGCTTAAATCGGGCTGAGTTTTGATATAATCGTACATGCTCAATTTGCTGTTAATGCCTGTATTGCTGCCATAATGGTCGAGCCAAACATCATTGCAGGATGTGAATAAACCTATTCCAAGTAGTAAAGTGATTAAAATATAGTTATATTTCATTTTTTCATATTATGTTAATTGTAATTCCAGAGTGCTTTATTTTGTCAATTTCCAGTTATTCAATGTCTTCATGATCCACAATTTCGACAGGGACAAATTCGAGGAAATCCAATTGAAACTGACCTGCACGAACAGCTTCAACGGTAAAAACATGTGTACCGGCTTTATCAAATTTGTAGGTTCCCAAAATTCTTCGAAGTGAATTTGTACTGTTGCGTGCTACCTTATATCCATAAAAGCCCAATGGTTTTGGATCCCAATATGTACATGGACCTTTCATATATCCACGGTTACGCATCATTTTATCATTTTCAAAGCCGTAGGGATCTGTCGGATCGGTTCCCGGTACTACAAACCCAACAAGCGGGTCAGCAGCTTCAATTTTCAGGTCCAATGGAATTCCACATGGGACATGATCCCAATACAACTGTGCTGCTCCGCGCATACCAGTCGGTTGATAACTGAATCTCACTTCGTAAGTACCGGCAAATCGCCGGGGTAACAATCTCGAAATCGAATAATCCTTTCAGGAAAAACTCATCACCCTCATAATCCAGCCAACCGCCGTAAGCATTGTCATACGAGAAATAGGTGGTTGATGACATTGTTAACCTATCCAGGTATCCCGGAGGATATACCCACGAGAGACTCCGGTCACGGTTATAAACCCGCATATCATTATTTGTTAATTCAGGAAAAAAGGCTGCCATATCCATCCTGATTCGTTTAGTCGACATTTCACCTGCTACCCGCATGTCATAAATCAAAATCTTGTCAATCTCGTGGTAAACACCATTAACAGCATCGTTATCTTTATTGGTTGCAACAAGCCTGACCGCTTCGCCTGAGGTAACAGATTTATTAATCAAATTGGATTCACCGCCTGCCCTCTCTTTTTTCACTTCAAGCAAAGTGTTCGGATTCATGGTTTCAATATATTCGAACATATCATAGGTCTTAAGCATATGGTCCGTATCGTACATATCAATTAATTTAACCGCAGGTAATTTCTTATTGATTAAATGATATGCAATAAATTTATTCAGACTGTTGCGTGGATCTGTAATATCGGTAACACTGGCATCGGATGGATCTTCATTATAAACATGGGCTGCTGCATATGCTTTCAGATCGTCGATATTCTTAATATTGTATACATTCCGGTAAGTCGAGTCGCTTTCCATAAAGGCTGTATAACCATATTTTCTGGAAGTTGGCAATTGATCAATATCTCCCGGGCTACTTGTATGATAATTTTGATCGTACCAGGTATATTTGGGATCATCCCGGTTATAAGTATTATCACGTATCAATAAAAGTTTTTTATCCAGTCCCGTTTTAACTAATGCATCATAGAATATTCTGAATTTTGTGTCAGCAGCTATCGACTGAACCAGTGTAAATGATGAAGGGGAGAGTACTTTGTTAATCATATGGATCACCCCGTTACTTACCAGTATATTCTTTGTAAGTATGGCAGAAGTTTTATTTACATAAAACACATAATTGGAACCATCGCCTTTGGATGATGTTTCAATAAAACGATCACTCATCGTTAAATACGGCATTAATCCATCCAGAAATTTATCCGTCGTAAGAATAAATCCTTTAATTAAATGGTCATAAGCAATTATTTTCATCGTATCGAGCGTAAATTCTTTTAAAGAGGTTCGCCCTTTCGATTGATAAAATGCGTGCATGGCATCATTATTCGGTGCATAAAGTGTGTATTTACCATAAGCATTAATAAGCCCTTTTACCTGGGTGGTATCCATCAGTTTACTGAATTCGGAGAATTCGTCCTTATGGCTTTCTAAGTACTGACCCATCATTTCTTTCGAAACGGTAGGAAGTCCGGGGACTTCATCAAGACAGGATGATAATATTCCACTCAATCCAATGAGTAGTAATATGAAAGTCTTTAATGGTTTGCTAAAAACCATACTGTTTATAACTTTTTTCATGGTAGTATTCATTTTCAATTATTTTGATGTCAAATCAGTATCCACATAGAATGGATTTTGCGTTAAACTGGTATTTATTTGTAATTCCGATTGTAGAATTGGCATATATAAGGCATTCATGACCGACATTTTTTGTACTTGCATGGCATCACCCGTTAACTTTGGAATAATATATTTAAGTACCAGGCTTGGATTGTTCGTTCGGCGAACCAACCGCATTAAATCAAACCAGCGTTTTCCTTCAAATAAAAGTTCACGCTGACGTTCCCTCAACACCAAATCCTGCATTTTCACTTTATCTCCATAATTATTAAAAGTCAGGGAATCGGTCGTAATATTGGATCGCATATAAGTTGTATTCACTAATTTGAGTGATTCTTTCAGGTCATCATCGCTCCTGTCCAGTTGAGTCAATGCTTCAGCCTTCATTAAGATAATATCCGAAAGCCGGTACAAAATCCAGTTAGGTGTAGTACTTGGACTTCTGTAAACCGGAATAAATGAACCGTTTTGTGCTTCTACAACCGAATAAAGGGCATACTTGTAAATAGGATAACCATTACCGTAATCAGTCGCACTGGCAGAACTGGATTCCCGAATGTCAACAGCACTTTCGTTTAGAGTAGACGGTTGATACTTAAAAGGACTGAAAGAACCTTTTGGACCAAAATATGTGGGATATGCCAGTTCACCGTCTGCACTATATGATGTATACAATTTATTTACCTGGGTGTTATTTTGACCGTTTATATCAAACTGAAGTTCAAAAATACTTTCTGTTGAATTTCCGGTACAGAATACATTGGTCAATACTTTATCCCCTTCCACCAGTTTAAGAGTTTTGTCAGACAATACTCTGTCACACATCGCAATACAATTTACATATTGCTGATCCCAAAGATACACATCCGCCAACAAGGAGTTTACAGCATTCAGGGTAACCCTTCCTTTGTCGAATGCCTCCGTCCCATAGCTGGATTTTGCATACGTCTGAGCTTGCAACAAGTCTTTAATGATCTGGTCAAGAATGACCCGTTCAGTAGATTTTGGAACTTTATAATTCTGTGCATCACTGATACTTGGATTCAGGATTAAAGGTACTTCATTAAACGCCCGAACCAGATAAAAATAACTCAGTGCACGAAGAGTCAATGCCTCTGCCTCCATGGTATGCAATTTGGTAGCTGTGAAATTCTGATCTTTAGTGACTACAGATGGTGCGTAATTCAAAAAAGTATTACAATAATTAATCACCGAATAAAAGGAAGACCAGTCAGCGTAGGGATTAGTCGGGGTTATATTTACATTCAACACTTTTAACATAGCATCCCGGGTATCCTTTCCTGCAATGACGTTGTCCGATCTCAACTCTCCCCAAACGATCATTCGCTCCATACAGGCATCAGTAGTAAGACCACGATAACCGGCTGCAAGTACTGAGGTTGCCTGAGATTCGGTCTGCCAGAAGTCTTCTAAAACAATTTCACTTTCCGGTTTCAGATCTAACCAATTGTTACAGCTTTCAAGACCAAAAACTAAAAGAACCGATAAAACTATACTTAATTTCTTCATATTCATTTTTTATTATAATCCAATAGTCACTCCTAATGTTAAATTTCTCGCCCGGGGAGTCTGTCCCTTGTCCTCACTGATTCCAAATGATCCGTATCCAACTTCCGGATCTACACCGGTATATTTTGTTAACACAAAAATATTTTCGAAGGTCAGGTACAAATTCAATTTATCCACACTGAATCTCTTCAACAGTTGTCTTGGAATTGAATAATTGAACGTCAGGTATTTAAACCGCAGGAAAGATCCATCTTCCACAAAGCGGTCACTACCCAGCCAATTGTAACCATAATTATACAAAGCACGGGGTATAGCAGTTACATCACCATCCTTACGCCATCTCCAGTTCACCACCGTACTCTGGTTATTCATAGAATACATGTTTTCATTTAACATACGTGCAGTATTGACAATTTTGTTACCGTACCGGTAATTAAATGTCATGGTACAGGATAAATTTTTATACCGGAAAGTTGGACCAAAACCACCATTAAATAATGGATTCGAATTTCCAAGATACACAATATCTAAATTATCAATGTTTCCATCATGGTTAACATCTTCATACTTGGCATCACCTCCTCTAAAGAGATAAGCCGATCCCCCGTTCTTTTGTGAGTAATTATAATACATAGGAAGGGGCACCCCTTTTTCATCAGTAATTACCCGTCCATTAGCATTTCGTGCAACCGGCGCATTTTCCTGTGATCCGGCAATGTATTTATCATATTGATAAACTCCCTTGTACTTGAATCCATAAATGGATCCATAAGAATTTCCTTCCTGAATTCGGGTCAGATAAGAACCATTGTTGTAATTGAACTCTGTATTATAGGTATTCAGGATGGCATCATCCAATTTATCAATCGTATTTACAGAATTTGCGATGTTAAAACGGAAATCAATACTGAAATCCTTTGCACTTACAATTTTATTGGCATATAAATTTATCTCCCAACCGTTATTATTCATTGAACCGGCATTCTGATAAGTCAGTTTACCAAATCCGGAAGAATTTGGGATCACAACATCTTTAAACAACATATCTGTCGTCTTTTTAAAATAGACATTCATGTCCATTAATATCTTATCATCAAACAAACCGAGGTCGCATCCGTAATTGACAGAGGAAGTGGTTTCCCATCTTAGATTTTTCAACTGTAAGGATACAGGAATCGAAACAGGCATTCCTGCATATGTCCCGTTATTTCCATACCGGCTGTATTGAAGGTAATCATATTCAGGTTGATTTCCTGCAATCCCCCATCCCGGACGGAAAGCAAGCATGCTCAACCATTTTTTTGCACCGGCAAGTAAAGGTTCATCCGAAGCGATCCACTTCAGCGATACACCCGGAAAGTTTCCCCACTTATTACCATTTCCAAATTTTGTACTTCCATCCCTGCGGAATGTTCCATCAATAATATATCTTCCCAGGTAAGCATAATGTGCTCGTCCTAATAGACCCATAGAACGCCAATGCCCACGTTCGGTTTTTTCATCTTTTATATAACCGGGTGTTGAGGCATCATCTGCTGATGAGGATGGCAGACCGTAATTTATGATATCCTGAAAGCTGGAATTACCTTCGGTAGTTTGTACCGATCCGTAAAGCAGAAAACTATGATCTTTGTTTTCAAAGCTGGGTTGCCAGGCTATATTATTGTCGGTTTGAATGGTTACTGATTCCCGGTCCCCACTTTCCGAACGATTATACCGTTCATCAGCCCAACTGTAAGATGTTAATTCCCCGGGTAAAAACAATGAAGTTTTGTCATTATTAATATCAAATGAAACATACATGCTATAGCGTAATAATGCTTTATTGGGATCGATAAAATCATATTGTGCCCTGAAAGTAGGTAATGTTCTGTAGTTTTTAACATTATTTTTAGCTCCCATTGCCAAAGCAACCGGATTCACCAGGAATAACTGATCATTATTCAGTTTTGAAGTAGTAGGTGTTCTAAAATAGGAGGAAGTATTATTTCCGGATGCATCCTGACTATAGACACTCGAATTTGGCATCTTTTTGTAAGCAATTCCTAAAATTGATAAATCTTCATTGGGACTGTTATTATCACCAAAATCGAATACATAACTCCGGTTAAAATTTTCATACGAATACGACAATTCAGCCGTGAACTTTAAACGGTCGGAAACCATATAATCCAAATAAGCTCGTGTTGAAAGTCGACTATTAGTCTGACCAATGATTGTACCATTCTGTGAAAGATATCCCCCCGAAACACGATAAGTAGCCCGATCGCCCCCTCCCGAAAAGGTCAGGTAATGGTCACTGATATTTCCTGTTTGGGTTACTTCTTTTACCCAATCGGTATTGTTGTTATAGTTCTCATAATCGGGAAAAGATTTATCATAAGTATACTCTGGAACATTTGATGCCGTGCTGCTTTGCGCAGGATTAAACAATTCCTGTTTCATCAACATGGTATAATTATCCCCGTTCAACATTTTTTTCCCCGGTGGTTGAATTGTACCGGTATACCGGTACGAATACTCAATTCGGGTAGGTCCTGTACGTCCTTTTTTAGTGGTTATCGAAATAACACCATTCGCACCTTTAGAACCCCAAACTGCCGAAGCAGCAGCATCTTTCAATACTGAAATTTCCTGTATATCATCAGGATTTATACTCAACAAGTTGGCAAATTGTTCCTGATTGGAATTGGCATAATCGAAATTCTGTGTTACCTGCATCTCGTAAGGGACCCCATTTAACACAATAAGAGGTTGCGTGCTTCCATTAATTGAACTGGCTCCACGGATACGCATGGAAGTTCCGCTTCCTGCATCACCCGAATTGGAAACAATGTCAAGTCCTGCAATACGTCCCTGAAGAGCTTCATCAACAGAGGAAACCTGCAGCCCTTCCATCTCTTTCATATCGATGGTTTGCATAGCTGTAGCAATCTCACGTTTTGGAATGTTATAACCGCCTTCACTGTGCCTTTTACCGCCGGTAACTACTACTTCTTTAATATTCTGGGTATTCTCTTCCAATATCATATTAATATTTTTGGAATTCCCGATTTTACGGACCTGTTTCACATATCCGATATAAGAAAATGAGATGCGGTTTTCAGAATTTTTAATCTTTAGAACATAATGACCATTCACATCGGTAATATTGCCGTTAACAATTCTGTTGTTACCATCTATTTCTGTAACGCTTGCACCTATTATTGCACCATCTGTTTTTGAAGATACCGTGCCCTGTATAATTAATTCAACTCCCGGCCTTTCACTTCTTGCCAAAAAAGGGATCAACAGTAAAACGAAAAGGAGTGTAATTGCAAAATTTGATTTCATCCGTAAATAATTTTAAGTTTAATGTCGGTTTTGAATCTTGCTAAGTGGGACAGGTTCACTTACTGTTATAAAAGCATGTGTAAGGGAGTACCTGTTCGATTCTTTTCCCTTTATTGATTATTGAAAATTCAATACTGCATCGATTTGATGAATCACGGCTGTCGACGAAGTAGTGATGGCCGATTTTAAGAAATCAATACCGGTAGCCGATTTATCAATAGTATTATAACTGGTGGGTTTATCCTTGAATGTCAAATCTCTTGTCATAATATTATATAATCCTCCTGAAGTGACTACATGCGCCTGTTGATTATTTTCAGTAGTCAATGTCAGGTCTCTCCCCGAACCTGAAACCCCTATTTTATAATATTTATTTTTAAAAGTATTGAAACCACTTGGTAAATCATCTGTTTTTATAGTAGCCGACTGAAAAGTCGTATTCACGGATTGTCCGTCGAGGAAAACCGAATTATCTTGGAAATGATACCGGACAAATCGTTCGAGTTTAGCAATGGCTGCTGTTTTTACGGAAGCATCGGTCATGTCATTAATTCCTACAATATTACCCTGTGAATCCCAGGGAGTGATAATTCCATCCGTAATCGCTTTGTTGATGGCATCATTGGTTGGGACGTACACTGTATAATTAAATGTATTGAATAATTTGACATTAAAGTCAATGCCATAATAGTTTGTTTTATTGACGAATATAATCGGACTCGTTGGAGTTGTTCCGGGAAATCCGTTTAACAGCGTAAAGAAAGCACTAAATTCAGGTTGCGTACTTAAAATTTTAAATACCGACTTCAACGGAGCCTGTATGGGTTTATCAATGAAATAGGTATGTCCGTTGGTTTGATTATAGTCCTTAATAACCCGTACCGGATCATTTAAATCCATGTTTTCTCCACCCTGTATCGTCATATCTGTTCCACTTCCCAAGATTTTCAGAGCCACATTACCTTTGGTCAGGTAAAACTCTTTGCCCGATTCAACACCTCCTACTACAATATGCATATTCAACATATCTAATAACCGCCCTTTCAGGAATACTGAAGCGTCGTCGCCCTGTGATACTGATTTGATGACAGCAATCGAATCACCCATCAGTCCTGTCTTTTTATCAAAGCTGTAAACCGTTGCGCACACACTTGAAGTTTTGGTATTGTACCAGAACTTTAATGCTCCGGCTCTATCCTGAGCAAAAGCAATCGGGTCGATATATTTTGTGAAATAATCATCGGTTGGCACAAAAAAACTATACCTGCTCACCATCGAATTTAAGTACAACCTGAATTCATTTTGAGTAATTGCCCAATTCCATATTTTTGTCTTATTGAGAGGGGATACATCATTTGCACTTAACAAGGCTGGTCCATATACCGAACCATAATCATCAGGAGGATAAACCTGATTCGTTTCATAAACGATACCATTTCTTCCAATAAATACATTCGTTATATCATTTGTCTTAACACGTAATGCCGAATTATCATCATCCACCATGGCACTGAATTTGCTTGGTAGAGTTTGCATCAAAGAAGACCGCATGTGTCTTTTTAGGAAAAGAGGTATAATTGTATTTGGGACATTATCCCACGAACCAAAACGATCTTTTAAAACTGCTCCTGCACCCGAATTGAAAAATTGATTCATGGCATCATTCGTAGGGACAAACATAGCTGCCATATCCGCTTCCATAGGAGCTCCCGATGGATTATTTGCATTTGATGAATACGTGTTCCATCCCGGATCAAAAGGCAACAACAAATCGGAGCTGATAGTGCCACCGGTTGGGTAATAGACCATTCCTCCAAATTTAGAAAAGTATTTTTTTGTAAAGATGGTATCGGTGAAAAGGGGATGAGTCTGTTTGTAAAGAATCGTGTTTGTCGGATCATAGTACGGCGCACTAAAACGTTCCAATAACTTTGCAAACATCGACAGATTCGCTTTTCCGTCAACGTATTGGGCCATGTTTGCCGGTGGAGTCATCACACTTTGAAGGACATTTAAATATCCGTTTTTACTGGTAATGTCACGCTTTATAATCTTATTTCCAAAAAGGTGAGCATCATTATGATTTCTGCTTAAACCAGTTAAAATCCTAAAATCCTCATTGGTAATCCGGGACTGGTCCATTTGCTTTTGAGTGAAATACATCATGGTCCAGGGTGTATTATCTTTGAGGATATAGATCCCTTTGAATCGATAATTATTCCAGTATGGACTTTCCGGTAAAGTCAAACCATTTTCAAACTGTAAACTGTCCAACACGGAAACTGCAGTAGTTTTCCGCATTCCACCTCCTTCAACGAGGCCTCCACCCGGATTATAATTGGAAAGCATTTCTACTAAATAGGCATCATTGATCATTCCGAAATTCAGAATCATTTTCTTCTGTGCCAGGGATAATTGAGCATATTCGTTTACGCCCCAGTCATTCTTTTTGAAGAATTCATTAAATGCTGAATCTTTTGCAACAAATAATGTTTTACTACCGGTCTTGGCAAGGACTTCGGCATAATTCAAATCATCGATCAGCTTTATATAATTTGTATAATGCCCATCCGTTTTGAGGTAATCGTAAATACTGGCACCCAACCATTGCGGTTCATTGACTTCAAGAGGATTCTCGTTACAGGAAGCAAGTAAAAAACTTCCGATGACAAATCCTATTATCAGTTTGGCATAATGATAAGATGTACCTTTAAAATGTTTTTTCATTTTTATATAGAATTTAAAAGTGTGCTTGTTGAATTGTGAGATGTACTCATTGAATTGTGAGACATAGTAACAGAAAGCAAGTAGTGTCCACGTGCAAAAACTGCAACGTAGAATACTTGTAAGAGTTGTAATAATGTTGGTTGTTTGATAGTTGCCCTTTCTTTCGAATGGGTTATTGTAATCGTCCTAACCGGTAAGACCTGTACAACATGATTCATTTTAAAATTCGATGGCATAGATACATACTCATGTAAGACAACAGAGCTACGAGATTGAGAAAAATGACTAGAGTGAGTTGAACTGAGTGAGTTCGAAATTTCTATTCTATTGGTATTCGGAAAAGAAAACTGTAAAGTGGATAAAAAAGTAGATTCTTTTTTCATATCATAGATTCTTTCCGGTAGTGATTGAATCATGAACCGGATATTCAAAATAAAATATTTAAGGTTATTCTTGGTACTTCTTAGTAGGTGTTCTACTTAAAGTAATGAGGATGTTACAGAAATATCATTTCCCTTTTTT
>Ga0302287_10000523_pt1 | contig 18939 bp, 14 predicted proteins | sample III_Fen_E2_4_FD_200452 | JGI IMG/M metagenome (GOLD analysis project Ga0302287, IMG submission 200452) | Peat permafrost microbial communities from Stordalen Mire near Abisko, Sweden - III_Fen_E2_4 | ecosystem: Environmental > Terrestrial > Soil > Wetlands > Permafrost | place: Sweden: Abisko...
TGGATGTCGTGCGCGCTTATGAGTCCAAGAATGTGAACCTCAATGCATGGATCTACATCAAGATGCCTGCAGGCCGTAAGATCTATCGTTCCAACTTCGAGAAGGACACTCGTGTCATCGACGAAGCGGGCAATGAGAAGATCATCAAGGCTGGTGAGAAGGGTGACTTTGTTACTCTTTGCGACACCACAATGATCCGCACCACACCGGGTCGCGTTTTCTTGAACCGCGTGGTTCCACAGCATATCGGCTATGCCAACGACACATACTCCAAGAAAGTGATTTCGAAGTCTGTGGATGATTTGTATCGTCGCTCTGGTAATCGCGTCACGGTGACTTACCTCGACAACCTCAAGGATACCGGTTACTTCTGGGCAACCCGTGCGGGAATGTCCGTGGCAATCGCAGACATGATCATTCCACAGGCCAAGTACAAGATCGTGGAAGACACCTCGAAGAACGTTGAGAAGATTCTCAACCTGTTCAACGAAGGTATGATCACGGATGGCGAACGTTATAACCAAGTTATCGATGCGTGGTCTCATGCAACGAACCAAGTAGCGAACGTGCTGTTCGATACTTTGAAAACCGATCGTGACGGCTTCAACCCTGTGTTCATGATGGCTGACTCTGGCGCTCGCGGTAGCCGCGAACAGATCAAGCAGCTCTCCGGTATGCGCGGTCTGATGCAGAAGCCAGTGAAGAAACTCGGTGGTCAAGAAGTTATCGAGAATCCAATTAAGTCAAACTTCCGTGAAGGTTTGAACGTACTCGAATACTTTACTTCTACCCATGGTGCCCGTAAGGGTCTTGCGGATACCGCTTTGAAGACTGCTGATGCGGGTTACTTGACACGCCGCTTGGTCGACGTGGCTCAAGATCTCGTGATCACCGAAGCGGATTGCAAAACCACTCTCGGTATCGAAGTCTACGCGTCTAAGGACGGTGACGATGTTGTGCAGGGTCTCGACGAGCGTATCCTCGGTCGCGTGGCTTCTCAGGACATTAAGCATCCAGTGACCGATGAGGTGCTGGTTGACGCTACAGAGATGATGGAAGAAGGCCATGTTCGCAAGATCATGGATGCTGGTATCGAACACGTTCGCGTGCGCTCGGTGCTGACTTGCGAGTCGTTGCGCGGCGTTTGTGCCAAGTGCTACGGTCGTAACCTTGCTTCGGGTCGCCATGTGGATCTCGGTGAAGCTGTCGGCGTAATCGCTGCGCAGTCCATCGGTGAGCCTGGTACTCAGCTTACTCTCCGTACGTTCCATATCGGTGGTGCATCGTCTCGCTTGACGGTTGAGAACTCTAAGAAGTCTCCTGTTGAAGGCCGTGTTGCCTACGAAAACTTGGACACCATGAATTACAAGGGTCAAGAAGTTTGCTGCTCACGCATGGCCGAAGCGGTCGTGTTTGACAACAATCAAATTCTGCGTGCCCGTTTCCAGGTTCCTTATGGAGCAATCATTGCAGCCAAAAACGGCGATGCTGTCAAGGCAAGTTCGGTGCTCTTCTCCTGGGATCCATACAACTCCGTGATTCTCGCAAACGGTTCCGGAACTATCCAGTTCATGGATATGTTGCGCGACGTAACCTTCCATGAAGATTACAACGAATCCACAGGTATCACTACCCTCATCATCATTGCAGACAAGCGCGGCAAGCGTCGTCCAGGCGTGAACATCCTCGACAAGGCTGGCGCAAAGGTGGGTTTCTACCCATTACCAAACGGCGCTATTGTTTCGGTTAGGGATGGCGAAGTCGTTGAGGCTGGTCATATTCTTTCCAAGATTCCACGTGCCGTGGGCAAGACCCGCGACATTACCGGTGGTCTCCCTCGCGTTGCTGAACTTTTCGAAGCTCGCACGCCAAAGAGCCCAGCTGTTCTCGCGCCTATCGATGGTATCGTTTACTACGGTGACGAAGAGCGCGGCAACCAAAAGATCATTATCAAGAGTGAAACCGAAAAGAACGAACGCGGTGACTTTGTTGAAGTCTCGGCATCCGTTCCACGTGGTAAGCATTTGGCTGTGCATGAGGGTGACCGCGTGCGTTCAGGTCAAAAGCTTTGTGACGGCTCGGTGAATCCGCATGACGTTCTCGCGGTGCAGGGCACAGAAGAAGTGCAGCGCCACTTGGTTGATGAAATTCAGGCCGTGTATCGCCTCCAAGGCGTGGCCATTTCCGATAAGCATATTGAGTGCATCGTTCGTCAGATGATGCGCAAGGTGCGAATCAAGGAAGTTGGTGACACTAAGTTGTTGCCAGATGAAGACATCTCCCGCGTACGTCTACGTCTTGAGAACGAACGCATTGTGAAGGAAGGTGGACGTCCAGCGAGCTTCAATCCGATGCTCTTGGGTATCACCAAGTCTTCCCTTGCCGCAGATAGCTTCATCTCTGCAGCGTCTTTCCAAGAAACCACCAAGATCCTTACTCGCGCAGCTATCGAAGGCCGTCGCGACGAACTGGTTGGCCTCAAGGAAAACGTGATTATGGGACGCCTCATTCCATCGGGTACTGGTGCGCTTCACTTGCGCGGCATGACTGTGAAGGATGTGGATGCTGAGAAGGATTTCGAGCGTCGCGAAAGCGAGATTGGTGAAGACCAGTTATTCGATTCCGTGATCCAGCTCGATGGAGACCTAGAGGACCAGGAAGAAGGGGGCGAAGAGCTCGAATAAGCTCTTGCCGCTTGACGACCTGAACATAGAAACTATATTTGATCGCCATTTTTTTGGGAAATTACTATGCCAACTATTCAACAACTCGTGCGCCACGGCCGTGAAAAGGTGATTAACCGCACCGCTTCACCTGCGCTCAAGTCCTGCCCACAAAAGCGCGGCGTATGTACTCGTGTATATACCACCACGCCTAAGAAGCCTAACTCCGCTTTGCGTAAGATCGCCCGTGTGCGTCTTTCCAACAAAATCGAAGTGACCGCTTACATTCCGGGTGAAGGTCATAACCTCCAAGAGCATTCAATCGTGCTGATCCGTGGTGGTCGCGTGAAAGATGTTCCTGGTGTGCGCTACCACATTATCCGTGGTACCTTGGATACGCAGGCCGTCAATGGCCGTCAAAAGAGCCGTTCCAAGTATGGTGTCAAGAGAGGCAAGCCCGATGCAAAGGGTGCCAAGGGCGCTGTCGCCGGTAAGAAGAAATAAGGTGGTCTAAAAATGTCCAGAAGAAGAAGAAATCTCAAGCGCAGCATCCTTCCAGATCCTCGCTTCAAGTCCACAATCGTGACTGAACTCGTTGGTGTTGTGCTGAAGTCCGGCAAGAAGACCATCGCAGAACAGATCGTCTATGGTGCTCTCGATCAGCTCGATAAGAAGCTCGATGTGAAGGGAACCCCAGTCGAGAAGTTCGAGTCCGCTCTCGAAAATATCAAGCCACGCCTCGAAGTCAAGTCTCGCCGCGTCGGTGGTGCCAATTATCAGGTGCCTATCGAAGTTGCTCCAGACCGCGCTAAGGCTCTCGCACTCCGCTGGTTGCTCGATGCAGCTCGCAAGCGCACTGAGCCGAACATGGCTGACCGCTTGAGCGCAGAGCTCATTCAAGCTATGAACAACGAAGGCAACGCCGTCCGCAAGCGTCAAGACACGCATAAGATGGCCGAAGCGAACAAGGCATTCGCCAGCTTCCGCTGGTAGTCTTCCGTTTCTCAAAAAAGAATTGCCTGCTCACTCACGTGGGCGGGCTTTTTTTATGCATAAAAGTGCTTTGAAACACACTTGCAATTCTTGTCAGTTGACAATTAAAGCGAAATATTTCTATCTGTATAAATGTCAATTGACATATTCAGGTTGGGATGGAATTGACTTTACGTTGCAAGAAATGCACCAATAGAATCGAACAGTATTTGTCTTCAAGTTCTGCGATGGTGATCGTTTTCTTCGCTATAAAAAATCTGGACAAAATTTTTCAGGAGGTGTTGTGCAGATAAGGCTGTTTGTTCTGCTTTTGTCGTTGACCGTTTTTGCTCACGCACAGGACGCGGTTGACTCGTCGCTTACCACGCATCGTTTGCAGATCCCTAACATTGCCATTGTACCCTTTACTGGCGATAACTCGGTGACCGCGGAGCAGCTGAACTTTATTACGGGCAAATTTTCAAGCGAGCTGAATGAAACACATGCGTTCACAATTCTTGATCGTGGTAAAATGGAGTTTATCCTCAAAGAGCAAGGGTTTCAGCAGCTCGGTGCCTGTAGCAGCTCGGAATGTAAGGTGCAGATTGGGCAGCTACTCGGAGTGGATAAGATTGTGGGAGGCAGTCTGGTACGTTTCGGCAAGAAGTATGCGTTTCGTGCCGAATACATTGACGTGGGTTCGGGTCAGATGTTGTTCTCGGCGGAATGGAACGAGTCGGGTGAAATCGAGGACGTGTACGAGTCCATTTGTAGGAACGCAGCCCTGCAGCTGGCGAACAAGGAACGTGGCATCTCGGCGCCTGTAATCAAAGCCCCTCAAGCATCTCCAACGCTAGAATCATCCTCTGTAACGCAAGTGCCGCTTCTCGCACCTGTGGTAGATACACTGGCCGCGTCGCTTCCCGCACTCGTGGCGGACACATCTTTAAGAGCATCTCGCCCCGCTTGGAAGCTGCCCGTGGTAATCGCTCTTGCAGCGAGCAGCATTGTTTGTGGAGTGCTAGGCTATCAGGCAAATAGCACCATGAAAACCGAGCGCAGCAAATACAACGATGCCGTTTTCCCTGATGCATCTCATGCTGACGCTCAATGGCAAAAGGCCGCTGATGCCCAAAATAAGCGAAACATTTTATACGGCATCGCTGGTGGAATCTTGGCTGCTGGTCTCACTGTGCAACTGGCATTCTAGGAAGGGAGCTGATAATGAAATTTCCATATATTCGATCGCTCTTATTCATTGGTTTACTTGTCATTGTTTCCTGCGATAGTCTCGGGCAACGCACCAATCCCTCTGACCCCAATGGCAACGCATATGTGGCGACGAGCAGTTTATCTAGTGGTAGTTCCAGTTCGACTGGTACGACTTCGTCCAGCGTAGAATCGAGTATGGCGGGATCTTCGTCAAACCAGTCTAGCGTGTTGCAAAGCTCCTCATCGAGCATGGGGATTTCATACGGCTCTGTCCTCGATATCCGCGATAGCCAAAGCTATAAGACGATTACCATTGGCAACCAGACTTGGATGGCGCAGAACCTGAATTTCGGAGTCATGGTTGTGGATTCAGTAAATCAATCCAACTTGTCTCCACAGAAATATTGTTATGGGGATTCAACAGGTAACTGTGCAATCTACGGAGGACTATACCAATGGGCTGAAGCCATGGGTCTACCCAATACATGCAACAACACTTCGTGCTCCGATTCGATCAAGACAATTCATCGAGGCTTATGTCTTGCTGGGTGGCATATCCCAAGCGCAACGGATTGGGACACACTGACCAATCGTCTTGGTGGGGTCTCATCTGCGGGCTCCAATATGAAAGATGCGGCATCAAGATTCATAAACTGGAACACCAATGCCAGTACCAGCGGCAATCCTTCGGGTTTCTCGGCTCTCCCTGCGGGCCTGCGTTTCGAAAGCGGGGGCTTTGGTGACCTCGGCGGCTCTGCCCTTTTTTGGGAAGCCACAGAAAATAGTGCAACGGAAGGCCGTGACAGAAATCTGGAACTGAGCAGTCCCAAACTATTTACGAGCAGCGATCTTAAAACGACTGGATTCTCATTGCGTTGCGTGATGGATCCGCATTGAGACGTAGGAGTCAATATGCTACAGAAGAAGTTGAATTTCATTTTTGGGTTGCTTGTCTTGGCTGGTATGGCATTTGCCGTGACTGGCGTGTTAGTGGATAAGCTTGGCAAACAAATTCCCCGCGTCAAGGTTGAGCTTCTGCTCGATGGCAGCGTTGTCAGTACAGGTTCCGATGGCGGCTTCCAAATTCAATCCACGACTGCTACGCGGCCTGGGAAATCCACGAGCATTGCCTGTCGGCTGGAAAACGGTATTCTGCACTTCATTTTGCCCACAGGCATGCGAGGATCCTTGCTCACCTCGGATATTCATGGCAAACAGATCCATTTCATGTCCGAACAAATGTTTTCGGCCGGAGAACACCTATTCAGCCCATTTGGATCGGTGACTGCGACTCCGGGCGTCTATGTGGTTCAATACCAAATGGGAAGTCAAAAGGGTACATTCAAGCTGGCTGTCACAAGCACCTCGAATCTTGCCGGCAATGGGTTCCCATTCCTCTCAGGAATTCTAGCACGCACTACGGAAGGGGTTTTGGATTCCATTCGCTTCTCCAAGCAAGGCTATGTGGTGAAAACCCTTCCCATTAATGACTACAGCGTCGATCTAGGCAATGTGAATCTGGACGTTGCATCCTCGTCATCGGCGGTAGCATCCTCTTCGAGTATTATCGCATCGTCCTCGGTTGCTGTTTTATCTTCAAGCGAGGTGGCCTCTTCCAGCAGTGCAGCGACAAGCTCGAAGGCGCAATCCTCTTCATCCCCCGTGTCATCATCAAGTGCTGTCGCATCCAGTTCATCGGCGAGATCCTCATCGAGCGTTGTTCCCGCAAGCTCACAAGCGCAATCCTCTTCATCCCCCGTGTCATCTTCAAGCGCCGTTGCATCCAGTTCGTCGGTGAGATCCTCTTCGAGCGTTGCGGTGTCTTCCTCCAGTGCTCTCAACACCGAGGCTCGATTGCAATCTCTTCTGCTGCAACCGGACTTCGGAAGTTTAAACAGCAGTTTCAACGCAAACACCTTCAACTATGTGCGCACGGTGGCTTTCACGGACAGTCAAGTTTCCTTCAAGGCTTCGGCTTACGATTCCTACGCCAGCCGTTGCCGCGTGAATGGAGTCGAGATCGGTTCAACCAATGTGATGTCCGCGCCGTTTCCTTTGACGATCCTGGGCGACACCAATGTGTTCAATGTGGTCAGCTACGCCCAAGACACCACGGTCACCAAGACTTACCGCATCGCGATCTTCCGTCCCAAGCCAGATTCCAATGCATTGCTGACGAATCTTTCAAGCAGCCTGGGAGCCTTTGCTCCGACCTTCGCCCAAAACACCTTTCTCTACCTCGATACAGTGAACTGGGCCGATAGCGTTCTCACCATTACGCCCACCAGCACCTATCCGCTCAAGGGCATCACCGTGAATGGCAACGTGACCGCTTCAGGGCAGGCCAGCGCGCAAGTGAAGCTCACCAAGACCGGCGATACCACCCAAATTCCCATTGTGGTCACCGCCCAAGACACGAGCCGCAAGAACACCTATGTGCTTTCCGTGCTGCGCAAGGCGGCCTCAAGCGATGCACGCCTCAGCACCCTCACCTCCGTCAATGGAAACCTAAGCCCACAGTTCCAGGAATCGATCAGCGAATACGATCTCTATGTGGCCTACACGGTGGCAAGCGTCGCCTTTGTGGCCTCGACTTGGGATTCTTACGCGACTGTCAAACTAAACGGGGGCGCCACTACCGCAGCCCTGAACCTAGGCGTGGCGGGAACCAGCATCGATGCGACCTTCCATGTGACAGCCCAAGACCTCAGCACCAAGGATTATGTGGTGCATGTGCATCGGCAGAAAGCACCTACTATTCTATGGGGCACTATAACCGCTGACAGCACCTTGACCAAGGCCAACAGCCCGTATTTGGTTAGCTCCATGAATTTTGCAGTGGACAACGGCGCGACTCTCACCGTTGAACCCGGTGTGCGCATCGAAGTGGATGGCTCCAAGTCGAGGAGCATCACCATCCGAAAAGCTACCCTCAAGGCTGTGGGCACCGAAGCCGACCCCATCGTTTTCAGCCGCAATGGCACAAGCAACTGGCAATACCTGCTCTTCACCGACACCGCTACGGATGCGGTGCTCGACAACAACTTGAACTACAAGTCGGGAAGCATCCTCAGGAACGTGGTGATTGAATACGGAGGGGCAGGCACTTATGACAATAATCAGGGTGCCCTGTACATGAAGCGGTGCAAGCCTTACCTGGAGCGCCTGACTGTTCGCAACAGCACTCTGCACGCCGTCGTTGGCACCAACCTGTCGGGAACCATGCGAATCCGCAAGACCGCGGTCTATGACAACGGAGGCTTGGGAATGTATTTGGGTGGCTCCAATTTTACCGTGCGCATGGACAGCTCCCGCCTAGAGCGTAACCATGGTGAATTCTATCAATCTGATTCCGTGACAGCCCTCACCGCAGCTCCCTACAGCTACACTTCAACCTTGGTGAACGACACCATTCGCAACAGCTTGACCAGCGGCGGAAGTGACTGGTGGCGGGGAAATGGAATCATGCTGGTGGGTGCCGACTGGAATGCTGCGCATGTGAACAGTATTTCTGTGGACTCCTGCCTGATTGATGGTAATGGAGCCAATGGCTTATATGGTTATTCGGACGCTGGAATGAAAAGATACAGCATCAAGAACTCTACGGTATCCAACAATGGTGGGCATGGCTTTTGGGAGTTAGGCACTTGTGGTTATTATGACTGGGGGTTTGATGCATTGATCGACAATGTCAAATTCATAGGAAACCAAGATGCAGTTGGTGGCTTAGTCCATGATTTCTTCAAGATGACAAATAGTGTTGTCCAAGGCCAGAGATCTACGGGTGCAAATAATTCAGGTCTAGACATTGCTCGAAACAATTGGGATACTGGCAAGGCTGTAGCAACCATTACCGGATCAAGGATTGAACAAAATTCGAATGCCGGAGACTGTGGGGCCATTCAAATTGGAACGCTTAGCTCTATCTCTAGCTGGTGTAGTGGAACTGGAATCAAATCCGTCACCCTCGACTCCAATGTGATCATCGGCAACAGTGCCCATAATGGTGCGGGTGGCTGTATCGTTGGAAATGACACCGTAGTCATGCGCAAGAACTATATCGCCGACAACCAGAACAAGAGCACGGACACCACCACCACAGGTTCTTGGCTGTTATCGGGGCCCATGTTCCAGATCAACCAGAACGTCTTGCTGGATACCGGCGATGGCCAAAAGAAGTTCCCCTTCATCAACAACAACGCCAACACCGTCGCCGCCATCGACCTGACCAACAACTGGTGGGGCACCACGGATCTCTGGACCATCACCCAGCGGAACCTGGACAACAACCTTGAAAACCAGCGTGGTTATAACAATGTGACACCAGTTTTGCCCGCCACTGTGGCGGATGTACCAAGTCCATAGCGAAGCGAACAAGGCTTTCGCCAGCTTCCGCTGGTAGTCTTCCGTTTCTCAAAAAAGAATGGCCTGCTCACACACGTGAGCGGGCTTTTTTCGTTGCAACGGTTAATGTTTTGAATTGCACCAAGTCACAAACGAATGACTGATTGCCAAAAGAGTTTCCATGCTTTCATGCAACGTATTGAAATACTCTGCCTGTTGCGTTCCATCGTTGCTATAGTCGTGAGCGGCCTTATTGCGGAGTAACCGCATATTGATCCAGTCCTGTTGGTCATTCACCACGCACACTTTTTCCATGATGGCAAGCACATCAGAAAATGTTTGTGGATTCTCGCCACGGAGAATCACAGAATGTCGCATTGCACTTGCAAGAACATCTTGAAGTTTGGAAAAGCGCTCCGTGAAAGCAGACAGACGTTCTAACGCTTCGGGGGTGTATTGAGTTGTGTCGGTAGTTGGCCATTCGAGGCGCGAAGCTGTAAATTGAAGCCCACTCACAAGACGCTGAATGGACTGAATCTTTTCGGCAAGAATCAGTGCTGCTTCGACTTTAGGCGGCTTCATTTAACTTCACTCCTTGACTTTTCGCAAGGCGTTGCCACGGGCCATCGACCTTATCTACACAGCTCAACAAAAGATCCACTTTGCGACCTAAAATTTTGGCGAGATCATATTGTAAGTGCAATTCCTGCATGAGAGGAATTTTTCCTTGAAGTTCTACCAGCAGATCGAAATCACCACCGTGCTGGGAATCATCAATTCTCGAACCAAAGAGCCAAATAACAGGTTCATAACCCAATGCCCGAACACAAGTTTGCACTACTAAAAGTCGCTGATTGTCGCTGATGCGCATAAAAGGAATATATCAAATAGTAGGGAATTATCGCGATAACTCCACCTTCCATGAATAGAATGGCTCTACCACAGAATTCGATGTACTCGACAAAAGAAGAGTTGAGAGTTGGGAATGAATTGAGAATTGAAAGATGAAAATTGAAAGCGTGCGAGCACTCATCTTTCTTCCTCCCTCCGAACTCTTAACTTTCAATTTTCAATTCTCATCTTTCATCCCCCCGAGCTCTCAATTTTCAATTTTGCTCTTTCAACTGCTCTAATCTGTGGACAGACAACCAAAAAATGGGAAGTTGGAATTACGCGATAATTTTAAATCCATGCACCTCAGTACAAAAGCTGAGATGGGTGGAGTTAAGTCGACAATTCTCAAATAATGAATTCGCACCTATTTCACTGAATATCTCTTTTTGGGACGATCTGCAACCATTGCGTAGCTAGGAGATTCCCCAAACAGGCGCGACACAGGTATGTCTAAGGCTTGGCAAATCTTGATCAGAGTGCTTACGCGAGGTTCTCGCTGTGCATTGAGAACGCGGCTTAGCGTACTCTTGTCGATTCCGTGTTCATGGGAAAAGAGTTCAATGGTTCTGTAGCCAGCGAGAGAAATTTCCTTACGGATATTTTCTCGAATGCGAGCAATGACCAAGTTCTCCTTCATGCCAGCAAAGGTATGAGGATCGATAATTCCTCTCGTTGACAATTGACAACAAGAAAGAAAGCGATTACCTTAGAAACGGTCAAAGTCAATCTTGTCTTGGATTGCTTGCAATCTGAGACAATGGGGGCGTAAGAACCTGAAAATGGAGGGAGGTGTGGAGCATGGACAAAATTTCCGTAATGAAATGAAGCACCATTCAAGGTGTCCAAGGGCAAAGTAACATCCGAGCAGCCTTGCCGCGTTGAGTCCGTCTAGAGGCTGCAAAACATGCAAAGATAGCTATGAAGGAAATCAAAAACTTATTCGTAGATGACAGCTGCGCATTGCTGCGAGATTGCATTGTGCGAGGCTCCATTGTGCCAAGTTCGAAAGATCTTGAACGCGAGATTGTTGCGCAAGGTGATGTCGTGATCGAAGGATCTGTCCATGCGACAAGGATCTTGGTAATACGTGGCCCCTTTCAGGCACAAGGGAGTGTGACAGCACAGAAGGAGTTGAGCGTGCATAGCCATTGCCGAGGCAACGTTGAGTTTCAACAATCAGTGCTTTCACCGGGAACTGTGGCATGCAATTCATTCGTATGCCGCACATATTTTGGAGCGGACATTAGGGCTGCGGTTGTGAACTTGAAGAATGCGTTGGTGGTAGGTGACATTTTTGCGGATGAGGTAGAGCTAGATCATAGCGTTGTCCTCGGTTGCGTTTTCGCAAGGAAATCCCTGCGGACATGCGATGCAATGGTGGGAACCTTCCTCAGCCCGTCCGTCGATGTCGCTAATGAGCTAGGAGTTCTCTTGCCCTGCGTATATTCATTGGAACCAATCCAGTGTCAACCTAAGGCTCGCATTCGCAATTTTTCCTTGGCAGACTTGGGAGCGCTGCTGCGGGGAGACCTTGAAAAAGACCGCAGCGGGTTCATTCAAGTGAATCCATCCAAGGAGGGTGTCAATATCTTTCTTTCTGATGCAACAGACCATCCGCAGGCCGTTTTGAGTTACAGCGTGGCAGACCAGCTATTTGAGACGGAAATAATCCACATGGAGCAATTGCAGAATCAACTCCTTCTGGCTGCTGGAAGCATTGGCGCACAAATCATGCATATGCATGAAACGGTTCATGGGAGCGAGAAGAGTTTTAGTGTGCTCGCGGCAAAAACTGCAGATTTTTTCTTCAAAATTCTAAGCGGAGCTATTTCGGTAAAGTCCTTGAGAAATGAAGCTAGCAGCAGTTCCCAGAATTGATGCTAACCCCACGTTGCCTTATATAAGCTGATGACGGGCTAACAACCGTTGAATAAATCCGCTGCGAATAGTACTCTTAAGCTTGTTGGGTGGGTATCATCTTGGTTCAAGGTGATCGGTTAAAGGAGTACGTTGTGAAGTATCTGCTCAGCATCATTTTATCCCTTGCAATATCTTCGGTGGCAGAAGAATCGGCTAAACATTCGCTGCCCGCGCAAGCTTCTGTGGCCGCGCAACCCTTGCCCGCCAAGGCTTCTGCGCCATTAGATCTTGCAAAATTGGTGCTCAAAGATTCCGACCAATTCGATGTGTATACCGCGCGAATCGTTTTGCTCGCCGATAGCATTGCCCAAGATTTTAAGCTCATGGATTCGGCAAAAGTGAGTGAACAAGCGAAGCTCCCAGTACTTACTCCCAAAGATGAGTTTGAAAAACAAGCCGACTTTGATAAGCGCAAGAATGATTGGGAGAGTAAGCTTGCCGTCAATACGAAGAATGTGTGCGATGCGTTGAATGCACGCATTGCACAGCTGCAAGTTGCGCAAAAAGTCATCGAAGATTTTCGCGCAGGAATGCTCGCAAGCATCTCCATTCAGACCAAGCCTGCCGGTGCGCAAGTCAAGACCGACAAGGGATTTGAGGGCATCACCCCTGTACTCATCAACAGCGTAGCTCCTGGGAAACTCAGCATTCACATTCAGCGCGATGGGTTTGGAACCATTGATACGCAGCTCGTCGTAACTACTGGCAGTAAGCTTGCGCTCGCAATTGATCTTCCCGAAAGAAGTCCATTTAGCCAAAAAGATGAAATTGATCTTGTGCAGATTTTGAAGAAAGACACCGACGCGGTTCCCGTGTATCAAGCCCGCATCCAAAAAATTCGGGCACGTCAAGATCAAGTTGATGCAGAGCTCAAGGTGCTACTCGCAAACTTAACCGCCTTGTATCCACCGCTCGCTCCACAAAAGGCTGCGGAATCGAATAAAGATTTTGCCACGCGCAAAACAAATTGGGAAGACGAGCGAACCAAGCAGCACAAGGCTCTAGAGGCGAAGTACCTCGTGTATTGGGAACGTCTTGACCACGCGATAGATGTGCTGAACGATTACATTGCGCAAAATCAAACCAAGCTTTCTACAGAAAAACCCACGACTGCAGCAATGACTTTAGGCAAATACGATGCAGAAAAGGAACGTTTCGAATTCGAATTAGCCGACACCTCAAGCAAGGCTAGCCCCTTTATCTATAAGGGAAAAGTGGGCATTCCTGTGCAAGTGGCCAAAGAAATGAACCGCAAAACCGAAGGCTTTGTTCCAGAGCTTCAATACCTCAACGATCCATTTATCACAAGCGATGGAAAGGTGAACTTGGCCATGGCAAAACTGTCCTTTACACACAAAGCGGCGCCGGTAATTGTGGAAGGTGCATTTGTGGAAGTGCCCAAGTACGTAGGAATGCCAGGCTATGCGGAGTGGAAAGCTCATGCAGATTCCTTACTCAATGGAAAAATCAAAGTCCACAATTTGGATTACAGCTATCTCGACAATTGGAAATCATGTGGAATTGCGCCAAAGGTCAAAGCCAAGAAAGGCCTGAGCTGGAAGGGTTGGTCGCGGATTGGCCTTGCTGGTGCTGCCGTCGTATTTTCTAGCGTAGGCCTCTATGAAGATCGCAAAGCTGCCGATGAAGCTTCAAGGGCTCACCCAACTACGGTCGATCAAGCCAATCAAGTCAAAGACAAATTGAAGAATCACGACAACATTCGCAATGCAATGTGGGTTGGCGATATTCTTGCTGTTGGACTTGGCGTCGCTACTTTTGCATTCTAAGAGGATCTTATGAGTACCTACAAAAATATTTTGAAAATCTTTGGTGGATTTGCGTTAGCAGCCAATATGATCGCATGTTCTGATCATGCTTCAACCATTGATATGACTGGTGTGGTAGCGACGAATCCTTCATCAAGTGAACTTTTGTCCTCGGGCACAAACGCATCATCAATCGTAACGCAGTCATCGATCAGTATTACATCTTCCAATGCGGGCACCTCGTCTTCCCTTGGTAAATCTAGCGTCGCAGGCACATCGTCATCAATAACATCCACAACTTCATCAACGACTAAGTCATCATCGGCAACGTCATCCCAAGCGGCTTCTTCAAGCGCTGCTGTGGTGTCATCCTCCACCGTTGCACAATCTTCGGCGAGCGGCCCTTGCACAAACATCGATGGTACCAACACAGTCACAGATTGCCGCGACGGACAGCCTTACAACACCGTAAAGATTGGCACACAGGTATGGATGGCGCAAAACCTAAACTACTCTGGCGACAATGGTGCAGGCGCGCGAACCTATACAACGGGCTGGTGCTATGGAATCGGTGGTGCAGACACAACCATTCATACCGATGACGCAAGTTGTGCCGCCTACGGGCGAAACTACGATTGGACCGATGCAATGGGCATTGCGCGTACATATCTAACGACTACATGGGCCGGCGATCCAATGTTGCATCAAGGCGTTTGCCCCAACAACTGGCACTTGCCCACTGTAGCCGAATGGGATCAATTAGCCACACAAATTCGCACAGATAAAACAGCGACAGCAGGCACAGAGGGCAAGTTTCTCAAGGTCGTGGATCCAGGAAACACCAGTTGGAATGCGGCAGCATTTAACATGCAAGATCCGTATGGATTTGGAGCATATCCCGCCGGATACTTGGGCGCAGCGGGTGCATGGACGGGTCGCGGCACATACACCGATTTCTGGACAGCGACTACAGCTACTGCTGGAACGAGTAACAGTCGAACCCTTAAGTATAACGACGCGCTGCTTACTGCCACAGCATATTCCAAGCTCTGGGGCTTCTCGGTTCGCTGCGTGAAAGATTAGGTGTGACCAGACGAACGCAGTGAGACTGGGCACACCAGTTACAGCTCAATGTGTTCTTGCTATGACAATGATGATGGTAGGCCCATCAGAGAAGACCCAGCCAGAAGGGATTCTCTAAACCACCCAGCGGTGCTTTTCCACAACGGGAGAGGTGTTGAACGGTCTGGGAAAAGGGACGGTGAAAGAAACGCCTCAGGTGACTTTGTAGGAGCTGAACCAAAGTGAACCGTCCGCGAGGTGTCGTAATCATTAGATGGTTCGAAAATCCGAGTAGCTTAGTTGACTTGGAGACGAGTGCGGGATTGCTGACTGGATATAGCGGAGCGCACCGAACCCGGCATAAAGACGGCAGGAACTGCAAAGAGGCTTTGTCACGGAACTGGTGAAGCAATCCCCCGATGGAAACCGAAAAGGCGCGAATGGAGACCCCATTAGGCCGAAAGTAGGAATGCGGGAGATTGTGGCAGATAGGTTCGTAGTAGTGTCGAAGCGTCTGTAATGGGCGTGGAGCGAAGGAACCTACGGGATAAGTGTGTAATGGAACAACAACTTGAAAGAGGATGATTGTGCTAGAGCACGCAAAGACACAACCGATTAGCAAGCGACAGGTATGGGACGCGTGGAAGCGCGTGCGCACAGGTGGCAAGGCCACAGGCGTAGATGGAGTCACGGTCGCAGAGATCGAGGTGAACCATCGCAAGTACCTGTACCCCTTGTGGAACAGGCTCGCGAGCGGGTGCTACATGCCTCCGCCTGTCAGGGAAAAGAGCATCCCCAAGGGCAATGGCAAAGAACGAATTTTAGGTATACCCACAATCTTGGACAGGGTAGCGCAAGAGGTAATACGGGAGGAATTAGAACCGCTCGTGGAGCCGAAATTTCTACCTAGTTCATTTGGCTATCGCCCCAGAAAGAGTGCGCACCAAGCCTTGGAGCAATGCGCGAAGAACTGCTGGGAACGGTGGTATGTGGTAGACCTTGACATCAAAGGGTTCTTTGACAATATCAACCATGACCGAATGATGGAAGTATTGCGCAAGCATACGGACAGGAAGCACATTCTGCTGTACTGTGAGCGATGGCTGAAAGCACAGGTAATGAAGCCGAATGGTACGCTAGAGGATCGGAGTGCAGGCACACCGCAGGGTGGCGTCATTAGTCCGCTTTTAGCCAACCTGTATCTGCACGAAGTATTTGACCGATGGCTAACGGAAACGCAACCATTGGTTGTATTCGAGCGATACGCAGATGACATTGTTGTGCATACACGAAGCCCCGAACAATCAGCGGTCATCCTTGATAAAATCAGGTCGAGGCTGAGGGAATTCTCGCTCACATTGAGCGAAGAGAAAACCAAGGTCGTCTACTGCTGGAGAACCGCGCGATTCCACAAGGATGAAAGTGGTTGTTCGCAGGAATTTGATTTCCTTGGTCACACCTTTAGACCAAGGCTCTGCCTCAGGGAAGATGGTGAAAAGTTCTGGGGTTTCAGGCCAGCCATCAGCGACAAGAACAAGAAGAAAATCCAAGGAGAATTACGGCAAATGTCAATCCACAACTGGGTGGGAACCACCATCCAGAAAATGGCAAAGAGGCTTGCCCCAAAGCTCCGAGGCTGGATCAACTACTTCACAAAATTTCGGCCATCGGAAATGGATTACACCTTCTGGAAACTGAATGTGAGAATCATGAAGTGGGCGCGGAAGAAGTACAAGCTCCTGACCTTCGCACACTCCTATGGATGGCTCAAGAGGGTCTGCAAGGCCAATCCCAATCTATTCGTTCATTGGTCAAAAGGCTTCTCGGTGTAAATCTGTCCCGAAGAGCCGTGTGACGGGAGACTGTCAAGCACGGTTCCGTGAGAGGCTATGGGTGAGACCCCCATGGTCTACTCGATGTCGAAGACGAGTTCTAGAGTGTAATTGAATGAGCGGAAATAATTGAAAATTGAAAGATGAAAGTTAAGAGTTCAAGGGAAGGGAACGAGAGTCAATTTTCAACTTCTATCCCTTATGCAGCAAGGCTTTGCAGTCATCGCAACTTTTCCGCATTATCGCTGCCTCTCCCCGTCATCACCGCCTCTCTACGTCATCACCGTGCCTCTCTACGCCATTGCCGTGCCTCTCTACGTCATTGCCGTGGAAGCGGCAATCTCCTTGCGTTCCTGAATGCATCTAAGCCACTCTGGGAGACTGCCTCGGCAGTGACGCAAGCCCTTCTCCGAGTCTCCGTGCGAGTCTCGGTGGTTTCACTCTTTCAATTCTCAACTCTCAATTTTCAATTAAATTCTCCACTTTCAACTCTCCCCTATCTTTTCTTATCTTCTTCCCTACAGGGGGATTCATGAATTTTCTTTCCAAATTTTCGCTCGCTTGCCTGCCCATTTTCTTGGGAGCTTGCACCGTTGCAGAAACCAACATAACACTCTCCAGCTCAGGTGGCAGTAGCGCAGAAAGCTCGTCGAGTGTGAACAAGCAATCCAGCGGAGCCTCACATGCTACGGTAAACTACTATCCAAGCATGGGCGATTCGATACAGTTCGATGTTGTTATTCGCGACTTTCATCCAAGCCATCCGGACTTTGAAAACTTCGATGACCGTGCGCAACAAATCAATGCGGCTCCCCTTACAAATTCAGGCTTAACACTTCCACGAGTGCAGACTTGCTACGAGAAGTCAAATCCTCCTACAGACATTAATGCAGTTGGTTGGAGTCCTGTCGCCTCTGCATGTGAGGATGGCTTTGCTTGTGGGACAATGAAAGCAGATGGAACGCCAGCCAAGCAAACCTACTATGGTGATTATAACATCGGCGGAGTGACTGTCCGTACATTTCATCACAAAGCTGTTGCGTTGAATGGTGGTGTGGAGTTAATACAGTCACAAATTGTTTGGGAAGACCCCGTATACGTGACTCGTGGCATGGTGCAAGATCTGCTTGATACCACAAACCCAGACCCGCACTATTGGCACCCCATTCGCAAAAATTTGTTATGCCACAACGACAATATGGATCAATGGTTCGCCGATGTCGGTGGAAATGTCAATCAAACCATCAAGACCGTGCTGACATTAAAAAAGAATACAGGAACAGCAAGCTATTACATCGACTCAAAGGAAATGCCAAGCGGCATATTCGCACCACTGGATCAGTTTGCTGGCGATGCGGCGCATCCAAATTTTGGAAAGGAAAATCTCGATCTCTGGTGCCCTCCCTATGGCGCAATCAGTCCATGTGGGTCCTTTCCTGCTTACGAATGCTTGGGAGGATATGGTGAAGCAGGTTCTCAAAAGCAAAAAGATGTTTGCCAATACTTGAATTCATTGGGCGGGCAAAGGAACGCAGCAGCAGTACAACAAACAGTCGTGGCGCATCCCGAAGCAGCCGCGTTGTTGCACAACTATTCGTTCACGGCTGCAGGTTATGCGAAATTCCAATACAACCCAACAGACACTCTCTATTTCGCAGGCGATGATGACTTGTGGATCTATGTGGATGGAGTTCTCGTTGCGGACTTAGGCGGCACACACGCACCTGCCGAAATTCGCATTCCTATGGTGGCTCTGGCGAATCTATGGGGCTGGGCAATGGGCTCTGCGCACAACCTGAATTTCTATAACGCAGAACGCCAAACCGACGGCTCCAACTTCTACATGAAGGCTTCGTTTAGCAAGCTGAGTATGCCGAATTACTAGAGCATTCGGGCGCATCCGTTGAGGTAGCGGAATCTTGCTTGCTGATAGCCTCAACGGACCGGGCTCTATGCCGTAAGCCAGCAAGCTGTCAACGGCACGCAGCCACATCCTGCGTCTGCGCCCATACGGGTCACGGTCCCTTGCGCAAAGAGAAAAACAAGTTGAAAGAGTAAAATTGAGAATTGAAAGTTGTGAGTACAAAGGGAAGAGAGATGAGATCTCGACCACTCTCCATTCTCAACTTTCAATTTTCAATTCCCCCTTGTCACCGCGTGAGATTCGACTGTCCCCTGTGTCCAACTGATTCCCGCCCCCACGCGCATTCCTTTGCAGACGTATTAGGCGGGATGCTAGGGAATACAAGTTGAAAGAGTAAAATTGTACACGAA
>Ga0302287_10000524_pt1 | contig 18841 bp, 15 predicted proteins | sample III_Fen_E2_4_FD_200452 | JGI IMG/M metagenome (GOLD analysis project Ga0302287, IMG submission 200452) | Peat permafrost microbial communities from Stordalen Mire near Abisko, Sweden - III_Fen_E2_4 | ecosystem: Environmental > Terrestrial > Soil > Wetlands > Permafrost | place: Sweden: Abisko...
TGCTGCTGCGCAACGGCGACGCGGCCAATCACTTTGGCATGGTGTTCGTCAACGCCAACGGCCTGATCGGCGAAATGTGCGGCAATGGGGCGCGCTGTCTGGCGGCCTTTATCCACCGCGCCATCTTGGCCAAGCAGGCGCTGGTGCTGCAAACCATGGTGGGCTCGGTACCCGTGCGCTTTGAAGGCGCCGACAACATCCTGCTTGACCTGCCTGCCGCCGGCCCAGTGCGCAGCGGCATCACCATCAACTGGCAAGGCAAGGACTGGCTGTTTCAGGCCGTAGAGATTGGCGTGCCGCATGCGGTGATTTTTTTGCCGGACTTGAGCGCGCTGGAGCAGCTACCCGTGGAGGCACTGGGTCGCCATGTTTGCCACCACCCGGCGTTTGCGCCGCGCCAGACCAACGTCAACTTCGTGGCGCTGCAGGAGGGCCGCTTGCACCTGCGCACCTACGAGCGCGGCGTGGAGGCCGAAACCCTGGGTTGCGGCACCGGCGCCACGGCAGCGGCACTGCTGGCCCCGCAGTGCTGGGGTCTTCACTGGCCGGTTGAAGTGGTCACGCGCAGCGGCGAAGTGCTGCAAATTGATGTCGAGTCGGCCTCAGGCTTGCTGCAATTGAGCGGCAGCGCCCACTTCATTGCCAGCGGCCACATCGAAGCGGGCTTGCTGAACAATCTGCAACGTCAACCCTGAAGCTACATGCGTCCTGCGTCCAGGCCCAACCGATATTTTCTTGCCCCTCTGGTGAGCAAGGTATCGGCGCACCAGCTATTTCCGGCGAACGCGCTGCTGCTGGTTCTGGCCGTTGCATTCCTGCTATTTCTGAACCATGCCAAATTTGCCACCGCCCTGGAGCAGCGCGAACAGCTGCGCCAGACGCTGGTATCCGAAGATCTGTCCGAGGCCTTGGAGTCGCATCTGGCACTCGGGCTGGCGCTGGAAAACATGCCAGCCCTACGCACCTTGCTCGAACGCAGGCTGATGCAGGACGCACGCCTGCATGCAGTGGCGGTGCTGGACATGCAAGGCCAGCCCCTGATCGTCAGTGGTCAGGGCAAGCCCGCGCTATGGCAAGGCGCACGGCACAGCAGCGAGGGCCGAGCCACCGAAGACGGCGAAGCAGCCATCGCCACTCCGCTGCAAAACGGCTTTGGCCTGGACACGGGCTGGCTGATTCTGGACTATGACCTGAGTGAAACGCGCCAGCAAACCGCTCAAGCCTTCGCTGGCCTGTGGCCACAGGCGCTGCTAGCACTTACCTGCGCCCTGGTGGCACTGTTCACACTGCTGCCACGCATCGCACAGCACTACGCGAACCAACCAGCACGCCGTGTACGCCAGATTGGTTTTCTGGTCGTCACCCTGCTGCTGGCGGTACAAATTTTGGTTTCCTGGAGTGCCTATAGGGCATTTAGCCGGGTCAGCCGTGATGACGCACCGCTGCTGGCCAACACACTGGCCCATACCCTAGTTCCGCCGATTGAGCACGGTCTGGAGCACGGCATGCCGCTGGCGCAGTTGCGCGGTGTGACTGAATGGCTCCAGCCCGCGCTGGCGTCCAGCCCAGAATTTGCAACACTGACTATTCAAGATAGCCAAGGCCAAATTCTTTTCAAGGTGCTGCCCAAAGACAGCGCCGCCGTGACCACCCCCATCGACTATCCCTTTCCCATCAAGCTCAATGGCACCAGCTTGGGCACACTGGTGGTGGGGCTCGATCCGCGCTGGCTGATTGAGCGCACCCAGAAACGAGCACTGGAATTTGCCACCTTGCTGGTGATTGGCATGCTGCTCAGCATGGAGCTGCTGCACGGCCTCAAATCCAGCACCGAACCGGATGCTGAAAAAGTCGCGCTGACTCGCCTGCGTCTGCCGCTGGTTTTGTTTTTCATCGGCTCGGAACTGCCGCGCGCCTTTTTACCCATGTGGTCCCGCGACTTGGCCCATCAAGTGCTGCCAAAAGCCTGGGAGGGCTCGCCCATCGCCCACCTTCTGGTGCCAGCATTCGACATGCTCCCGCAAGCTGTTCGTGTGACCCTGCCGATTTCGCTTTTCCTGCTGGCGGGGGCACTCATGTCTGCAGTTGCTGGTCGCTACAGCACACGGCACGGCCCCAAGGGGCTGTTCAAACTGGGCCTGTGTCTGGCCGTTTGCGGTCATGCGCTGGCCTGGATGTCGGAATCCCTGCTGAGCTTGTCGCTGGCACGGGTGTTCGCTGGCATGAGTTTTGGTTGCGTCAATGTGGCCGCTTTTGCCCATATCTGCAATGCAAGCGGCCCAGGCGGTGCCCGAGGAGGTGGCATGGCGCTGTACCTGAGCGCCTATGTGACCGCCGCCATCTGCGGCGCTGGCTTGGGCTCCTTGCTGCACGAATGGGCTGGCACACCAGCCGTATTTGTTTTCGGCCTGCTGTGCATCGGGCTATGTACTCTGGCACTACGCGGCCTGCCACACCTGCACACCCACAGCACCAAGGTTATACGCAAGACAGGATGGGTGTTCAAGCTGCTGCGCCAGCGCCCTTTTATTCGGCTCTTGGTCTTGATGGGACTGCCAATGCAAATCGTGCAGCAGGGCGTGCTGTTTTACTGGGTGCCTCTGGCGCTGACGGCCAAAGGCGAGTCCACCTCCTTCATCGGCCTGATGATGATGAGCTACTCGGGGTTGGTGTTGCTGCTCAATACCCCTACGGCGCACTGGGCCGACCGCACGGGGCGGCATGTATTGCTGGTCACGCTGGGACTGGCACTGGCGGGTCTGGCGGCCCTGTTAAGTGGAATTTTCTACACACCGATGATGATAGGACTCAGCATGGGGCTGATCGGCGTGGCCTGGGCGGCCATTTTTCCGGCGCAAGGCGTGCTGGTGCTCAATCTGGGCGAGCTACAGTTGCTCGGCGTAGCCTCTTCCGAAGCCATTGGCATGTACCGCATGGTCGAGCGCATTGGATCCATGCTGAGCCCCTTGCTGGTGGCACTGCTGATTGACCAACTTGACTATGCAGGCGCCGCCAAAGCACTAGGCGCCGCGCTGCTGCTTTGCACATTGGTGCAGGGCTGGACCTTACGAAAGGAACAAAACCAGTGCGTATGCGTACCACGCTAGCAACAATTGCCGCACTCGGAATGCTGCTGCCAGCCGTCTGGGCCGGGCCGGTCAAACAGGTGTTTTTGATCACCAATCGCGGCTGCGAGGAAGTCTGCCAGAGCTTTCGCAACAACCTGCAAAGCCAGGGGCCCGTGAACTTCATCTGGCGCGATGCCGCAGGCGATGTCAGCCGGGTAGCCGCTTTCGTTGCCGAAGCACGCACCCTACGCCCCGACTTGATGGCCACATGGGGAACTGGCGTCACGCTGGCGGTCATCGGCCCTCATGATGCGCCAGACCCCAAACGCTACCTCAAAGACGTGCCAGTGGTCTATCTGTATGTCGGCAATCCTGTCGAATCCAAAATTGCCCGCAGCGCCGAGAAGTCTGGCCGACCCCATGTGGCCGGTGCCAATACCTCGGTGCCGGTTGAAGCCCAAATCAAACTACTGCAGTCTTTCCGCCCGCTGGTCAGAATTGGCATGCTCTACAACACTGACGAACCCGCCGCCGTGACGCAAGCAGCAGAGGTCCGGCAGGCCTTCAAGGCGCACTCGGTCCAAGTGAACGAAGTGCTCCTGCCCATGACGGCCAACGGCACCCCCGATGCCAGCAGCATCCCGGCAGCACTGGACCAACTGGCGCGCCACAAGCCCGATTTTCTCTACCACATCGGCTCAACCTTCACGCTGCAACAGGTCCAGGCCATCAGCACTGGCGCCATGGCGCGCGGCATACCCATGTTCAGCCCCACCGAATCGGCCTTTCGCCGGGGCAGCGTGCTGCTCGGCCTGATCAGTCCGCTGGCAGGCATAGGCCAAGTGGCAGCTCACCAGGCGGGCCAGATTTTGTTTCACAGCCAGCAGCCGGGCGATTTGCCCTCCCCGACGCTGACCCACAATTCGGTGCTGATCAACATGCGGGCAGCGCGCACCCTAGGCATCTATCCCCCGATGAAACTGCTGCAATTCTCCGAACTCACCGAGTGAGCGGCGCACCGACACACCGCAACGCCGCCCCGGCCAGCCCAGCACGGCTAAAAAACCCCTTGCAGGCTCGATAATTGCATCTGAAAAATGCCCCCGCAGGGCGCGTCCGTCAGAAAAAGGTTTTACTTGTTGATTGATCCAGAAATTTCGGGCGGCCCCCAGGCCGCCACCCGCAGCACACCCCACACGCCGATGATGCAGCAGTACCACGCCATCAAGGCCGAGTACCCAGACACGCTGGTGTTCTACCGCATGGGCGACTTTTACGAAGTCTTCTACGCCGACGCCGAAAAAGCCGCCCGCCTGCTCGACATCACGCTGACCAAACGCGGCCAGTCGGCGGGCGAGCCGGTGGTGATGGCGGGCATTCCCTTTCACGCGCTCGAAGGCTACCTGGCCAAGCTGATCAAATGCGGCGAGTCGGTGGCGATTTGCGAACAGGTCGGCGACGTGGCGACGAGCAAAGGTCCGGTTGAAAGAAAAGTCGTGCGCGTGGTCACGCCCGGCACGCTGACCGACACCGAACTGCTCAGCGACAAAAGCGAAGCGATTTTGCTCGCCGTCCACCAAGGCAAGCGCAACACCTGCGGCCTGGCTTGGCTGAGCGTGACGCAAAGCCAAATTCACCTCGCCCAGTGCGCCGCTGACGAGTTGGAAAGCTGGCTGGCGCGCATCAACCCCAGCGAGCTGCTCTACAGCGCCGACGCCACGCCCGCCTTCGAGCAGCGCCTGAAAACCTGGCGCTGCCCGGCCAGCGCCCGCCCGGCCTGGCAGTTTGACGCGGGGCTGGGCATGCGGCGACTGCTGGAACAATTCAAAGTCGCCTCGCTGGCCGCGTGGCATGCCGAAAGTTTGAACGAAGCCCACGCCGCCGCCTCGGCGCTGCTCGGTTACGCCGAACACACGCAAGGCCGCGCCCTGCCCCACGTTCAAGGCTTGCACGTCGTGCGCCCTGACGAGCTGATCGAGTTGCCGCCCGCCACGCGGCGCAACCTCGAACTGACGCAGACGCTGCGCGGGGAGGATTCGCCGACGCTGTTTTCGCTGTTAGATACCTGCGCCACCGGCATGGGCAGCCGCGCCTTGAAAAGCTGGCTGCTCAGCCCGCGCCGCGACCGCACGCAGGCCAGCCGCCGTCTGGAAGCCATCGCGCAACTGCGTCACAGCGGCAGCGGCGGCAATGGCGACCAGCAAACGCTGCGCGCCCAGCTCAAAGGCTGCAGCGACGTGGAACGCATCACCGCCCGCGTCGCACTGCGCCAGGTGCGCCCGCGCGAACTCGTCGCGCTGCAACTGACGCTGGACAAAGTGGCCCGGCTCACGCCGCCCGCATCATCGCCATCGCCAAGCATGCCAGCGGCGGCATCCGCTGCGCCCCTCACGCCAACAGCCGGGCCAACCGCGCCGCAACTCTCCACCCTGCTGACAGCGATTTTTCAAGACCTGCAGCCCCCGCCCGGCTGCGCCGAACTGCTGCGCCAGAGCATTCTGGACGAGCCCGCCGCGCTGATCCGCGACGGCGGCGTCATCAACCACGGCTGCGACGCTGATCTGGACGAGCTGCGCGCCATTCAAACCAACTGCGACGACTTTTTACTCGCGCTCGAAACGCGCGAAAAAGCGCGCACCGGCATTGCGAATCTGCGCGTGCAGTTCAACAAAGTCCACGGCTTTTACATCGAAGTCACGCAGGGCCAGACCAGCAAAGTGCCCGACGACTACCGCCGCCGCCAGACTTTAAAAAACGCCGAACGCTACATCACGCCCGAACTGAAAAGCTTTGAAGACAAAGCCCTGTCGGCGCAAGAGCGGGCGCTGGCACGCGAAAAGTGGCTCTATGAACAACTGCTAGACCAGTTGCAGGAATTCGTCCCGGCCCTGAGCCGTCTGGCCAAGGCGCTGGCCGCGCTGGACGCGCTGTGCGCGCTGGCCGAGCGTTCGCTCACGCTGGGCTGGTGCGCGCCGGTCTTCGTCAAAGAGCCGTGCATCAACATCACGCAAGGCCGCCACCCGGTTGTCGAAGCGCGGCTGCTGGAAACCGGCGGCGCGGCCTTCATCGCCAACGACTGCAGCCTCACCGCCAAGCAGCGGCTGCAAATGATCACCGGCCCGAACATGGGCGGCAAATCAACCTACATGCGCCAGGTCGCGCTGATTGTGCTGCTGGCTTCTGTCGGCTCTTACGTGCCCGCCAACGCCTGCCGCCTCGGGCCGATTGACGCGATTCACACGCGCATCGGCGCCGCTGACGACGTGGCCAACGCGCAATCGACCTTCATGCTCGAAATGCTCGAAGCGGCGCAAATCCTGCACGCCGCCACGCCGCATTCGCTGGTGCTGATGGACGAAATCGGGCGCGGCACCTCGACGTTTGACGGGCTGGCGCTGGCCGGTGGCATTGCCGCTTATCTGCACAACAAGGCGCAGGCGTTCACGCTGTTTGCCACGCATTATTTTGAGCTGACCGAGTTTGCCGCCCAGCACCACGGCGCGGTGAATGTGCATGTCAGTGCGGTTGAATCGGGCGCCGACATCGTGTTCATGCACCACATCGAACCCGGCCCGGCCAGCAAAAGCTACGGCATTGCGGTGGCCAAGCTGGCGGGCGTGCCCGCCGCCGTCGTCAACCACGCGCGCCACGCGCTGGCCGCGTTAGAGGCCCAGCAAAATCAAGCCAGCGCCCAGGTCGATCTGTTCGCGCCGCCGCCCGAAACGCTATCCGCCGGGCCCAGCGCCGCCGAGCTGGCGCTAACCGCGCTGGACCCCGACACGCTCAGCCCACGCGAGGCGCTCGAAACGCTGTACCGGCTGAAAAAGCTGGCCCGCAGCGCGTGAAATTTTGTTTCATTTTTCCCGTTTTTTTAAACTTTTTAGAGCTTTTTTATGACTTATTGCGTCGCAGCCAAACTTAACGCTGGCCTGGTTTTCCTCTCCGACTCGCGCACCAACGCTGGCGTGGACAACATCAGCACTTTCCGCAAAATGATTGTTTATGAAAAGCAAGGCGACCGCTTCATGGTGCTGCTGTCGGCGGGCAACCTGTCGATTTCGCAGTCGGTGCGCGAGATTTTGCAAACCGAGCACCTCAAAGACCCCGAGGGTGGCGAGCCGATCAGCATCTGGAACGCCAAAAGCATGTTCGATGCGACCCGCGTGCTAGGCGCGGCCATCCGCCGCATTTATGAGCGCGACGCCGCCGCGCTGCGCAAGGCCGATGTGGATTTCAATGTGTCGCTGATCTTCGGCGGCCAGATCAAGGGCGAGGCGATGCGCCTGTTTCAGGTCTATTCGGCGGGCAATTTCATTGAAGCGACGGACGAGACGCCCTACTTTCAGCTCGGCGAGTCCAAATACGGCAAGCCGGTGCTGGATCGCGTGCTCACGCCGACCACGCCGCTGGCCGAAGCGTCTAAATGCCTGATGGTGTCGATGGACTCGACCATCAAATCGAACCTGTCAGTGGGCCTGCCGCTGGACTTGGTGATTTATGAAGCGGACCACTTCAAGAGCGATCAGGTGGTCTGCATTGACCACGACAACCCCTACTACCAAATGCTGCACAACAACTGGGGCAAAAAGCTGCGTGAAGTGTTCGACAGCATTGAAGACCCGGTGTGGGACGACGCGCACACCGACATTCCACTCAAAATGCCTGCTGCGCGTCACGACGTGCTGAAGAAAATCAGCACCCCGCACGACAAGCTGATTTAATCGGCCCAGACCACCAGACCGCTCCAGGCGGTCGCCAGCACCACGATGCCAAAAGCGATGCGATACCAGGCGAACACGACAAAGCTGTGCGTGGCGATGTAGCGCAGCAACCAGCGAATGCACAGCCAGGCGCTGATAAACGAGAACAGCAGCCCCACGCCAAACAGCGGCAAGTCCGCCAGCGACAGCAGGGCGCGCTCCTTGTACAGACTGTAAACCCCGGCGCCAATCAGCGTCGGAATCGCTAGGTAGAACGAAAAATCGGTCGCTGCCTTGCGCGACAGCCCCATCAGCATGCCGCCAATGATGGTCGAGCCGCTGCGGCTGGTGCCGGGAATCATGGCAAAACACTGCACCAGCCCGACCTTGAGCGCGTCCAGCATCGTCATTTCTTCGACGGCGTGGATGCGAGCGACGGCAGGGTTGTTCTGCTGGCGCTTTTCGGCCCACAAGATGATGAAGCCGCCAATGATGAAGGTGCTGGCCACCACCACCGGCGTGAACAGATGCGCCTTGATGGCCTTGCCAAACAGCAGGCCCAGCACCACGGCGGGCAAAAAGGCAATGAACACATTGAGCGCAAACTGCTGCGCCTGCTTGTCCGTCGGCAGCGCGGCGACGGTGTCGCGGATTTTTTGCCAATAGACCAGAATCACGGCAAAGATGGCGCCGGTCTGGATGGCGATGTCAAACACCTTGGCCTTGTCATCGTCAAAGCCGAGCAGCGAGCCAGCCAGAATCAGGTGGCCGGTCGATGAAATGGGAAGAAACTCCGTCAGCCCCTCGACGATGCCCATGATGGCGGCTTTGATCAACAGAACAGTATCCACGCGAACTCCTTAAATCGGGTTCCGATTATCGCCTTGCCACGTTGAGCCTCAACGACGCCGCGCTGGCCCGCCGGGCGCGGCGCCATCAGTCACCGTGGCCCCGGCGGCGGTCGTTTTCCCAGCCGCCGTGGCGGTCGCCGCCCCAGCCTTCGCGCTCGTAGCCGTGGTGCCATCTGTGGCCGTGACGGCGCTCGTAATACACCGGCTGCGGCGCCACATACACCGCCTGGGGCTGGACAAACACCGGGCGCGGCTGCACAAACACGGGCGCGGGCTGCACATAAACCGGCGCAGGCTGCACATAGACTGGCGCAGGCGCATAAACCGGGGCATTGCCCACATTCACCACAGCGCCCGGCACGCCCACGCCGACCGACCACTGCACGTTGTCACGCGCCTGCGCACTTCCGGCAAAACTCATGGCGGCAAGCGCCAGAGCGGCTGCGGCCCCGGCAGCCAGCATCGCGGAGAGGTTGGGCTTGATGGCTGTTGTCTTCATCATGATTTTGGTTCTCCAGAAAAAAAAGGGGCAAAAATCGCCCGTCTTTTTATTTAACGCGACAGTTGATGTAACGACTACCCACTGCACCGTGAAGAGCGTTGCCAAACGTAAGCCCGCCGCCGCCAGCCCCTAGAATCAAGCCATGACCTCCCCAGCCCCTACCCCAGCCGCCGCCCCCGCCCCCAAAGAAGCCCTCAAACCCAGCAACTTCCTGCGCCAGATCATCGAAAAAGACCTGGCCGAGGGCACTTACGCCACCCGCCACTGGGGCGCTGGCCCCGGCGACGCCACCCACCACGCCGCTGGCCCGCTCGACGCCGCCAAAGTGCGCCTGCGCTTTCCGCCCGAGCCGAACGGCTACCTGCACGTTGGCCACGCCAAAAGCATCTGCCTGAACTTTGGCCTGGCGCGCGACTACGGCGGCGTGTGCCACCTGCGCTTTGACGACACCAACCCCGAAAAAGAAGACACGGAATACGTCGATTCGATCAAAGACGCCGTGCAATGGCTGGGTTTTGACTGGCACAACGCAGGCGCCAACGGCGAAGAAGTCAACCTGTACCAGGCCAGCGACTATTTCGACTTCATGTACCGCGCCGCCGAGCACCTGATCGAAACCGACTTCGCCTACGTCGATGAGCAAAGCGCCGACGACATGCGCGTCAACCGGGGCGACTTCAACAAGCCCGGCACCGACAGCCCCTTCCGCAGCCGCACGCCCGCCGAAAACCTCGCCCGCTTTCGCGAAATGCGCGACGGCCAGCTCGCTGACGGCGCCGCCGTGCTGCGCGCCAAAATCGACATGGCCAGCCCGAACATCAACCTGCGCGACCCGGCGATTTACCGCATCCGCCGCGCCCACCACCACAACACCGGCGACAAATGGTGCATCTACCCGATGTACACCTTTGCACACCCGATTGAAGACGCGCTGGAGCAAATCACGCACAGCATCTGCACGCTGGAGTTTGAAGACCAGCGCCCGTTTTACGACTGGCTGCTCGACCGCCTCGCAGAAGGCGGCTTGATCGCCACGCCGCACCCGCGTCAGTACGAATTTGCCCGGCTGAACCTGACCTACGTGCTCACCAGCAAACGCAAGCTGGCGCAACTGGTGAACGAAAAGCGCGTCAGCGGCTGGGACGACCCGCGCATGCCCACCATCGTCGGCCTGCGTCGGCGCGGCTACACGCCGGAAAGCCTGCAACTGTTTGCCGAGCGCATCGGCGTGACCAAAAGCGACAGCTGGATCGACTACAGCACGCTGGAAGGCTGCCTGCGCGAAACGCTGGACGGCAGCGCCGCCCGCGCCATGGCCGTGCTCGACCCGGTAAAACTCGTGCTGACCAACTGGGACGAGGTGATGGGCGCAGGCACGCTGGACGACTGCAGCGCGCCGATTCACCCGCACCACCCGGAGCTGGGCAAGCGCGAATTCAAAATCGGCAAGGAAGTCTGGATCGAGCGCGGCGACTACGAAGAAAAGCCGCCCAAGGGCTTTTTCCGGCTGTTCCCGGCGCACACCAACGCCAGCGGCCAAGCGATTGCCGCCAGCAAGGTGCGCCTGAAATACGGCCACGTCATCGAATGCGTGGGCGCGGTGAAAGACGCTGACGGCAAGATTGTTGAAGTCCACGCCAAGCTGCTGCCCGACACCAAGAGCGGCACGCCGGGCGCGGACTCGGTCAAGGTCAAGGGCGTGATCACCTGGGTGGGCGTGAGCGACGCAGTGCCCGCCGAAGTGCGGCTGTACGAGCGCCTGTTCAAGGAAGCGCACCCCGAAGGCGGCGGCGCAGACTTTTTGACCAACCTGAACGCCGACAGCCTGAAGGTGATGAGCGCCTACGTCGAGCCGTCACTGGCGAGCGGCGGCGCGATTGCGGCCAAGGCCGATGACAAATTCCAGTTTGAGCGCCACGGCTACTTTGTGGCGGATCGGGTGGATCATGCGGCGGGGAGGCCGGTGTTTAATTTGGCGGTGGGGCTGAAGGATAGTTGGGGCAAGTAATTAAATTCAAATTCAAATAAATTTAATATATATGGAAACAATTTTGACTGATAAAAACTTAGATGATGTTGAACAAAACATTTTTGAGGAACGAGCAGAGCGTTTGTCTCGCACTGAACTTAAAAAATGGACTGAACTATCAGAAATTGATACTACAGTCATCGACAAACTAAAGGGGCCAGGAGTTAAGCTACTAATGGGGCCGCGTGGCTCTGGGAAGTCAACTCTTCTTAAATTTGCATACTACGAGTCACTTGATTCAACAACTGTACTTCCAGCATACGTCAATTATTCACAATCATTAGCTCTCGAACCGCTTTTCCACTCACAAGCAAATGCCTTAAAATTATTTAGGCAATGGGTTCTTCTGAAAATAATAATTGGCATACACGAGTCAGTTAACGAAATAAATCACCAAATAGATCAAGAAATTAACAGTCGAGCAAGCATTGCAAAATCAATCATAAGAGACCTTGAAAAAGGAAATACTCCTGAGATACTTGAACTCGAAACATCTCCTTCCGAATTAATAGAATTCCTGGAGTCAGTTTTACAAAAAGTATCAAGAAATCGATGTGTACTTTTATTAGATGATGCAGCCCACGCATTTTCAATTGAACAACAAAGAGAGTTTTTTGAGATATTCAGACAACTAAGATCACGCAAAGTTGCATGCAAAGCAGCCATATACCCCGGAATCACCAGTTTCTCCCACAGTTTCAATGTAGGACATGAAGCTGAAGTTATAGAAGCATGGTATGACCCTGCTGAAGATTACTACCTACCACTAATGAGGCAAATTGCCCACAAAAGATTGGGCACTGACATAATCACAAAGCTTGGTTCAGGCTTCGATGAATATGTATCTCTTTTGGCACTAGCAGCATCAGGGCAGCCTCGTGGATTCATAAACATGCTCTCCGAAGTTGTTGGCGATGAAAATAATCCAAAAACATTAACTCGCCGAAAAACTTTAAATGCAATAGACAGTTGTGCGTCATATGTTGATGGCGTATTTAGAGCCCTATCCGACAGACTACCAAGATACAAAGATTTTGTAACGACGGGTGAAAGCATTAAAAATATAATACTCAATTCATGCAACGAATTCAACAAGTTAAAAATCCCAGAGAAAAAAATACAAGCTTTCGGCGTCAAAGAACCATTAAACATCAAGCTTGAAAAAATATTTCAATTTTATGAATATGCAGGAATAGTAAGAAAATTAAAAACTCACTCTCGCGGAAAAACAGGTAGCTATCAAAGATACCAGCTTCACTCAGCAATCATGACATCTGGAAGCGGTATTGGATTAGGAAAAACATTTTCAACTTCCGATTTAATTAAATCATTATCTAACTATGATGCACATGATTACTGCAAAATATCTCCTTCAAAACTACTAAAAGATCAAGTTGAAAGTCTTGCTCTAAATTTACCTGCATGTGTATCTTGCGGATCAGATCGTGTTGCCGCAGATCAAAAATTTTGTATGAAATGTGGATCAAAACTTACTGAAGCATCACTTTATAAAGAGTTACTTCAAAAACCAATTTCAGCTCTTTCAATTCCAAGAAAAAAAATCGAAGGTATATCCAAACATACAAAATTAAAGACAATTGAGGATATAGTTCTCGATGAAGATCAAACACTGAGATCAGTACCTGGCGTTGGCAAAGTTTGGAGTGCAAGAATAAGAAATCTTGCCGAGGAGTATGTAAGTGTCTAATTTATTTGGAACACCTAATGAAAAAGAAACAAGTACAACACTCAATATTGAGTCTTGCTTAACAATTGCAACCACATCAAATAGATCAGCAATAGATGAGTATGAAGAAAATTCAAAAAAATTTATAGTCTTAGCAGCAACAGCCGACAACAATAACGATAAATTACAAATTCGACTACTGGTACTTGGACTTGTATCTTCTTGCGAATACTACTTTAGAAGAATATTATCTGAAGCAGTTTCAATCTGCCCAACATCTCGCAATGTCTGTACGAAATATGACATCACGTATGCAGCAGCTACATATTTTTCAGAAAAGAATATTGGCCTAGCACTAACTGATAGCTCAGTTTTTTCTGGCTCAAACAACATCATTTCGGAAACAAAACGCTTAACAGAATTAAATGTCAGAGATTCGGCATCATTGCTTGCCGCGCTCGAAGAATATCAAAAAGTATGCATTATTCGACATGCGACAGTACACTCGTACGGATTCATTGGAGGGAAAAATTTTACAGATTTAAAAATAAAAAATACTGGTCACTATGAAGTAGCTCTTACATTCGAAGCGTTTCAAGAAATTGCAGATGTTTGCCTCAACTTAGTCAGGGCCTACAATGGCCAAATGTGGATTTCAATAATTTCTCGCATGATAACCAAAGAGTCATTAAAACTAGACTCATCACTTGATGACATTGATTTATTTTCAAAGCTTGTTAATGTATTTTGGTCGAGTACAAGACTCGAAAAATTCACAGGAATTGAAAATTTATATCAAAGCATTGTAGATGCCAACAAATCATCATCAGAAATTCCAATTCCGGCAAAAAAACACAAAAAATAAATCAACAGTATTAAATATATTACATTAATGCAGAATACAAAAATGACAAGCATTAATTTTAAAACCCCACCCCACGAACTCACCTCGATTTCCATTGACGGTTTCAAAAGCCTTGCCGCGACCGGCCCCGTCGCGCTCGGGCCGATTAATTTAATCATCGGCCCCAATGGCTCCGGCAAATCCAATTTTCTAGCCGCGTTCGCCTTTCTGCAGGCGATTCAGGATGGCCGCCTGTATGACTACGTGCGAACCGCTGGCGGCGCGGACGAGCTGCTGCATTTCGGCAGCAAAACCACGCAGGAAATCAAACTCAGCCTGTCGTTTCAGGACGCTCTGCACGGCTACCAGCTCACGCTCAAAGCCGATCACAACGACAACCTGTTTGCGCTGAATGAATCCGTCACCACACCAAGCAGCGCGCAGCCGCCCCAGCCCCACAGCGAAGCACTGGCGGCGCAAGGCGGCGGCAAGGAAGCGGGCATCAGCAGCGCGCAGCTGAGCCAAGACGCGGCGTGGATTCAGGCGCGGCTGGGCGGCTGGCGGCTGTATCACGTTCACGACACCAGCGCGAGTTCGCCGCTGCGCAAAACCGCCCGCGTGGACGACAGCGATTATTTGCGCCCGGACGGTTCCAATCTGGCGGCGTTTTTATACCGCCTCAAGCAAACCGAAAAATACGCCAGCGCCTACGCGCTTATTCGTAAAACTGTGCAGCGGGTCGCGCCGTTTTTTGACGATTTTTTGCTGCGCCCGGATAATCTCGCGCCCGACTTTATCAAGCTGGCTTGGAAGCATAAAGGCTCGGACAAATACTTTGGCGCATCGACGTTTTCCGATGGCACTTTGCGCTTTATTGCGCTGGCGACTTTGTTTTTGCAGCCGCTGGAATTGCGCCCGTCGGTGATTCTGGTGGACGAGCCGGAACTGGGCCTGCACCCGTCCGCCATCACGCTGCTGGCCGCGCTGATGCGCCAGACTTCGGCGCAAACGCAAATCATCGCCTCCACCCAGTCGCCGCAGTTGCTGGACCATTTTGACCCGCAGGATGTGCTGGTGGCCAACCGCGTCCACAGCGCCACGACGCTGACGCGCATTGACCCGGCGCCGCTGACCGCGTGGCTGGAAGACTACAGCCTGGGCCAACTCTGGGAAAAGAACGAAATCGGTGGCCGCCCCAGCGCGGAAAGTCCATGAAGCGGCTGCTGGTGCATGTCGAAGGGCAAACCGAAGAGACTTTTGTCAATGAATTGCTGGCACCGCACCTGATGGCACGCGGTTACAGCGCCGTCTCGGCCCGCCTCATGGGCAACGCCCGGCTGCGCGAGCGGCGCGGCGGTGTCAAAGCCTGGACGGCGGTGAGAGACGATATTTGCCGCCATTTGCAAAGCGACAAAGGCGGCATCGCGACCACGATGGTCGATTACTACGCCCTGCCCGCCACCGGCCCCAAAGCCTGGCCGGGCCGCGCTGAAGCGAACGCCAAAACCCACGCGGACAAAGCAGCGGCCATCGAATCGGCCATTGCGCAAGACATCACCAGCGCCCTCGGCATGGCGCACGTCGCGCAGCGTTTTGTGCCCTTTGTCGTGATCCACGAATTTGAAGCCCTGCTGTTCAGCGACTGCGCCGCCTTCGCCTGCGGCATAGACCGCCCGGAGTTGAGCGCTGATTTTCAAAGCATTCGCAACAGCTTTGCCACGCCGGAACATATCAACGACTCGCCCGTCACCGCGCCCTCGAAAAGAGTCGAAGCGCTGATTCCGGGTTATGAAAAGCCGCTGCTCGGCGTGCTGGCGGCGCTGGAAATCGGGCTGGACACCATGCGGCAGGAATGCCCGCATTTTTCGGATTGGCTGGGGCGGCTTGAACAATTCGCCCGCTGATAATCCACGCCCATGACTATTTCCTCTCTTTTCCCCCACGGCTGGCAGCATTACCTGCTCGGCGGGGTGCTGATCGGCGCGGGCACGGCGCTGCTGTTTGTGCTGACGGGTCGCATTGGCGGCATGAGCACGGTGTTTTCGTCTAGCTGGTCGTTTGTCGTGCGGCGGGCGTTTTTCCAGCAGGCGCGTTTTGTCGATTCGCGTGGCTGGCGGTTGGTGTATGCCGCCGGGCTGATGCTGGGCGCGCTGGTGTGGTGGCTGGGTTTTGCGGGTGGCGTGCGCGAGGCCACGGCGGTGCCCGCGTGGCAGTTGCTCGTGGGCGGCTTTTTTGTCGGCTACGGGGCGCGGCTGGGCAACGGCTGCACCTCGGGCCACGGCATTTGCGGGCTGGGCTCGCTGCAACTGCCTTCGCTGCTGGCGGTGCTGACGTTCATGGCGACGGCGTTTCTGACCGCCAATCTGGCCGCCCGGTGGCTGGCATGAGCGCGGCGGCTTCAACGCTGGCCAAGTCACTAGCAACACTGGCGGCGGGCGCACTGTTTGGCTTTGGGCTGTCGGTGTCCGGCATGATCCGGCCTGAAGTGGTGTTGAGCTTTCTGCACTTTTCCGACTTTGGCCTGATGCTGGTGATGGGCGGCGCGGTGCTGGTCGTGCTGCTGACGTACAAACTGGCACCGCGTCTGCTGGCGCGTCCGCTGCTGGGCGACCATTTCCACGTCCACCCGAGCGCCTGGAACCGCGACACCGCCGTCGGCGCGGCGCTGTTTGGCGTCGGCTGGGGCTTGTGCGGCGTGTGCCCCGGCCCGGCGATTGCCGGTCTGGGCGCGGGCAACTGGGATTTACTCTGGGCGCTGGGCGGTATTGCGCTGGGCGCGCTGGTGCAGGGGCTACGCGCCAGAGCCTGATACGCTTTGCTGAATCGTCAGCCGCCATCGCCTTTTCGGCTTTTTTCCTTCAACCTTCCAACGCCTGTGTCCACTGATCACCACGCTTTCACCCTTGACGCCTTGAGCCGCCGCGCCGCCTTATTCGGCGGGCTTGGCCTGCTGGCGCTGCCTGCTTTGCAACCGGCTGTCGCCGCGCCCTCTTCCTCTTTGAACGCCAGCGCCGATGTCTGGCCGGACGCCGCGCAGGTTCCCGGCGGCGTCGCCCGGCTCTCGCTCGGCCCGGCGGCGACGCGGCCCGTGGCGCAGGCGGGCGATGTGCCGCTGCTGGTGCTGGGCGACGCGATTGAATGGACGGCACTGGTCGGCATCCCGCTGTCGGCCGCGCCGGGCGAAGCCAGCATCAGCGTGCAACTGGAAGGCGGCGGCCAGCGCCAGATCGCCTACACCATCGCGCCCAAACGCTACAGCGAGCAGCGCCTGAAAGTCGCGCCCGGCACGGTCGATCTGTCGCCCGAAGACCAAGCGCGCTACGAGGGCGAGCGGGCGCATCTGGCGCAGGTGATGGCCACCTTCAGCGAGCCACTGCCGCAACTGTTGCGCATGCGCGTGCCGGTGCCGGGGCGGCGCTCCAGCTCGTTCGGGCTGCGCCGCGTCTTCAACGGGCAGTCGCGCAATCCGCACAGCGGCATGGACATTGCCGCTGGCACGGGCACGCCGGTGCGGGCGCCACTGCCGGGCCGGGTCATTGACACGGGCGACTATTTCTTCAACGGCAACACCGTCTGGCTGGACCACGGCGGCGGCCTGCTCAGCATGTACTGCCACTTGAGCGCCATTGACGTGGCACCGGGCGACCTACTCAAAACCGGCGCTCGCCTGGGCGCTGTCGGCGCGACGGGCCGCGTCACCGGGCCGCACCTGCACTGGAGCGTGATGCTGAACCGGGCGATGGTCGATCCGGCGCTGTTTCTGGCCGCCTGAAGCGCACGCTGATAATTCACGCGCCAAATTTTCTTTTTCAGCACCACCAGACAAGGACACACAAATGGGCCTGTTCGACGTTTTCCAGAATCAATTCATTGACATCATCGAGTGGACCGATGACTCGCGCGACACGCTGTCTTACCGCTGGCCGGACGAGGACAAGGAAATCAAAAACGGCGCGCAGCTCATCGTGCGCGAGTCGCAACTGGCGCAGTTTGTCTCGGCGGGCCAGTACGCCGACCTGTTCCAGCCGGGCAAGCACACGCTGGCGACTGAAAACATCCCCGTTCTGTCCACGCTGCGCGGCTGGAAATACGGCTTCAACTCGCCGTTCAAATGCGACGTTTATTACCTGAACACGCGCCTGTTCACCGGCAACAAATGGGGCACGGCCAACCCCATCATGATGCGCGACCGCGACTTTGGCGTGGTGCGCCTGCGCGCCTTTGGCAGCTACGATTTCCGCATCGTCGATGCGCCCAAGTTCCTCAAGGAAGTGGCGGGCACGGATCAAAACTTCCGCCTCGACGAGTTTGCCGACACCATGCGCTCGCGCATTGTCAGCGTGTTCACCGAGGCGCTGGCGCGCGCAGGCGTGTCGGCGCTGGACGTGGCGCAGCGTTATTCGGAGCTGGGCGAGGCGCTGCTGCCCATCGTGAATCCGGCGATTCGCGACAAGTACGGCCTGGAAATCACCACCTTTCTGATCGAAAACGTCTCGGTGCCGCCGGAGGTAGAGCAAGCCATCGACAAGCGCTCCAGCATGGCCGTAGTCGGCAACCTGAACGATTACGTCAAATACCAAATGGGCAACGCGATGGGCCAGGGCGGCGAAGCGGGTGCTGCCGCCACCGCGCCCGCGCAGATGGCGATGGGCTTTGGCATGGCACAGGAAATGATGCGCGGCATGCAGGGCGCTTCCGGCTTTGCGCCTGCGCCAACAGCGGGATTTGCCCCGGCGCCGGGTTCAGGATTTGCGCCTGCGCCTGCGCCTGCTGCGGCGCCTGCGCCCGTAGCTGCCGCCGCGCCCGCCCCGGCAGCGGCCAGCGCCGCCGCGCTGGAAGTGCTGACGCCCGAGCAGGCCGCGCAACTGCTGGGCGTGTCGGTCGAAGACGTGATGGCGGCCATCACCGCTGGCGACCTCAAGGCGCGCAAGATCGGCAGCGCCTACCGGATTGCCAAAAGTGCTTTTGACGAGTTCCTGCGTGGCTGAAATCAACGTCCCTACCGCCGCTCTCGGTAAACACCCCTGCCCCGAATGCGGCGGCGACCTGCAATGGAATGCCGCCAAGCAGGCGCTCGTGTGCCCGTACTGCGGCACCATCGTGCCCTGCGCCGAGGCAAGCGCCACCCCTGGTGCCAACGCCAGCGCCGCCGCTGGCGCG
>Ga0302287_10000533_pt1 | contig 18654 bp, 8 predicted proteins | sample III_Fen_E2_4_FD_200452 | JGI IMG/M metagenome (GOLD analysis project Ga0302287, IMG submission 200452) | Peat permafrost microbial communities from Stordalen Mire near Abisko, Sweden - III_Fen_E2_4 | ecosystem: Environmental > Terrestrial > Soil > Wetlands > Permafrost | place: Sweden: Abisko...
CCGGTACAAGTCATCTTATGAATGTATCCTGAATGCAATGCAAGGATATAATCCGGCTGAGAATATGAAAAATAGTATAGGGCTTAGTTTTGGATGCAGTAACTCTTACACCAACTCCTGGAACCTCTTTAAATACATGCCTTGTTCACAGGATGAAAGTAAAGATATGGATAACAGGATAAACGGACACCGTTATTATATTGATTTGTTAGGTGGTCGTGATAATTATTTAGCACGTTCAAAAGCACGTATCATTTGGGCATTGAATATCTCTTTAATAGGGACCCCTATGCTGTTTATGGGGAACGAATGTAATATGTCAGGATATTGGCTTGATAACGAAGATGCGAACGGTGATCATCGGTTTGATTGGTTTATAGCCGAAGATGAAAAGAGCATGGCTATGCGTAGACTGGTGACCACTGCAAATAATATCCGTTGTAAACATCCGGCACTGCAAAACGGATTCTTGGAAATAACACACAAGGATAGTACGAATAACATTCTTGCATTTAAACGATGGAATAGCCAGGGTGATATAATCCTGACAGTTCTGAATCTGAGTGATATGAACTTTACGAATCATTCGTATGCATTAAATATAAATCAAAGCGGGCATTGGCAACAAATACTTTGCAGTCAGGATGCTGAATTCGGAGGTTGGGATGGAGCAGGAAATGCATTTTATGATCCTGGCACAAATTCCAATGATCAAATAAATATTAATATTCCGCAGTGGTCGGTTTTAATGTTTAAATTGCTATGAGTTCCTTATGAAAGAATACAGGCTGAAGTGCTCAATTGAAAATTACGAACAAAAAAAGAAAACTAAACTAATTTTGATGGTGTGTCTGGTTTATCCTTCTCATATTCAACTAAAAGTGGAACTTACAAAAAACGTATGCTATTCGCTTTATTAAGAAAACATGCATACTTTTATAATTCAGGAAATAAGTTAACTTGAAAATTATACCGTTTAATGTATAGACAAAATCGAACAACTTAAAAACAAGATCTCAAAAAGAGATTGTTAAATATCAATGCCATAAGTTGTAAGTGTTATGCTTTCAGATAAAAAACATAGACATTAAAGAAATCTAATAATTATTATTTCGTAACTGTAGATCATGATAATCCGGCATTTGAAATTCAGACACAGATACCTTGAATTTAAAATTGATTTCAATGCAAATAACAAAATTGCTGGTCAGGTAAAGAAGTTTAGAAAATCATTTACCTGACCCGTTTATTTTTTATACATTTGCACATTGAGCACTGTTGAGTTAACCTTATTTATGGAAATTACAGGAAAGTATTGTTTATTAGTCATTTCGTGTCTGTATTTGTTTTTATCTTCCCTGAATGCTCAGGTAGGTTCTTTTAGAAATATCAACAGTGGCGATCAATTATTAGACTGGCAAATCAATTGTTTTTTTAAAGATGCAGAAGGATTTGTATGGAGCGGTGGAACTCGTAGAGTTCAGCGTTTTGACGGGCGCTATTTGAAAAATTGCGACCTCCCCGAAAATGTTACCAAAATTAATGTAATTAGGGAAAGCAAGGATGGTATTATCTATGTTGGCACATCAAGTGGACTTTATAAGATAAATCAAAACTGCTCAAATGCAACCCCTGTTTTTCCTTCCCAAATTACAAAGAGTATACTCTCGCTATTCATAGATCAGAAAAACAATCTATACGTTGGCACACCCAATGGGTTGACAATAATTACTCAGGATAAACTTAAATTTGTCCAGCTTGAGAATCCGGCTTTTCCGTTTAATCAGGTCCTTTCCATTTACAAGGCAAATGATGGATTGTTGTGGCTCCTTACCCCGGGAGGACTCGCCTCGTATAATCCTTCGACAGAAGCTACCAAAAGTTACCCGTGCCTGCCGAAAACAGAACAATCTTACTTTACCTGCATGACAGGTATTGGCCGGATACTTTATGTCGGGACGAACGAATCCGGGATTTATACGTTTGATACCCGTAAAGGCGATATTCAGGCTTTCATGAATATGGGAGACAATAAAATTACCTGCTTGTCAACTAATGGAAAAACGGAGCTTTATGTTGGGACGGCAGGCACCGGAATCTATTTCGTATCCATACAGCAAAAAAAAGTCTTCCGTTCTTTCGACTCTTCACCCAACAGTCGTGTGAAACTCACTTCGAGTATGGTAACTTCATTATTGGTTGATAATCTTGGGATTCTATGGACCGGAAGTTCCGAAAGCCTCGGATATGACTTCATGTTTTTATATCCGAAAGCTTTTGTTCTTTATAAAACACCGAATTTTACTACGAACGACCTTCCCGTGCATGGGCTGTATATTGGTAAAGATTATAAAATACTGACCAACCGCTATGGCATTTATCACGTATCAGATAAAACCGGAAAAGTACAATTCTTCGAGACAGGAAATGGACTAGGAAAATGCCTTAGCCCCGGGGATGTCTTTTCATTCCTGCCTTATGATAAAAAATTAATATTGGGAGGCGAATGCGGCATTTATGAATTTGACCCTGCTGCGGTAACCCTGAAAGTATTTGAACCCTTGGCCTTTTTAAAGAAAGCAACTATTTATCACCTGAATGAAGACCTAAACGGTAATTTGTGGGTCGCCTCATCGGAAGGACTACATATTTTACACAAAGACACAAAACAAGTCAGTTCTTTCAATACCTTAAATTCCCATCTGCCGGATGATGTGGTTCGTTATGTGTATTTTGACCGGCAAGGAAGAACCTGGATTTGTACCAATCAGGGAATTGGTTTCTGGAACAGTAAAAAGAATGACTTTGTAGTTGGTAAATTCCCCGAAGGATTTATCCACCGGCAACGGGTTCACTTTATGATGGAAGATAGAAAAGGGAATCTGCTGTTTTGTTATAATGTAATGAATGCGATGTATTCCGATTCGAAAATACAACATTTCAAACAGGTTTGTACAGAACAGGATGCTGATTTCACCGGAATAGGCATCGTGAAAGTTCTACAGGATAAATCTGGCATTTTCTGGTTTATTGGTTCCAGGGGCACCATCAGGGCAAATGAAAAACTTACTGAATTTAAACTGTATTCTACTTCGGAAGGCTTGATGGAACCTTATGCTACAAATGGAAGTTTCGATAACGAAGATAAACTCTGGCTGGCGACCAACAAAGGTCTGTTTTATTCTTCGGGAAATTATAAACGGGCAGTTGCTCCGATGGCAATAACGGACATTAGAGTGAATGGTATATCGGAAATGGACAACATGTCAGATGCTGTAAGAAAAGGGAATCTAATTGTTTTTAACAGATATGAGAATAATATTCAATTCCAGATTGCATTACTTACCTACGACAGACCAGATTTGATGGTTTACGAATTTAAACTTATCGGACATGATGCCAGATGGCATATTTTGCGTGGACTAAATAATATTGATTATAGAGATCTTAGTCCGGGTAAATATACTTTACTAGTTCGACGGAATATGGATCACACTTGTTACAAAAAAGTATATATTGAAATTAAACCGTTGCTTTCAAATACAGCAATCATCTTTATTATTATTTTCTTATCCGGAGGCAGTTTGTTCTACATTGAATACCGTAAAAAACGAATAACTGCAAAACCTGAACTAATGATTCCTGAACAACCGGAAGAAGAGCAGAAATACCGATTCAACAAAATCAGCGATAAAGAAGCACAGGTAATCATTGAAAAACTGAAAAATTGTATGTTGGAGGAACGATTCTATCTGAATGAAGAATTGAAAATGCCGGATCTGGCCAAAGTAGTAGGTTGTTCTAATCAGGCACTTTCTCAAATTTTCAATGCATTTATGAACGAAAGGTATTCTGATTTTGTCAACCGTTATCGTGTTGAAGAATTTAAACGTATTATTGCAACTACAGACTATTCTAAATTCACACTAAAAGCTCTGGCCAAAAAGAGTGGATTTAATTCCTACACATCCTTTTTTAGAGCCTTTAAAGAACAGACTGGAGTCACTCCAAATGATTTTATTCAAAAATTCGAATCTGTCAAAGACTGATTATTTCCTTCTCTTTTCCTGTTTCTGTTTTCATATTATTTTTTGAAAACATATTAACCATCATCTATCCATTTGTATTTGTGAAAGTTATGCATTTTTTTATTCCATCTAAACAAATGGAATAAAAGGAGATGCAAAAAGTAAGGTGTTGTTATTTTCATTTGGTAGTTTTACCGGGCGATTTATAACTAATAACTTATAGCAAAGCTGCCTGAAACACAAAATTCGTCTATTCGTTGTCTTTTCCTTTTTATCCTGCATATTTTGCCGGAAATGTTTTTGTGGAAAATACAGAACCGGGAAAATAGGAGTAAAATAGGAACAAAAAATATCAAGGAGGGTGACTACAGTGATGTGTGATTTTTTTTACTCTTTTACCGTGTTCGCACACATATATTTAAATCTAAGTTTAATCCAATAGAGTACTTTCTTTTTCTAATACAATTTTATACACTTTAAAAAACTAAAAAAATGAAAAAAACAACTCTTCTCCTTTTCGCTTTTTGTATTTTTACGAGTTCTCATGCGCAAGATGTAGACTACACATCAAGCGTTTTGAATTCAGATCTTGAGTATGCAACAGCCGCTGATGCATCATCAAATCTTACCATCAATCCAACATATGTTGGCACAGGTACTACTGTAAATGGTCAAAAATATCAGTGGAAACCTACTGTGCAAAATCCAGCTACAGTTTTTTACGGTTGGACAGTTGATTTTACCAAATTAGGTACTAACAACTCTCAAGGAATTAATAATGATGCTTCGGGATTGCACGGTAGTACGATGCTTTGGATAGGTGGAAATCCGACTACTGCTATACCTGAAAATTTCGAATTTTATCAAACTCTTAAAGGCCTTCCTGCCGGGACTTATAAAGTTCAATGTTTGCTGGGAGTAGATATTGTCGAAACTTCTCAACGTTTGTTTGCCAACAATAACGTGCAGCTTTTTGGTAAACCGACTGATTATGTTACAGGAAATAATCTTAATACCAATGAAATATACAGCTTTGCAGAACATATCCCAACTGTGGTTTCAGGGAATGTTACTGTATTACAAGAGATGAAAGTATATACAACCATAGCTGCTGATGCCGATTTAAAAATCGGTATTCGTACAGGTGGTAAAAATGTAAACGGAGCTACATCAACAACGGCGAGTCCATTCTGGGGCTGGTATAAAGTAGATTATTTCCGACTCACTAAGATAGATCCTGCAAAAGTGGATGATGCTACACTTAAATCATTGTCTTTGAGTGTAGGAACCATTATTTTTGATCCCGCAGCTACTACATACAATGTGAATTTACCTGCCGGTACAACTACTGTGATCCCAACAGCTGTTGCCAATATTGACGATGCAGCAGTTAGTGGAGCAGGTGCTGTCACACTTGCTGCCGATGGATCCGGAATATCAACAATCACTGTTAAAGCGTTAGATGGAACTACTACAAAAGTGTACACTATCAACTATACCACAAGCACAGCCACCGACTTAAAACAAACTGCAGCTAGATGTTTCTACAGTATAGACAAACAAATGCTGACTGTAAATGGAACTGACAGTTATGTTATATTCAACGTCAAAGGTGTAAAAGTTGCCGATGTAAAAGTAAACACCACAGGCAAATCTGTTCACCTGAATTCAGGAATTTATTTCTTAAAAACAAACACTTCGGAAGTACTTAAAGTAATCATCCGGTAATTTGTTGATAATCTGAGACAGTTCCAGTACAATAAACTAACATGATTACAACCTACTGATACGTGACATGCAACTACGTTCGAACCAGGTGAATCATGTTAGTTTTATTTTCAATCCCCACAAGTCAAATTTACATTCTTATGAAACACAAATTATTAAAAAACCGATTGATGTTTGTTGCCTGCCTGGTATTAGCAATGAACGCCACAGAAACATATGCCTCCACGAAATCTGATCCAGTAATAGTAGGATTTACTGCACAAGCCGGAAGCTTCCCAGTGGTCTCTTCGGGTCAGGCTGCCACCATCGTCTACGATGTTACCGATGCACAAGTCGTTTCGGTGGTGTCTAACGCTTTTAGTAACGATGTAAAAGCAGTGACCGGTCAGAAACCAGTTGTGACGAATACCTTACCATCCACAGGTCTACCGGTTATTATTGGAACCTTAGGTAAATCTTCTTTTATCAATCAACTGGCTTCAGCCGGCAAAATCAATACCGATAAAGTACGGGATAAGTGGGAAACTTTCTGCATTACTATAGTAAACAACCCTCTGCCCGGCATTGATCAGGCATTGGTTATTTATGGGAGTGATCCACGCGGAACTGCCTTCGGGGTATTCGAACTTTCACGGATGATGGGAGTAAGTCCCTGGGTCTGGTGGGCCGATGTTACTCCAAAAAAACACGAAAGTGTTTTTATCAATACAGGCCATGATATTATTCAATCGCCATCGGTCCAATACCGAGGCTTTTTCATCAACGACGAAGACTGGGCTATACAACCATGGGCAGCAAAAAACATGGATCCCGAGGTGAAGAATATGGGACCAAAGACCTATGAAAAAATATTTGAGTTGATGTTGCGTTTAAAGGCAAATTATCTTTGGCCGGCAATGCATTCATGCACAAAGGCATTTTGGTATTATCCGGCGAATCCTGCCATGGCACGTAAATACAGTATAGTGCTGGGATCTAGTCATTGTGAGCAAATGTTGAGAGATAATCTGGATGAATGGGTTAATAATTATGCTACCGAATATGGGAAGGCTCCCGGGGACTGGAATTGGGGAAGCAATAATGGAAACATCAAAACCTATTGGGCTGATCGTGTAAAACAATCGAAAAACAATGATGCCATCTATACACTTGGGATGAGAGGTATTCACGATTCCGGGATTCCGGGATATAATACTGATGAAGAACGGAAGGTAGCTTTGATCGATATTATCCATAACCAACGTAATATGTTTGAACCGAATCTGGGTAAACCCGCTAATCAGGTGCCTCAATTATTTTGCCCGTACAAAGAGGTGTTGCCTATTTATAAACTGGGTATTAATCTTGCTGATGATGTTACTCTGCTTTGGGCTGATGACAATTTCGGTTTTATGCGCCAACTTTCAAATCCAACAGAACAGCAGAGAAGCGGTGGCGGAGGTGTTTATTATCACTTCTCTTATCTGGGACCTCCTCAAAGCTACTTATGGGTTGGAAGTACTCCTCCGGCAGTTGCAGCATATGAGCTTAAAAAAGCATACGAACTGAATTGTAAAAAAATATGGATGTTCAATGCCGGGGATATAAAACCGTTAGAATTTGAACTTCAGTTTGCATTGGATTTAGCCTGGGATATCAATTCTGTTGACCTGGAGAATCCTATTCAATATGCTCAAAAATGGGGTGCTGAAATTTTCGGTGAGGAGTTTGGTGAAAGTATTTACAATATTAAAAAAGAGTATTTCCGTTTGGCTGCATCCGGAAAACCTGAGAATATAAGCAGCACTGCTTATAGTGTTGCTGAAATGGAAAACAGGATTAAAAGCTATGATAAATTGGTAACGGATGTACAAGCTTTAGAAACTCGAATACCTGCAGATTTGCAGGATGCATTTTATCAATTGATTAAATATCCTGTTGAAGGTTCTGCTGCTATGAACACCAAAATATTAGGGGCTAAGCTTAGTTTTGAGTATGGAGCTCGGGGAGATAAAGATGAGGCGCTCGATATCGCATCTACTTCAACGGCTGCATTTCAAAAAATAATTGATTTAACAGACAAATACAACAAACAGATTTCCAATGGCAAATGGGATGGGATGATGAGCTATTCACCAAATGGTTCTGGTTATTTCTATGATGCCGCAGTTGTTTCTGCGGAGTCTATTAAATCAAATAGTTTGTACCCAAAGGTTACAGACAGCATCAAAGTAATTTCAGCAGGGAGCTATGCAAGCATGAATAACGGAGGTCTAAGCTTTAAAAAAATAGAAGGACTCGGTGTTTCCGATAATGCAATGACCATATGGCCGTTAAACATGGTTACGTATACAGCATCCAATATTGCATCTGCTCCATATTTAGAATATTCTGTTTCTGTTTTAAAAGGAACAAATACAATTGATGTCAGATGTCTTCCTACTTTTGCATTGTATCAGGGCCAACAATTACGTTATGCAATATCTGTCGATAATGCAGCGCCTGTGTTTGTTGATATCCAGGCAGTACTGGATGGCGAAACCAGCGCTGCATGGTCACAAAATGTGTTACAGGGTTATTCGCATGGAGTTTCAACCTACGAGAGTTCAGCAAATAAAACGATATCTGTAAAGATCTATTTTGCTGATCCGGGAGTAGTTTTATCAGCTTTGCATATAACCAATACAGGTACAAATCCATTAACAGAACTTATTATAAATTCTAATTTTGAGCTGAAAAGTGAAGGAGTGGTAAATGATGGAACAACATTCAGAGGGGTACCTTATGGTTGGAATCAATCAGGGACTCTGATTGGAAACTCTTTTGGAATTAATAGCGATGCAATTAACAAATCCGGAAATAATGCATGTTGGTTCAGCTCAATTCCTATGCCGGCTAAATTTCAATTGTTTCAAACCATTAGGAATTTGCCTGCCGGTGAATATATTGTGAGATGCCGCTTAGCAGTATTCTCCGAAATGCTGACAAATGTACGATTGTTTGCCAATAATAACGTGCAATATTATGGTTTGCAAGCCAATTATATTTCAAATCTTACGCAAGGAGAAATGAATACTTATGCCAACTGGTTGCCGGAAGTAAACACAGGCATAGCAGTTCCTTTACACGAAATGGCAGTTAAAGTCTCTGTCTTTGCAGGTGATTCGTTGAAATTAGGTATCTGTTCAAGTAACCTGACAAGCAATGGTACTCAGGCAACTAACAATTCAGGTTGGTTTAAAGTTGATTATTTCAGGTTGGAACGTATTAGTTTATATTCAGACCAAAATGGGAAAGCAAAATTGGACTCTTTATTAAAAGTAGCAAATGATCTGTACAGCAATAGTGTTGGTGGAATCACTTTAAATGAATATCCGATATCCAACAGGAACGCATTCAATGTTTCCATTCAATCATCACTTGCTGTTTATAACAACAATGCGGCTGCATTCAAAGAAATTATTACTTCAATAAATAATCTTGAAATAGCAATTGAAAATTATCGAACCAGTATAATCACTGCTAACTCTTATATTATTAATCCGGGCTTTGAATATAAAAGTAAAGGTGTGTTAAATGATGGCACAACTTTCAGAGGTACCCCATATGGTTGGAAAGATACGGGGGGAATTAATGGTAACTCTTTTGGTATCAACAACGATGCATTAAATCTGGTAGGAAATAATTCATGTTGGTATCTATCGACGCCAATGCCTAAAAACTTTGAGTTATCCCAGACAATCAGAGGACTACCGGCAGGTGAGTACAAGGTTACCTGTCGAATGGCAGTGATGGATGGAAAATTCACCACCCAACGTTTATTCGCAAACAACAGCGTTCAGTATTTTGGGAAAGAGAGCGACTATGGACAAAATATTGTAGAAGGTGAAACAAAATCGTATGCAGGATGGACCTCTACTAATGCACGATTTTTAAAAGACATGTCAGTTACTGTAGTAATTCACAATAATGATTCATTAAAAATTGGTGTACGGCTTAGTAATATAAAAGCTAATGGACAGACAAGTGTTGATGACTCAGGGTGGTTTAAAGTTGATAATTTCAACATAGAGTTAAAAAGACAGGATAATGAAAATACAGGTGTAATATATCCTGAAGCGCCATTTATCAATATAACATGGCTGAACAATAAAATTCATATAAATACGGATGTCAATTTTAAACTCGGACAAATTAAAATTTATTCATTAATAGGAAATCTATTACTAAACAAAAATTTTTATGGGAAAGACGTTAATTTTAATTTGACGAAGGGTATTTATTTAGCAAACGTATCTCTCGACGGAATTACAAAATCAAATTTAGTGATTGCTGAGTAATCTTTTTAACTGGCCGTAAGAAGTTCAATCAAATATTAATTTGATTGAACTTCTTACAGTTTTATTCAGCTAACCGACACCAGTCGAATTTCAAGTTCGCTTAACTATCTGACATAAATTATCCCGTTATATTATTTGACTGATGAGAGCCATGCAAAAAAAATAAGTCGACAGGTAAAAAAGATTATAAAATTGGCTGTTTATTACTTCAAATAATATATTGATATTTAAGAGGATACTCATTAGAGTAAAAAGTCTGGTGAAGTTTTATATACCAAAATCCAAATAATATAAAATATCTGTTTGTGACATTTTGCATGATTTCTCGATAAATAGAATTTGATTTCAATGCAAATCACGTAATTGCCGGTTATGCTAATAAAGTTTAGAAGATCATTTACCTGACCCGCTTATTTTTTATACATTTGCACATTGAGTCTCTAAATACGAGACTACGAATGGAGTCTTTAGGCTGCTGACACCGGGCGGGATTGCTTCTTATTTTCCTTTGCCGGAATCGACCAGAACTTGCCTGAGTCTTTCAAAAACAGATCAATCATACCTCTCCTGCAAAACAGGGGTTGGTCGTACCTATTCTATCGAAACAAACGAATCCGGGATTTATTCTTTTAATACATGTACTGGTGGTATGCACGCATTTATGCCTATGAATGAAAACTAAATTTTCTGCCTGTCAAATAATGGAATCGGAGAGCTTTCTCCGGTTATAGCCGGCAGCGGGCTCTGTTTACTGTCTAAATCGCAAAAAAAAGTATTCCGTTCGTTCGACTCTTCACCCGGTACTAATGGGTACTGTCTGTCTTATTATAAAGTTTTACTTTCTAATAATAAAATAATAATCTTAAATAAAGCTGCATGAAACGTCTCATCTTTCCACTTATTCTTTTTTCTGTTTTATTCTTAACATCGCACCTCTATGCGGGACCTATTGCAGTAACAGAGACTTCCACAACCGGAAGTTTTCCATTGGTTGCATCTGGAAAAGCAGCCATTCTGGTTGTTGATCCACTGGACGCTGAAGTTGTTACTATTGCAGCAAAAGCATTAAGCGGAGATATAAAAATGATTACCGGAATTCAACCAAGTGTTGTAAACCAACTGGGTAATGATATCCCTGTTATTATTGGAACCATTGGTAAGTCGAAATTTATAGATTTACTGATAAGCACAGGTAAGATTTCGACCGCTAATGTTGCCGGAAAATGGGAAACTTTCAGTCTTTCGGTAGTTAATAATCCCTTCCCCGGCGTTAATACAGCACTAGTAATTTTTGGCAGTGACCCCCGTGGTACTGCCTTTGGTATCTTTGAACTTTCAAAATTAATGGGCGTTTCGCCCATGGTATGGTGGGCAGATGTCTTACCAAAAGAACGTGCATCCCTTTATGTTACTTCCGGTGAAAGCATTGTCGGACCTCCTTCAGTTCAATATCGTGGTATTTTCTTAAATGACGAAGACTGGGGATTGAAACCATGGGCGGCAAAAAACATGGATCTAAATGTCAAAGACATTGGTCCACGAACCTATGAACGCATTTTTGAACTGCTGTTGCGTTGTAAGGCAAATTACATCTGGCCGGCTATGCATAATTGTACCAAGGCTTTTTGGTATTACCCTGAAAATCCTGTTTTGGCTCGCAGGTACCAGATTGTACTGGGCTCAAGCCACTGTGAACAAATGTTGAGAAACAACGAAGATGAATGGCGAAATAATTTCGTGTCTGAATATGGTACTGTATCCGGTGATTGGAACTGGGCAACTAACAGCACGAAAATTAAAAAATACTGGTCCGACAGAGTAACACAATCTAAAAACCAGGAAGCAGTTTACACACTCGGAATGAGAGGTATTGCAGATAGTGGCCTGCCAGGATACTCCACTGATATTACGAAACAGGCTGCTTTGAAAGATATCATCGCAAATCAGCGCACCATGATAACGACGAACCTGGGGAAAGATGCTTCAACAGTACCTCAGATTTTTTGTCCTTATAAAGAAGCTCTGACATTATATCGTATGGGACTTGATCTGGCTGATGACGTGACTCTTTGCTGGGCCGATGATAACTTTGGTTATATCCGTCAGTTGTCCAATCCTCAGGAACAACTTCGAAAAGGAGGAGGGGGAGTGTATTACCATTTCTCGTATTGGGGAGTCCCGGAATCATACCTGTGGCTCTCTTCCAACTCACCGGCACAGGCAAGTAGCGAATTATCAAAAGCTTATGTCACAAACTCAAAAAAACTTTGGGTTTTCAATATCGGTGATATCAAACCTCAGGAAATGGAAATGCAGTTTGGACTCGAACTGGCATGGGATGTCAATTCATGGACTCCCGAAAAGGCATACCTCTATTCAAAACACTGGGCAGCCGAAACTTTTGGTGATGAATTTGCCGAAAGTATAGGAAAAATCAAACAGGAGTATTATCGCCTTGCAGCATCTGGTAAACCGGAACATATATATGTCGTGTCGTATTCTGATAAAGAGATTCAGCAACGATTAGCTGATTATGAAAACCTGGTTAAGGCCTCCCGGGCAGTACAGGCTTTGATCCCTGAACGTTTGCAGGATGCTTATTATCAATTGATCGTCTATCCGGTTGAGGGTGCAGCGAATATGAACGTAAAAATACTGACTGCCCGGCTAAGCCTGAAATATGCTGCAGCCGGAAGACCTGAAGCATTGAATCTATCAGCCAAAGCGCTGACAGCCTATCAAAACATAATTGATCTGACTAAAAAATACAATACGGAGATTGCCGGAGGAAAATGGAATGGAATGATGAATTACGCTCCACAGTCTTTTGCTCATTTTTATGCTCCCCATGTTGCAACTGTTGTTAATACCGATAAACTTATTTCTGCACCTGCCGGAGACTCTGTATTTGTAATACCTGCCAGTAAATACACAACCAAAAATGATGCAGGGAAAACGATTAAGAATATTGTCGGATTGGGTATACAGGAAAGTGCATTGACTGTATGGCCTCTTGATATGACGGTCTATTCAGCCAGAAATGTAATTTCAGCGCCATATGTTGAATACAAAGTTCCTGTTTGGAAAGGCGTTAATAGCATAAAAGTGCGATGTGTGCCAACATTTCCTGTCTATACCGGTTTGAATCTGCGTTATGCCATTTCTGTAAACGGAGCTTTACCTGTCTTTTTCAACATCGCCACTTCCGCTGAAACACCCGCCTGGTCTAAAAATATATTGCAGGGGTTTGCCTGTGGTGAAAGCAAATATCAGACTACAGTAAATAAAACTATTAGAGTTCGGATCTATTTTACGGATCCCGGGTTAGCCATCAGCGATTTGACAGTAAGCAGCAAGAATGAAACTTCTTTACATAATGTCTTGTAAATTCAAATTTTGAATACAAATCGGAATGCTTGCGAAATAAAGAGCTTTTCCGGTAGTATAAAACGAAATGCCTTTGGAACGAAAGATGCGGGTGCTTAAAAATTATTTTCATACCTTCGCCCTTCGTTAAACATTTATAGTGAAAATAATCCATATAACTGATTTGTATTTATGAAAATAACAAAAAGTGTATTTTGCATGACATTGGCCGCTGTTGCCTTGTTATGGGCAAGCGAAAGCAACGCAATTGATAATAAGGAAAATTATAAACTGATCGATTCATACATCGGTTCCGGAGGGCATGGTCATGTATTTGTGGGTGCAGGCGTACCTTTCGGTGCGGTACAGGTTGGACCGAATAATATATATAAAGGTTGGGACTGGTGTTCGGGATATCATTATTCCGATAGTATTATCATTGGGTTTTCGCAAACTCACCTCAACGGTACCGGTTGTGCTGATATGGGGGATATCCTGATGATGCCCTACACGGGTAAAGTCCGTATCAAACGGGGAGAACAAAATGATATTTCTAAGGGATATGCATCCTATTTCAAACATACAAATGAAACTGTGAGTCCTGCATTTTATTCCGTGTTGCTCAATAACGGAGTGAAAGTGGAATTAACAGCCTCCAAACATGCCGGATTCCACAAATATATTTTTCCGGCGAAAATTGCAGAAGGACATGTTATCATTGACCTGATGGAAGGCAATGGCAATCAGGCTGATTCTACCTACATGTGTCTTGTAGATGCTTATACTATCAAAGGATTTCGCTTTTCAAAGGGGTGGAGCCCACGACATAAAGTGTTCTTTGTGGCAAAAATGAACTACCCGGTGACTTCATTAAGCTTGTTTGACAACGATATCCTTGTAAAAAAGAAGGAGGCATATGGTAAAATAAAAGGGGTATTGTCGTTTGATAAAACACCTGCTCAAATATTAATTAAAGTCGGGATTTCATCAGTGAGTACTGCCAATGCTGCTGCGAACATTCAGGCTGAAATACCGGGTTGGAATTTTATCGGAATTGTTGAAAAAGGAAAACTCCTCTGGGAAAAAGAACTTTCCCTTATCTCTGTGGAAACAAAAGACAATGTAAAAAAACAGGTGTTTTATACATCTTTGTACCACACTTTTATTGCTCCTGTCAGCTACAGTGATGTAAACGGCGATTTCCGGGGGCATAATGATAAAGTCTATACCCACGTGCCGTATACCAATTATTCAACTTTGTCTTTGTGGGATACTTACCGTGCCCTGAATCCTTTATTCACCATCATACAGACAGCCCGTGTCAGCGATATTGTTAACTCAATGCTGGGTATTTTCGATCAGCAGGGACGCCTGCCCATTTGGCCGTTGGCAGGGGGGGAAACAGATTGTATGCCCGGATATAGTTCCGTTCAGATTATTGCTGACGCATATTTAAAAGGAATTAAAGGGTTTGACGTGGACCGGGCATATCATGCCATCAAAGTGTCAACGACCAATCCGAATCAAAGAGGAGTGCCGGCTGTCATGGAAAAAGGTTTTATACCTTGTGATAAAATTCATGAAGCTACTTCGATAGCCATGGAGTATGCAGTTGCTGATTGGGGTGTTGCCCAAATGGCAAAACGGTTGGGAAAACAAGCTGACTTTGAAAATTACTCCCGTCGTGCCGATTATTTTAAAAACTACTTCGACAGTTCGATAGGGTTTATTCGTCCAAAAATGAATGATGGTTCGTGGCGGACTCCCTACGATCCGATACGGTCCATTCATGGTGTTGGCGATTTTACGGAAGGCAACGGATGGCAATATACTTTTTTCGCTCCGCAAAATCCGGAAGGGCTTATCGCTTTAATGAATGGAGATAACTGGTTCGTAAAAAAACTCGATCAGTTTTTTACTGAAACCGGGGATATGGGACCCGATGCCTCGAGCGATATATCCGGACTTATCGGTCAGTATGCACATGGTAATGAACCCAGTCATCATATTGCTTACCTGTATGCATTTGCCGGTCAACAATGGAAAACGGCTGAAAGGGTACGGTTTATTATGAATGAATTCTATACCAACAAAAAGGATGGAATCATCGGAAACGAAGATTGCGGACAAATGTCGGCCTGGTACATCCTTTCTTCCATGGGATTTTATCAGGTTAATCCATCAAACGGCCTGTTTGTGTTCGGGAGTCCGTTGTTTGACAAAGTATCTATTGCCTTGCCCGGAAATAAAACCTTTACCGTGTTGGCTGACAACAATTCCGATAAAAACATATACATTCAAAAAGTCGAATTAAACGGACAGCCGTATACGAAGAGTTATATCCTTTACAAAGATATCATGGCAGGCGGAACTATTAAGTTTTATATGGGATCAAAACCAAATTACAATTATGGTAAGAACCCTCAGGACAGACCTGTGTCGGAAATGAAGTAAATCAGTTCATCCTGGAAATCCCAACCGGTAAGGTAGGAATATAAAAAAAAGACAGTCACATTTATTGTGAACTGTCTTCTTTTTTTTGTGCGCCTGGTATTTCCGGTCAATTTGAGAGTACAAATTTGTTTAAGTGGTTTTTTCTTTCAATCTTTCCTCCTTCGATCTTTCATCCTTCGATCGCAATAAGATTTTTCATGATGATATGACAATTGAATTTCGGGTATGCTATCGCAATACTTAATTGTGTTATAATGGAGTTTTTTTTATCCTGTTTTGCTCCTGTTTTACTATGCTTAATGATCTTGATTGATTAGGTCTTGATTGGGTCTTGGTTGGGGGTTGGTTGGGGGTTGGTTGGGCCCCAGCCCAGTCAACTCCTAACCAAACCCTAACATACCCCCATAGATTTTCCAATGAAAATAAAAGGAAAGGAAAATAGAAGCCAGAGATAATGGAAGGGTCAAAAAAGGATTTTATCAGATTGTTTTACAAATATAACGATTGGTATTTGGTTGGATGGATATAACAAACCATAAAAGGAGTTGTAATTAAAAAATGAAGAATTTGACAAATAAAAAATAAAACACTGCCTATACAGCAACTAAGTGCTGATGGTCAGATGTAAAACTAAAAACAAGTTGTACTTGTTAAATTAATTTAAATAGTTTGATATTTATTAAATAACATATATATTCGCATTAGATTCATAAAAAATACATTTATTAGGTAATCTAAAATTATATTCAATTTATTCATTTAAAACTTAAACATTATGAGTATTGCAGAAAACCCCTTAGTAGGTCGCATGAAAGGATCAATGGCTAATTTTACGATGTATACGTTAAATGATCAGAATGTCGTTCGTGGGAAGACATTTAACTTCAAGGATGCCAAAACTGAATATCAACTCGTCATGCGGGAACGCATGGACTTATTGAATGTCATGTATCAGAGTTTTGCAAGTCTTATCCGACTTGGATTCCCTGAAAGGCCCATTAGATTAAACTCTCAAAACATGTTTATTTCTGTCAATTTTTCAACTTGCTTTGAAGTAATTGATGAAATACAACGGATCAGTTATCCATTGTTACTGCTCTCACAGGGTTCGTTACCCAAAGTGAAAGTGATTGATGCCTTCATCGAAGTGGAAGGAATCACCATACGTTATGATGCAAATGAAATGTCTAAGGAAGTAACCTGTTTTGATGAGATCCTCGCCTGTGCCATGTTGATCACCGGCGAACTGCTAATTGCCCGGCAATTTATAGGGTATGATGACATTGGAACAATTTTTCTGAAATGCCCGTCCCTGGTCCCCGAAGATGTAACATGTTGTTACGTGTTTGTACGGAGCGATGTTGGGAAAAAATCATCCAATTCGGTGTATGTGAATCTGTAGGCGCGACCCTTGTGGTCGCCTGTATTATATTATGGTCACCCGTATTATATTATGGTCACCCGTATTATATTGCAGTCATCCAATTATATTATAGTCGCCCATATTATATTGCAGTCACCCAATTATATTGTGGATAGCCATATTATATTGTGGTCGCCTGTATTATATTGTAGTCCCCCAATTATATTGTGGTCGCCCATATTATATTATGGTCGCCCAATTTGGTTGATATTCAAATTTAAACGTCCAGTATAAAAAAAGATACCAAAAAACATACAAATTTCAATTTCTAAAAATATGGAATCCACCAGATCGGGGTATAATCCAAAAATCCATCACCGAAGATCTATACGGTTGAAAGGATATGATTATTCGAAAGCAGGACTGTATTTTATTACCATTTGTTGTCAAAACAGAATTTGCCGGTTTGGTAAAATTGTGGTGATTCGTTCGGAACAGAATACAATGGGGCGTCCACAAGGGTACGCCCCGACGGTAGACAAATCGACTGTTGACAAATCGACAGTTAACAAATCGACAAGTATGCAATCGGAAATTCAAATCATGAAATTAAATGATGCGGGTAAAATGGTGGATGAACAATGGCAGGCAATGGTAAATCGATTCCCGAATGTCGAATTACACGAATATTGTATTATGCCCAATCATTTTCATTGTATATTGGAAATTGTGGAGGGGCCTGTAGGGGAACCCCTTGTGGGTACCCAATCCATAAAAGGGCGACCACAAGGGTCCGCCCCAACGTCCGCCCCAACGTCCGCCTCAACGAATACCCCAACGTCCGCCCCAACGTCCACCCCAACGAATATCCCAACGACCGCCCCAACAACGGATAGGCTAACGACGAATACGCCAACGTATACATCACCTACAGATACGAAAAATGATGGTAAACCAAAAAACAAAACCATTGGGGATATGATGGATGCATTTAAATCAATCATTACGGTGGAATATATTCGTGGTGTGAAAAATAAGGGTTGGGAAAGATTTGATGGTAAATTATTACAACGTGATTATTATGAACATATCATTCGTGACGAACATGAATATCAACGTATTTCGGAGTATATTATAAATAATCCGTCAAAATGGAAAGGAGATAAATTTTATTCGGAATGATATTATTCATCGTCGTGCAGTGGGAGGGAGGGCGACCACAAGGGTCGCCCCGACACATATTCCTTATTTTATTACTTTCGCCCCTGTTTTCTTTGTTATATCCCTAATTGTCTCCTATTCTGATATATGGAGGTGCATATTTATTAATAGGGTTTTTATAATAAAAATCCTCTAATCGTCGATAGTCTTCAAATTTGATCGTTCAGTAATCTGC
>Ga0302287_10000540_pt1 | contig 18503 bp, 9 predicted proteins | sample III_Fen_E2_4_FD_200452 | JGI IMG/M metagenome (GOLD analysis project Ga0302287, IMG submission 200452) | Peat permafrost microbial communities from Stordalen Mire near Abisko, Sweden - III_Fen_E2_4 | ecosystem: Environmental > Terrestrial > Soil > Wetlands > Permafrost | place: Sweden: Abisko...
CCCAAGGAACCCAAGCAGCCCCCACTTGGTCAACTCGAACAGCAACTTGCGCCAGAATTCGGCGCGGTTCTTGGCGGCTTCCATCATGGCCAAGTGGTACTCTCGGTGGCCCAGGGTATCGCCGTCTGGGAATGCAGATTCGGTGAGAGAGGCAATAGTCCTTTGCAAAGCTTTCGCCTCAGATTCAGCGTGACTCGTGAGCGCTTCGCGGATGGCCACAGTGTCCTCGCGCTGGGCATGTAGCAAGGCAAGGATTGCCTCAAGACCCACCTGCTCCGCTGCGTCTGACAGCTGTTTGTATTGTGGTCGCATGCGTAGACCCAAGAGAGTTACGAGTAGGCGCGTGATATTTGCTTATGCCCAATCACTGATGGATGCACGTGGTCAGAGTCCGCCCCAGTTGACGGGTCATAAAAATCGTTCACCTTGATAAGCTGCACCGGGTACCCCCACTTGGCGAAGCGGTCAACAACACTGGCAATCACGGCGGACGCTTGGTCATCCAAGGCCGAGCTGCGCAAAGGCAAAAGTGCATACCCTGCGTCATTCAGTTTTGGCGCATCCGCAATGCTGATTAATGGCGCCGACCCTGGGGCACCAAGACATCCAAAGTAATCAATGAAGATGTAGCCGTTTTCAGTGGACCGGACTTCTACCGTATGTGGTCCCGCCCCGAGCTCTGTGTAGACCAGCGCGTGATGGGACAGCCCCATGAAAACCTCGCCAGGGTAGAACTCTGCACAACCGGCATTCCCGTCGGTTGCGCCTTGCGGGTGATAGGTATCAATCAGCACGCCATCAATACGCACTTCAATCGGAGAGAGTTGATAAACCGAACCATCTGTATCCCATGTGCCGATGACAACCGTGTCTCCACTGAATGACCAAGACTTTGCACCTCCTGCGCCGTAATGAAACATTGCAGTTCCGCTGAGGCCAGCCGAAGCCTTGTCTTTCCATGCACCAGGAGTTGCTGAATTCCATGACCCAGTGTTTACCACGGCACTTGAGCTTGCAGGAATGGCGAACGCCAGCAAGGCATTGGCGATAAAGGCTGTTGTTTCGTGCTCGATCTTGTCAAGGGTCTGTTGTCCGACATACCGACTCATGTCGTTGAAGCCAGCCATGAGTATGACATTTTTGGTAGGCGCTGCTCCTGTCGCAAGACACGTGAATGCGTTCGTCACTGCACGAGAAACACCCGTGCCACCCACTGCAAAGTTACTGAGCGTGCAGCCATATCTAGCTGAAACGATATTGGCAAAAGAGTTATATCCATTTGAGCCGTTACCCGCAGTGAAGCTATCCCCAAACGCACTGATCACTGAGTTTGATCTCATAGTTCACATCCTGTTGCGACGATACGGGTAATGCCGTTGCTGTTTAAAAGGGTTGTATTCCCCGCGACCAATCCAGAGGCAACGGTAGCGGTCAATGCCAAACAAGTTTTTGAAGAATTTCCAAAAGATAGAACTGTGACAGCGACTGCACTACCACCCGCGTTTGTTACAAAGTAGCCCGCGCCAATCCCGAAAATTCCTGTAGGTGGAACTCTAGCTGGGGCAAGAATCGGAAGAAGTATCTGTGCTGTCGTCGTTCCAACGCATTGCCCGGTCCCAAAGTATTTCCCGCCAGCATCAGCGTCCCACCAAGGCGCGTAAGGCCAGCACGCCCGAACTTCGTCATCGTAGGGGCGCTGTTCATACAGGGTGGCAACGGGTCCGACTTCAAACTGTACATTAGCCAAAGTCCCTGGTCCGAATTCAAGCGTGGTGTCGGTACCTCCTACGACAACACCCGTAATGCCAGATGCACCATAAGACCCCACCCCAATCTTCCCCTGCGCGGTCCCTTCCCAGCTCAGGGTGTATGTTCCCGACTGCAGATTAACCCCGGCAACGACTTGGCGAAGCACCTTGCCCGACGGGATAGTTACGGCGGTCTTGTTTGCTACCGCGCTATAGGTGTACGAGTCCCCAGAGGCCGCCATTTTCCAGCGGTCGTGACCGTACAAGAGAACGCCTACAGCAGCGCCGGATACGTAGTTTCTGACGTTAACTACAAAGTTGCTATTGATCACTTTGTTGCGGTAAGAAGCCGCCGTGGTGCCAGCCGCAACGCCCGCCAGCATTGCACTGTACGCCAGTTTTTCAGTATCGAGTTCGTTAAGGGCTGCCTGTACAGTGGTCGCTGAGAGCCCTCCGGCGGGGGTATTGCTGACCAGAGCAGCGGATGTTTGCCCGACTGCAAATGTCTTGGGCCACACAACTTCAATATTGTTGGTGCCTGCAGCGGGGGCGCTGGTGAACGTGATCGTTGCCCCGCTGACTGAATATTGACCTTTCTGCTGGTAGACCCCACCGATGAAAATCTGGGTGTTGTTCTTGCCCAACGGGTCGCCAGGAAGCGTGAACACCGTTTGTGAACCGTTGCCGCTGAACTGGGTGACGTTGCCGGTGGAGGACGCAGCGTAAGACGCAATGACCGTGAGCGTGTCGCTCAGCTCGCTCAGCGCAAGGATGGCCGAAACGAGGTCAGCGGATGCCGCCGAACTGCCTACAGGAACCAATGCAGCCCGGTCGGTGATCTCCTTGAGCTGCTGGATCTGCATGACCAGTCGGTCCAGCGCGTCCTCAATCGCGGTAGGGTTGAAGTTGCCGACGGCGGGCAGGTCAAGGGGCTGGTTGTAGGCCACGTTGCCGACGATAACAAGCAACTCGCCAGTTGCGAGAGAGGGGTAGCTCACCGCCCCGCCGGGAGATGCGCTCTGGTCAGCGTTCAAACCGACGGTGTAATCGGCGAACAGCGCAAGCGTTGACTCAACGCCCGTAACGCTGGTTTTGATGACACGTAAATCGGTGTCAGCAAACACTTTGAAAGTGAAGGGGAAGGAGGTGGCGACCCCGTTACCTGTGAAGGGGCCAGCGAGTCGCGGTGTCGCGGGTAGGGTCATCGGGGTAACTCCAAGTTGCCCCGAATGGTAGGCGTGCCGGACGCCTACACGGACACGCTACTTACTCCCCGGGCTGGGGGTTCCCGTCACCGTTCCCCGTACGGCGTCAACCGCTCCGGTCGGGTGTATTTTGTTGTCAGCCACACCCGCCAGGTATCCAACAGGTCGGGCCAGGGCGCTCGCGGGGAAACCTGTGGCAATACTGACAGCGCTGGCAACGTCACGTACAGCGTTGCGCCGGTTCAACTTGTCGGGGTCGGTGATCGCTTTGTACACGTCCATCGGCACCCCGGCTGCAGCTTCAAGGATACCGACTGCGGGGCTCAAACTCATCTTGTCATCAGCTGGATTGCCATTGAATCGGTTCATACTGGCGGTGGCCAGCTGACCAACAAACGGCACCATGGCAAACGCGCCCTTGATCGTGCCCATTCCAAACACGGCGGCCAGCCAGTCATCAAGGTAGCCATCCTTGTCAGGGTCGTCTGGGCCACCGCGCATCGCCACGGCGATAGCCTCAGCCGCCCATATAGGAATCAGCATTCCCACGGTCACAATGCCAAGGGCCTTGCCCGCGCCCTTGCGAAGTCCTTCCTCCTGGGCGAGTTGCTTCAATGCTGTGGCGTTGGTGTTAGCCATCATGTTGAAATAGCCAATGAACTGCGTGAACACCCGGGCGTAGGCCGGGCCTGTCTCGATACGGCTCACGTCCTCTGGTAGCGTTGAGCCTTGGGTGGTGCGGATCACACTGTCGGCATGGCGTATGGCGTCACGTTCGCTCTGCTTGTCCTGCAGGGCCTCGTTATAGGCAGCCGTCCAAATGATGGGCTCCATGGTGTTGGCCATGGCTGTCTGCATGAAGTAGGCATGTTTCTGCGTCCAGGCTTGTGCGCGCTCGTACAAGTTCGGATCCAGCAAAATCTTGTTCATCGCTTCGTTGATGGCACTGACCTCATTGTCCATGCGGTCGGCCATGAAGGAACTGGCGCCGCTAACGGCCTTCGCCATTTTCTTCGGGCTGGTGATGAACTGCGCGGTGGCAGCCATCATGTTCGTTGGTTTCACCATGAGCGCTGCGGTGCTGAAGCCGGTGATCTGCTGGATGGTGTTGCTGACGTTGGCAAACATTAGGCTCATACCAGCGCGGGAACGCGCAGCACTTAGCACGCGGGAGATACCGCCGTCACCCACAATCGGAGTCTCCACGATCTGGCGTGCGCTGCGGTTCAGCCAGGGGGTGAGCATACCAGCGTAGATCGTCGGATCAATGCGGGACAGGCTGTAACTCACGCCCTTGCGTGACAGCAGCTTATTGACATCACGAACAGCGGGCTCCATGTGGCTAAACAGCAACACCTTATCGATGTGCTGGCCGATGGTGCGCAGGTCCAGCATCAAAGGCCGATTGTATTCAACCCGCGACTTGGTGAATCCTTTGTTCGTGCCAGGGAAAGAGAACGACATATTCTCATTTTCCAGCTCGGCCAGCTTGCGCAAATCAGCGTCGGCCACAATGCGTGGGTCTGCTTGTGCTGGCACGTAGCCGCCTTTGTAGGTTCCGAAGGGTGTCTCGAAGCTGTCAGCGGTAACCTCGGCAAAGTACCGGCCAAATACATCGCGGTGTGTTTTCTGGGCTAGGGGTTTGGTTTCTTCCAGCAAGTCCCACACCCCCTGGGCAAAGTCGTAGTGCGCTTTGTTCAGGATGCCAGTGTCATGTGCACGCTTGATGAAGGCGTCCCACTTGGTGGTGTCGAGCGTGCCGTCCTCATTCTGGGTTGTCCAGTTGCGTCCAAGCAACAGTTTGCGCTTGTTGCTCTCGTTGCCGGTGTGCAAGATGGCATGCAATAGTTCAGCATGGCCGATGCCGTTGTGGCCCTTGCCGAAGGTGTAGCCCAGCTCGGGCGCCTTTATCTCGCCCTTCAGTAGGGCGGGGGCGACGGCGTCAACCAGGGCTTGGTACTTCTTGCGGTACGCCACACGGTCAGCGCGGTAGCGGTCAGCGGCGTCTTTTACCGGCTGAAACACCAGTTTGGTGAACTCGTTGCCCATGCCCTGTGCCCATTGCTCAGTGCGGCGCAGCAAAGAGGCGGCGTGCTGCAGCTTGCGTGCAAACTCTTCGCGGGTAGTCACCGCGCCCGAATCGCCCGGCATAGTGTCTGGCACGCCCAGAACTTGCATGCGGTCTTGCAGTTGGCTCTCAGCGTCGTCCATGTCCATCATGTCACCATCGACTTCCATTTGACGGCTGCGCTTAGCCAGATACCACATGCCCTGAATCTCTTCATGCAGGCCGCGCAGCTGGTCCATCGTCAGCGCGTCCAGGGGCTGAGCCATGTCCAGGGCGCCCTGCACGCTGGGTTGCAGCGCGGCGAACATCGCAGGGTCGTTCTTCTCGACCAGGGCCATGTAATCGTTGGCGGACTTCGCGCCCTTGGGGGCGATACCGTAGGCGCCCAGCACAGCGCGGGCGGCGTTGACCACATCCGGGTCGCGCCCCTTTTCGATGGTCTTCTCGTTGCCGTCCTTGATCACGCGCTTGAAGAACTCCAGCATCTTGCGCATTTCCGCCTGCGCATCAACTGCGGCCTTGGCGGCGGCGTTGTTCAGCATTTGGTCTTGCTTGGCCTTGACCGCCTCCTGGGTCTTGCCAGCGGCGGTGGCCTCTTGCCAGCGCTTGCCAGCGCGGCGCTCTGCGGCGGTGTGTTGCCAGGCTTTTGCCTTCAGGTCTTTGAGTGGCGTCTTGCTGACCACGTTGGCGCCGAACTGCTTGGCGGCCTCGGCCAAGGCGCTGACGGTGATCTTGCTGCCGTTGGCGTTGGTCTGACCGGTGTCAGTGCGTGCGTTCAGCATTTCACCCTGTGACTTCAGCTCGGTGGCCAGGGACCGGGCACGGGCCTCGTTGTGCACCGCCTCGTTGGCGGCGGCCTCGATGGCGCGCTGGTCGATCAGATCGCCGTGGCGCTCAAGCATGCGCTGGTCGGTCATACCTTCGATCATGTCAACCTTGCGCCCAGCGGCGTCTATGTCGCGCAGCATGTCCTCTACCGTGGGGTACTGGAAAGTGTCGGCAACAATGGCCAGCTCGGTGTCATTGAGCTGGGTCTTGTTTTCTCTGCGCGTTTTGTCCAGCATGTCCCGCGCCTGAAACGCGGGCATGGCGTCCACCTCAGCGCGCACCTCGGCCTCAACTTCTTTGCGCAAAGTCTTGGCCTGTGTCTGTAGCTTCTTGATCTCCTTGGCCCGGGCGTTCACCGTCCACTTGAGATCGCGCAAGGACCGGGCTGTCAGCTTTTCAACAGCGGCGTAGTCTGCGTCTTCGTCAGGCAGCAGCCCGGCCACCTCGTTGGCCTGCGCAATTTGTTCTTCGCTGGCCAGCATGCGGTCGAACACCTGGCGCACTTCGGGCGAGAGCTGGATGTTGGGGCCTGTGGGCTGGTCGCCTTGGGCCAGCAGGTTGCCGCTTGTGGCGTTGTCGGGGTCAAACACCATGCGCGCCTCGGCGGACATGTCCAGACCCTTGGCTACGGCAGCCGTCCACTCGGCAGCCTCCCCGGCGTCTTTGCCCTCGTAGCCTGATGCTGCAGCCTGCGCCAAGCTCTCCCCGCCCGAAGTCACCGCCCCGCGCGAAGCGATAAACCCCTTCAGCGACTTGTAGACGTTCAGCAGCCAGGCACGGAACTTGCGGAACAGCGGTTGCAGCTCAACGCTGGGGGCTTTGCCCTCCATCAGGTATTGCTCCATGCTCTCGGCAAAGCGCTCATGGTAGGGGCGCTTTTGTTCGAGGGTCATGGCGTTCCACGTCGCAACCGGTCCGCTTTCCTGTGCGGCCAGTTTGCGGAAGACTTTGCGCGCAACAGCTTCCCCACTGGCGGAGAACCCGCCCGACGGTGCCAGGGGGTTGCGTGTGCGGTAGAAGGTTGAGAGGGCTTCTCCGATGCCTTTGCCCCGGAATTCGTCTGCAACGAATAGCCCTGTGGTGCCAGCTTCGGGCGCCATGTAGCCGACAACTTTGCCACCAACGATTGCCAGTACGGCGCCCCCTTCGCCGGGGGCTAGAGTCACATCGCCGACGGGCTCATAAGCAGGGCCTGTTGGTGCTAGCTCGGCAAAGGTTGTCGCGGGCATCGCTTCCGTGAACTCGCGTGTCTTGCCGTCTGGGTTTATGTGGGCGATGTACTCGTCCTCGGTCAACCCTTGGTAGGTGTTGCCGCCCCTGATGCCAAACCACTTCAGCAGCACGTTCATATCGCTTGTGATGTCAGCGGGCGCGTTGGGCTGGCTGGCCAGGTCGTCCATCACTTCCAGAAAGAAGTGGCCGGTTTCGTGCAGGAACGTGGAGAGGTCGGCGGTGTCGTTCAGCGCCAGCTCTAGATTGGCCGGGTTGAATGTGCCGCGCGCACCGCCTTGCTTCAGGATGCTCGGGTCGTTCGGGTTGAACTCGCCGTTGTTGCTGGTAGCGGATTTGATCTGGTTCGATGTGAAAGCCACCACCACGTCGGACAACGGATCTTTGCCCCCCTTCAGGCTGGCGTAGCTGTCGCGCACGTTGCGGATAATTACTCCGTCGTGACCTTCTTTTTTGGCGCGCTTGATAAAGTCGTCTTTGCTGAGGTTTTTCTGCGCCTCGCGCCAGTGCGCTCCCTGCGCATCAAACCCGAGCGGGTTTGTAATCGACACGTAAGTTGGGATAACACCTGCCTCGGCGTTCTGGTAGTCGAACGCTCGACTGTCGTCCGCGTAGGAGTTGGCCACCGCTTTGGACGAGGTAAAAAAGAAAGCGCGCCCCTGTGCCGCGTCGCGCTTTGACTCCGGGGTGTTGCCGTACTTTAACATCCGGTCTTTGAGCGTGGCGAAAATACCGTCTTCGTTCGCGAACCGTGCGTCGGGGCTACCGTGATAAACAACCAGCGGCTTGCCCTTGGCGTCCACCACCTTGCTGTCGCCAAACCAGGTCTTGAACGCGGGCGTGTCGGTCTGGGCGGTGGGGGATTGGGCGAGGGTTTGACCGGTGATGTTGCTGCTGATGTCCTTGGGGTCAAACACCATCAGGGTCTTGCCTGGGCCTGCGGTTGGGCTTTCTTCAACAAGCCCCTTGAACCCCGCTTTCTGTAGTACCGCGTTGGCCCCGGCTTGGTCTGTGAACTGAGTAAACAGCACTTGGCGCAGGTCTCGGTTTTTCATGTCCGGCCAGGTGTAATCTTTGAGCTTTTTACCTAACGCCTTCTCCACTTTCTTGAACGTTTTTGCATCAAGCGTTGCGGACATATCAAACAGGGTTCCGTTGGCCACGCGCACGGGCATGACGTTCGGACCAGCGTTGCCCTCGGGGGCTATGCGGTTGCCCGCCGTGCCGGTGGCGTATCCGCTGGCGGTGTCGGGGTTGTCGGTCAGGTAGTAGCCCGGCCCCCACATGTTGCCGCCTTCGGTGCGGTTGAACTTGTCCACATTCGAGGTCGTGCCGTGATACCAGGCCCTGGGTGCACGTTGCTCCAGTTCTCCCTGCCCCTGCCCAACAATCCTGAGCGGGTACTGCGCAGCCATCGCCTCGGGCGTCATACCCATGCGCCCGGCCATCGTGGTGTAGAACGCCGCAGTCCAGGTGGCATAGCCTTCGTTGACTTCTTTGCGGAACCGGCCAATACCGTTGAGTTGGTCAAGCACGCTCTGACGCACGGCGTCGCTGGACGCCTGCGTAGCTGCCTGGTCCTGGGCCTGCTGGATGACGCGCGCTGATTCTTGGGCGAGGTATTCCTGCGCCTTGGCGCCTGCGTCCTTGGCTTCTTTCTGGCTCATGGCGCGCGGATCACCGATGCGGGCATTCTCAACAAGCATTTGTTCAAGCTCGGTGCCAGGTGCCACGGTGAGCACGTCGGCCACCGGGATAGCCACGGAGTCATTGGCCCACAAGGCATCAGGCAGCGCAGCCCTTACCGATTCAGGCAATGCTGCTAGCACTTCAGGAGCAAGCTGGTTCAGCACCTCGGCGTCAACAAACAGTTCTTTGGGTGCACCGTCCGACTCTTCGGACATTTTCTGAACCAAGGCACGGAACTCGCCGGGGTTGCGCTCGCGTAGCAGCGCCTGACCCGCAAGGGCGAGCTGTTGCTGTAGGTAGCTGGCGCCGTGCTCGGCCTGCCCTGCGTCGTAGGCGTCGCCCATCAGGCGGTTGGTGGCAGCCTGCACGCCGTTGGCGATAACGACGTTGCCACCGGTGCCGACCACCGTAGCAATGAGGGTTTGCAGGGCGGCGTTGGGCCGCTCTGCTAGGTAGTCCTTGAATGGCTTGCCAGGATTCAGCACCGCCCACTCATTCATGTCTTGCAACGCCGTGGCGATCTGTTCGCCGGGGATCTCCAAGGCCATTTGCTTGGCCAGAGTTTGCAAGAACGGGGCGCCAGCCTTGATGCCGCCAACCAGGGACTCCAACGGAAGCTTTTCAGTGGCGTACTCGATGGCCGCTTGTGACGCCGCAAAGGGCAACGCCTGCGACATAGATAACCCCTTGGCGCGAGCGTCTTGGTACGACTGGCCACCGGTCAGGGACACCATGCCGGTGAGCGCGGCGCCTTGCCCGCCCGGCAAGAAGGCCATAGGCAGCATGAGGGTGTTTTGCGTCAATGACTGGATGCCCGACTGGAAGCCACCGGACAGCGCGCCGTTGGTTTGAGGGGTAGCTGCCTTGGCCAGTGCATCGGCGCCTTGCCCGCTTAGCGCGAAGCCCTCGGCAATGCGCCGCAGGGGGTTGCCCCCGGGGGCTACATTCTCCAGGGCGTCCAGCGCTGGCGCGGCGAACTCAAAGCCCGCTTGGAATACCCCGGCTGCGCCCTTGTTGGCGTTGTAGACCCCAGCCTTTACCGAGCTCCCGGTGTCACGGATGAATTGCTCAATGGAGCCCAGTGTGCTCAGGTCGTCATGCGCCTGGTTGGTGAACGTTGGGTCCATGAGCTGGCGGGCCAGCACAGGTGAATCCTGAGCCATCTGGATCAGGTCAAGCGCGCGGGCCTGTTCCTTGCGCTTCGCTTCGTCAAGGTTGCGGGCCACAATGTCCGGGGCAAGGCCGGTGGTGCCCGCCAGTTTCTTGGCTTGTGCTGCTTGGTCTGGGTTGACTGTCAGCGCCTTTTCATAAACGGTGCGGGTGCGCGCTTGGTTCTGCTGCACCTCGTCGTCGAGCACGCTATCGTATTGCGTTTTATCTGAAGGCTTGGGCACGGAGCCCTTTTCTGCGTCCAGAATCTCGTCGTATTTGCTCATTACCAGTTTCCTTCAGACTTGACACTCTGCGCTTTGAGATAAGTTTCAACGATGGCTTGTTCAGAAACGGGCAGCCCCCGCGAACGGCGAGCCCTGATTATCTCCGCACGGTCCGTCATGGGCACGGTGGACAGGGACACATCCTTGCCCCCGACGGTAACATACGCCTTGTTAAGTTCTTCAGGTTTGAGCAGCGTCAGAGGTTTCTGGGGGTCTGTGCCCCACTCGTTCACGAACACCTTGTCAAGCAATACCGAGTCAACGACCCGCTGCTTCTCGTCGCCAGTGAGCTGCTTGCCCCCCTTGGCTGACGACTCTGCGCGCACGCGGCGGTCTACTTCCAAGCGCACTTGGTAGGCCGCTTCGGGCTGCTTCTTGGCGTCGATGCCCGCGCCTACCAAGGCCCCGTTGACCCGCTGGTCGTCCGTCAGCATGGTGTCCTGTTTGTCACCGCCCGAACGCAGCGCCTGCTGCTTGGCGGCCATTTGTTCGAGGTCTGTTGACGACAGTTTGGCCGCAGCTAGGCGCTCTTTCTTAAACGCCTCGGGGTCGTTGAGCATCATGTCTATCAGGCGGGCGTGGTCCTTCGGGTCCGTCTTCGGCTGAACGGGACCGCGCTCGGCAACTGCGCGAAGGTGGTCCTGCAGCTGCACGCGTTCTTTTCCGTCCATGCTGGCCAGGATGGCCTCGGGTACGCGCTTGCCTTGTCCGACAAGCTGCCATGCTGCATCTGAAAACTTCTTTTCTTGTTCAACCTGGGCCTCACGCACCAGGGCGTGGTTGCTGCGGATTTGCGTGATGGTTTTCTCACGGCGCGCAGGATCTGAAATTTTGGCGGCCTCGGCCAGCTGATCGCTCAGGGGCATTGTGGCAACACGGGCCGCCGTCTGTGTGGCAAACTGGTTGTCAACCTCAGCCTTGATAACCTGTTCGACCTTGGGTTGCTGGGCGAAGCCGATCTCAGCCTTGTTGGCTTGGTAGTATTTGTCCGCAGCCTCAGCACCACCTGGCTGTTCTGTCAGCTTTGCAATCTGCGTGATGTGCATTTGAGACAAGTTCTTAAGCGTTTCAGCCTGCACCTGCTCAGTTGTCCAGCCCTTGCGCGCGCCGGTCTGCGCCGACAGTTCGCGCACACGTTCAGCAGCACCAGCCAAGTCGCCACTGGTGACACCGAACTGGATGGTGGTATCGACGTTGGCCGCTGCGGTCTGGTCGGCGTGCTTTTCTTTTTCCGCCTCAACGAACTGGGTGACGTTGCCAAGGGACGCCGCCTGCCTGCGCTGTAGGGTCTGCGTTACCAGGCGCTTACTGAAGGGGTCGAGCTTGCCCGCGTAGGTGGTGGCGGTGTCCTGCCACCACTTCTCTGCGGCTGCGGTGTACTCGCCTGCCTTCTCGCCTTGGTAGTTCTTGCGGTTTTCCGAATCCCACTTCAGCCAGCCTGACGATATTTCAAGGTCAGCGGTGTTGGCCTGCGTTTCAGCTTCGCGCTGAACGCCGCGCTCGGCAACGTCCGCAGCGGTGTTAAACCCCGTTGCGAGGGCGCGAGTCGTCTTGGTGACATCCACCTCAGACTGGTAACCCCCGGGCGTTACTTGCTCTTGGACTTGGGGGCCGTTGTAAATCGGAACCTGTGGCATACCCGCCCCTTAGTTTTTGTACCAGCGAGAAGCCACCTGACTGGCCCCTGTCAGTAGCGAAGTGGTGCCCGCCATCAGGGGGTTTTCAGAGTTGGCCTGCGCTTGGTAGTTGGCCCCTTGCGCCCGGTAACCGTAGGCGTCTTTGCGCGCGTTGGTGCGGGTGGTGGCCACGTCGCTCTGTGTGAAAAAATCAGTTTGGTCCTGCAAGTCGGCGGCGGTGCCGTAGCCGATGTCCAGGCCGTTGGCCGCCTGCGTCACCTGCTGGGTGCTCTTGAGCGCGGCGCCTCTGCGCTGCACATCAACCGCTTTTTGTTCGCCTAGTCGCTCGGCCTCCTGCGCCTTCAGCTCGGCGGTCTTGGCGTTTGCGTTGGCCGTAGCCTGCGCCTGATTTGACTGGTTGATAGCGCTGACAGCCGACAGTGCTGTGCTGGCGATGGCGGTACCCGCCATAAATGTTTGGAGTCCTGTGGTCAGGCCTACGGCGGCGACGGGTACACACATGGTCAGGCTCTCATTTCAAAACGGTGGAATGCTTCTCCCTTGGGACCAAATGGCTCGGCTGCGTCAAGTGTGAACCCGATGCGCTTAAGCCAGCGAACGCTGGTGGCATTCGCTGCATGAACGTGGTTGACGAGGTGCGGGAAGGCCGTTTGCATCTGCACAATGTAAGCGGGCGTCAGGCGTACAAGGACACGGCTGTGCGCGTCCAGTACGGGGGTGCCGATCATCCAGGGGGAGCCGATGCCCTCAAGCATAGACACTGGGGCGCACCCAAGGATGCAAGCCAGCTTGCCATCCGCAAAGGCCGACCAGCAAAGCAATGACCGTGCCACACTGTGGCGCAGCCCAGATAGGGGTTCCTGCCCGCATGCCTCAATCTCGGCGGCGTCGGCGGCGCGGATGTTGGTGACAAGCAACTCGACATCGCCGGGCTGCGTGTTGTGTATTTGGATGTCAGCCACCGGTCTGAAACTCAAGGACCATCGACAGCACGGTAAGAGGTAACGGTTCGTCTTGGCGCGCGCACACTGCGCCATCTTGGCTCCACTGGGGGTCAATGCCAAGGGTCAGCTCGCCGTCACGCAGCGCAGGCGGCGAGCCGTAGGGGTCCGACACCGCGCGGGCGGGGTACGCGCGCAGGCGGGCAAAATCTGGCCCCGCCTTGACCAGGGACGACTGACTCACCCGAACGTGAATCTTTGTAATGTTTTTGGCTGTTCCTTGGCCCGCTGCCATTTGGCTCTCAATAGATAGGGGCAATGTGCGTAGGTCTGACACGTAGGGCAGGCCCATATGGATTTTGCTGGCTGGGGTGCCAATGGTGACCGCGCCGTTTGTGACAACCTTGGTTGACTCCACCGCGCCATCCGCCAGGATTTGCACCGTCTTTCCCTCCAGGTGCCACAGTCCATACACTGAGTTGACTGGGGTGCCGCTGTACGTCAGCCCACTATCGACATAGAAGGCGTCGGCGGCGTTCACAAATACGCGGGTGTGTAAGCGCTCAACATACCGAACTGATCGCCCGTTTACCGTGCGCAGAATGACGGCGTACAGCACGTCCTCGTTACCCTCGGCCACCACAGCTACGCTCTCGAACGCGCCGTCAGTATCGTGCGCGTGCCACCCATATACCTTTTGATCAGGTAAATACGTCAGGCCCAGCAGTACCCCATCATCGCGCACTGCCCACAGTGTCGGGTCTGGTGCGCGAACAAAAGCTAACTGCTTGAGTGTGTACCCATTGAACCGGTGGGGAGCCATCATCGACACATCAATAGACCGATAGCCATAGTTGGCTGCCTCACCTCCATAGCCCAGTTCCCGAACCCGTGAGCCCTGCGCTTGCACGTAGAGGATAGATCCTGCAGTAACGACGGGCTGTACGTTGCTTGCACCCATACCGCCTTGCCCCTTTATCGTCACTGAGGTGGGGGTTATGGCGGGGGCGCCCTCGGCGTAAATGCGGAACTCACCGCCAGCGGTCAGCGCCATCAAATCGCCAAGGGGTATGAGGTGCCGAATCTGGTTGTACTGGCTGTTTGCTGCGCGAAACTCCATACCGTCGGCGTCTTGCGAGGGGATAGAACTGGTCAGGTTGGATTCTGTTCCGGTTCTCGTCGCCCATACAACTTGGGGTTTCAGGTTGGTTCCGGCGAGCCATCGACGTTGCTCGTGGTAGGCCACCGCGCCGGGGTAATCCCCCGCGCCGCTATTCAACCCGATGATATTTTCCGGGGGTGAACGGCTTGTATCCGCGAGCACGTTGTCGTCCACAATGGAAAGTGTCGGAGACACCGCCCGGCCAATGTAGCCGTAAACCCCGCCGCGCAACTTGTAGACGTTGTAACGGGTCACCCCAGATACAGCGGACCAGGTTATTGTGTTGTAGTTTCCCGCCAACGACAGGTTGTTTGACGCGGTAGCCTGGGTGCTTGCAAGGGACTCTGTTACCCCGTCCGGTTGTACCGCCGTCACGCAGTACTTTTGGGTTGTCAGGTTGGCGGCCACGGCTACTGTAGCGGTGGCCGTCACGCCAGTTGGCACTACGCTTGGTGCGGCGAACGACACGTCGGTAAAGGTCCAATTTGTCGCCCCCAGACGTGCCAGCTCCCGCGTTGGGTAGCTAGGGTGGGTGATCGTGATCACATCGGCGCTTTGCGTGAAGTGCAGGTCAAACAGCGCGGTATCAGGGTAGCCAGACGCCAGGGTGTAGACCCGCGCCGCCGTAGTTCCTGTGGCGTTTGATGTGGCGTTGAAAAGGTCGGTAGTGGTGAACGTGTCCGAGTTAACCACGGTGACCTTGTGGTATCGGTTGCCGACATATACCCAATCCCCAGTAGCATACCCGTGCGCGGCTATTGTGTTTACTGTGTTTCCAACTATGTAACTTATAGTTACTGTGTTCTCCAGTAATGTGCCGCCATTGATGTGAAAGCGAACGTATTGGTGGCCGAATTCGAGCACGACGGTCTGGGTGCTACTGAAGCTGAACGGGATAATCCGAACGGCGCGCGTACTATCCTTGCATTCGTTGACAAACTCAAACCCCGGGCGCCGAGCCGCTGGCCCATGGGGGAGTGTTGTAAAATTACGACACAATGATAGCCCTGTCTGAAAGGCTACAAGGTCAATGCGGCCAGCCAACTCAGGGGTTATTTCGCCGCCCGCAAAGCTGCGCAGTAGTGTCTTGCCACTCATGCTCTGGCACGTAGCTGCGAGGCCACAAATTCGTGTTTGGAGCTGCTGGCGTTGGCCGCTGCTGTGGCAGACGAGGCGGCCAGGGAACCGGCGCGCTGGCGCATGGAATCCTCAAGTTTTGCGCCCTCGTTGCCCCGGACAATTGGCCCCGCAATGTAGCTCGCCAACAAGTAGCTGAAGGTCAAGGTAAAGCTGGCCGTGAATTTGGCGGTGTCAACCACATCGGTAACGTAGACAAGCACAGCGTTAGGTTCGTGGGTGTAGATTACCCCGCCCTCTATTTCGTAGGGTGCGGACTCCCCCTCGTCAGTGGTATATCTTGCGGTGGCCAAGTTGAACACTGTTAGTCCGGCACCCTTGGTCAGCACCCGCAGAGCCCTCAAGTAGGCTGCAGGCAGCGCATAGGCGTAGGTCCATACTGTACTCAAGTTGGTGACCGGGGCCAAGGCGGCCCGGGCTAGTGAAAAATTCCAGTTGCCTAGCTCCAGCAGTTCAAGCCTGCACTGGGCAAAGAACGTAGCACAGTGTCCGGCCTCTACGCTACCGTCGGGCGGGCTGATACTCGCCACGCGCGCATCAGAGCCGACGTGGCTCAGAGCCATATTGCAAATTTGAACGTCTGAGGCCATGGGTTAGTACTCCTGTGGTGCTCAGTGTATGAGAGGTGTTTACCGCACGGACACCTCAACGCCGGTTGCGTCGGCGGAAGTGGGTGAGGATATCGATAACTGCAGCGACGACCGCGCCAAAGAACGCCCAGGCGTCCGTGCTGAATGCGTTGGTGCTGAAAGCGCCTTCATCCACGCCACTTGTTCCCGTTGGTTCCGTCGCCCAGCACGGCGGCGCCGTTCATCTTGCGGGTATCCGCATAGATGGGGGTTGTTGCAGCGGCGGACAGCACCGCGCTGGCATTGGTGGATGCGCTCGGGATGGCCGCCAACACGGCGGAAATGTCCCCTGTTATCACGTTGGACCCGCCGACGGTCACCACACTGCTGACAACGTGATCCACTACCGGGAATATAGACCCGCCCGTGGTGTCCAGGATGTCGGCTACTAACCCAGTAATGGAGTCAACACCATAGCCTCCGGTGATCTTGAGCGGCGTCGCGCTGGTGTTCTTGATCTTGAACAGCGTCACGGTGTAGTTTGCCTGATCCCTGGCGGTGATGATCGAGCCATCGTCCTGTATACCCCCGGCCGTAGTCAGCCAGTAGGCGTTGTAGGCATAGATCTGCGCCCAGCTCACCGAGCCCCCCGCGATGCTGATCTGCATGCGGTCCACGGCGTCCACGATGGTGATGCCAGTTACCGTGCTGCCATCCACCGCATTGGCGTTGTAAACCGTGTCCGCCGTCTGGCTGGCTAGGTAGCTGACGGATGCATTGGCTGATAGAACCCCGCATACCCCAATTGGAGCTTCAACAAACAGCTTTGCAGTTGTACCGCTGGTGTAGGCAATGCGAACCCTGATTGTGCGAGAACTCGCTGCGTAGGACGGGTCAGTCCAGGTATAGGTCGTGCCAGACGCTACAGCGTTTGCCAGCTCAATGGAATTTGCAGTATCGTAAATCTGGATACGTGACCCTACCACCAGGGCGGAAACAGTAACGCTTTGGTAGACCAATGCGGGGGGTGAATACGTGGTTCCGTCATCCGCCGTCATCGTGGAGAAGCCATTGAAGGCATTGCCCGCAGAGTTGATAACGCGGACCCCTTTGATCGAGGCACCTGCGCCACCACTAGAACCACACTGTGTAACGTATGAACTGCCGGATTCCCCCGCGAGCACATGCCACAGAACTCCGGTCTTTCCGTTCCAGGTGGACAGTTGGGCGATACCGGCCTTGAGGTGTCTGAAAACATCCTGTGCGGTGACGCCTGGGTATGTCGATGTGTCAACCGTGACGGTGATTGACCACTGTTTTGACTGCCACGTGACCGGGCTTGCCCCGTGGTCAGTGACGGTGACGCCAGCGATAGCCAACGCTGTAGCTTCGGAAACACCACCAAGCGAGGAGCGGGCAGTCTGCCTGGTGAATCCACCAAACACCACATTGAAAGCTGTTCCCGCGGTGCCAAGCGGGTATGAGGCTTCGGCAATGGCACCTTCAATTTCATCGTAGCCAAATTTTCTAACTCGGTATGTCCACGGGCCGCGCCCTGTCATCGCACCATGGCCGGTGTTTGTCGAGTGAAACACCTGCACGTCCGCTGACGTTGTGCTTGTTACGCTGTTGTCAATCGTCCATGCACTGTTGCGGATGGTTGCTACTGAGCTTGCGCTTTGCAGTCCAGTGAATGTGTCTTTGAAATATAGGTTCTTTGTTGCATTTGGATTGGGGTTGGCCTCTGGCGTTACGTTAAACCCTGCCCTGTAATCTGTTGAAATCAAGTTCGTGATGTTGAGCGTCTGGACACGTACGTCTGAATCTGATCGCCAAAGGGTGTTGCTTGACCCCATATCGAGCACCAGGGCGCGGGAGCCAGCGGGAGCGCCAAGTGCATAAGTTCCGTCTGCATCGGCACCAAAAATGGATATTGGATTTGAGGATCCATTGAGAACCTTGTAGGTTCCGCCTTGAACAGTACCATTTCCCCATCGAACAAAAATCTGGTTAACTCCGGCACCAACGTAGGAACAAGACTCAAGAACATGGTTTCCACCAGTTGTCCATGCACTGCCACCGCTTTTTGAAACAATGTCGGTAGCATTGAATAGCACGCCAAGGCACCAGAGGTGCGCCCAGTCGGTCCCGTATGGAACCCACGATACCTGTCCACAACCAAAGTACAGGCTATACGCAGCTGACCCGATGTGCGCCCCGCCAAACATGCATAGCCGAGCGGCAGTTGACGTCGATGAGAAGGAGTTTGAACCGTAACTCGATGGCGGCGCGGTAAAGTAGAAAGCCACCGGGCTATAGCACTTGCGTGACGACCAATCTTGCAGGTGTCCGAACGTCAGGAACCCCCCGGCCACGTCATAAAGTCTAGCGCTGGCGGTGTACACGATGTTGACCACGAACTTATCTTCATCGTGGAAGGCGCACGAGTTCACCGTCGATGCTGTGCCGAACGTGATGGTGTCGCTCACCGTCACGACGTTGTTTGCGACAGCGATGCCAGTCTGTACAACATCCGCCCAGTTCTTGGAAACAAGCACCATATCGCCTACCACTTGGGTGACAACAGCACCAGTTTTCGGGTCATAGAACTCGGATTCAAGCTGCAGCACACTGGTGCTTGAGAAGGCCCGAACAAATGCCATTCCCTTGAATGTGGTCCCAGCGGCGTTGTACAGGTCAACCCGCCGTGCCACTGCGAAGTCGCCAGAAACAAACGGCGCGCTACTGCAGGTGACGGTTGTTGTCCCTGCTGTCGTTATCGCTGCGGCGGCGTACTTTCCGCCTGTGATGGTGATGGCCATGTGTCAGACTGAACGGCGGCCCGACAGGACC
>Ga0302287_10000541_pt1 | contig 18439 bp, 18 predicted proteins | sample III_Fen_E2_4_FD_200452 | JGI IMG/M metagenome (GOLD analysis project Ga0302287, IMG submission 200452) | Peat permafrost microbial communities from Stordalen Mire near Abisko, Sweden - III_Fen_E2_4 | ecosystem: Environmental > Terrestrial > Soil > Wetlands > Permafrost | place: Sweden: Abisko...
CTGCATCAGTTCATCTATTTCCTGATGATCTTTGTCAATATTGAGCAGCAAACCTATTTCGGGGTGATATTGCACGATGGAGCCATCACTTTCGTCGGCCTCTATCACCAACCATTCGCCCTTGCCCACCTTAGCATTTCCTATTTTTCCTTCGCGGATAATGCTCGTCAGACCTGCACCGCTGATAATACTCGGTTCCAGTCCTGCATATTGCATGATATCAAAAATCATGGCCGAAGTAGTGCTCTTGCCCGAGGTACCTCCTACTGCAATCGTTTTTTTGCTTTCAGCTATCAGCGCCAGCACTTCCGAACGCCGCAGAATGGGAATATTCAGCTCTTTGGCTTTTTGCACTTCAAAAACCGTATCCTCTATGGCAGTAGACGCTACCACTAAATCGGTTTGGGCGGTAATGCCACTTCCATCCTGCAAAAAACACAGAATGCCTTCTGCTTCGAGTTTTTCGCGGGTTTCATTTGGCGTGCCCGGCAAAAAATAGCGATCGCTACCACTCACGTTTTTACCAATGCCGCGCAGATATTGTGCAATGGCACTCATACCGGTACCGGCTACACCAATAAAGAATATGTTATTGAATTGATTGATATTCATAAGGCTATGTATTGATATTATTTTCTTAATATGACATTCAAAAGTAATTAAAAAATGGGGTTTACACAAAAAAATCTCAAACTGCCTGTTACATTTTATCCTGTCATCATAGATTCTGTGAATTACAGTATAGATTTATTATTCCTCTAAAAACTTCTTGGGGAGTAAATTTCTCTTTATTTTTGTACTATCAAACAGAAAGTCAATAATGTAATACAATAAGAATATGGAATCAAAGTGGCAAAAAATGGCGATATCGGCTCAACGGGCCGAAATTACCGAGTATCATATTTATACGCAACTGGCAGACAGAGCAACAGATAAAAATAACGCCGAAGTGCTCAGAAGAATAGGCAACGAAGAGAAAAAACATGCAGAATACTGGAGATCGAAAACAGGTGTGGACATACAGCCCGATGGTTGGAAAATATTCAAGACCGTGACAATGGCGCGCCTTCTAGGATTGTCGTTCGTACTGAAACTTATGGAAAAGAAAGAGGGAACCGGGTCAAAAACATACGACGATTTAGCAGTAGATTTTCCGGAAACCAAACAAATATCCGAAGATGAAAAAAGACACGAAAAGGAACTACTAAACATGCTCGATGAAGAAGGCTTAAAGTATGTAGGTTCAATAGTATTGGGATTAAACGACGCATTGGTTGAACTTACTGGAGCGCTGGCCGGATTTACATTGGCACTTAGCGATACCAGAATCATATCGCTGGTAGGTTTGGTAACAGGTATTTCGGCGGCTCTTTCTATGGCTTCATCAGATTATTTGTCATCTAAAGCCGAAGGAGACGATAAAGCAAAAAAGTCGGCTGTTTATACGGGTGTAGCTTACTTTTTTACCGTAATTCTGTTGATACTTCCGTTTTTACTTCTAACCAGCCCATTTATTGCATTGACAATTACTCTTGCAACGGCAGTATTAATCATTTTCTGTTTTAATTACTATATCTCTGTGGCCAAAGATTTAAATTTCAAAGCCCGCTTTTTCGAAATGACTTTTATTAGTTTGGGAGTTGCGACCTTCTCATTTTTGGTGGGGTACGGACTAAAACTGATATTGGGTGTTGATGTCTAAGATACAAATCGCACGGGCAATAAACGAGTTAAGCGAGGTGCATCATTTCTGCAAATTGCCTTGCGAGCTACTGAATTTAGCCCTCAAAACCGTTAAGCAAACAATCCTATTGGTTGGAAATAAAGCTCAAATCCTGAAAACAAGTTAACAACACGGTTCAAGTTAGTTAAAAACAGATAATATATACAGTAAGTTGCTCATCCAATAATGTAGTTACCATTAAAAAAATCTATCTTTGTCATCACAAAAAATTACACAATTTTTTATCTCCAATAACATGAAATCTGCATTAAAATCAATCTTTATTATCGCTTTACTTGCTGCAGTTTGCACTACTAGTGCTCAGACTACTTACCGCTTAGAAATAGGGTACAATAATCCAAAAAGTTATTTTACTACCGGTATAAGTTCCTTATCAGATTTCAAGGGACAAGGACTATCTACCTATTTTAAAGGCGTGAAGTTTGGTGGAACTGCTGAGTTTAAACTAAAACATAATTTCAGCCTGTTGACCGGCGTACTCTATAATTACGTATATTCTGATAATTTGCAGGGGTATCCGAATTCAACCAACGTGCGATACATTACCAACGGACATTCATTAGACATTCCGGCTCGTGCGATTTATACACTTCCGTTGTCTAAAACGCTTAAGGTATTCGGATTTGCCGGACCTAATATCAATGTCGGAATGTTTCAGACAATGAAAGCGACTTCAACTGTAAGTCTCATTCCTTCTGCCAATTATGACTTATACAAGGATGATATCTTAAACCGCGTTAATCTTCAAATTGGAGTAGGTGGCGGTATACAGTGGAAAAAATATCAAATCAAAGCCACTTATGATTTCGGGTTGAACAACCTGTACAAAGCAGGTGCTGGTAACTTACACCAAAAAGGCTGGTATTTCTCTGTTGCTTATGACTTTTAAATTATAACAATACTGCAGGAAATGACTAAACCCGCTATGAAAGGATTTAGTCATTTTTTTTGAATTAGAACCATGCACGCAGGAGCTATAAAGTTTTAATTTAAAACTAATTACAATAATTAATCCTTCATTATTATTTATTAATTGATTAATTGACGTTAAATTATCGGATAATGATTATTTTTGCAACTAATTAGGCAATAAATAGAATTACAGAATGCAACTATACCAAACATATCTACAACATCCAACAATTTGTACAGATAGTCGTATTTGCCCATCTGGTTCACTTTTTTTTGCGCTGAAAGGAGATAATTTTGACGCTAATGCTTTTGCCCTTTCTGCTTTAAAAAACGGATGTTCATATGCAGTAGTGGATGAAGCTGAATATGCCATTGACGAACGTTTTATTTTGGTTGAAAACGTTTTGGAAAGCCTGCAAGAACTTGCCACGTATCACCGCAGGCAGCTGGGAACAAAAGTTATCGGAATTACCGGTACGAATGGCAAAACCACAACAAAAGAATTAATTGCTGCTGTTCTTAAAGAAAGATACAACATTCTTTTCACTCAGGGCAATTTGAATAATCATATAGGAGTTCCGCTCACATTGCTTCAACTGAAGCCCGAGCACGAAATTGCTGTAATTGAAATGGGCGCTAACCATCCCGAAGAGATCAAGGCGCTGGCCGAAATTGCAGAACCCGATTACGGTATCATTACCAATGTAGGCATGGCTCACCTCGAAGGATTCGGTTCTTTTGACGGCGTAAAAAAAACAAAACGTGAGCTTTACGAATACATTTACAAAGCAGACAAAGCCATATTTATCAATGAAAGCAATGAGTTTCTGATTAAAATGGCTGCTGAAGCGGGTTTTATTTTCAATAACGAAAATGTAATTCGCTATAGTCTGGATAAAAACTCTGGCTGTAGAATAAAAGCTGAGGTTACCGATTGCTCACCTTTTCTGGAAATGAAATGTTTTATCGGCAAAAACGAGAGTTTTAACATCAGCACTAAACTTATAGGTGCGTACAACGCAGAGAATGTTTTGTCAGCTGTAACCATTGGAGAATACTTCGGACTGAGCGAAAAAGATTTAACTGCCGGGTTGGAAAAATACAACCCGCAGAACAACAGGTCACAATTAACTGTTACAGCAAGTAACAAATTGATTATTGACACATATAATGCCAACCCGACCAGCATGAAAGCAGCAATTTTAAACTTTGCTCAAATGAATGTTGATGCTAAAACACTTATTCTGGGAGACATGCTGGAACTTGGCGAACAAAGCAAAGCTGAGCACCAGGGCATTATTGATTTATTGCAACAAAATAAGCTGACAGATGTTTTGTTGGTAGGAAATAATTTTCGGAGTACCAATAGCCCTTATACCTGCTTCGACGAAGTTACAGAATTAATAAGTTATATAAAAAATCAACCTATCTGCAACAAGTATGTGTTGATAAAAGGTTCACGGGGCATCAAACTGGAAAAAGTTGTACCATTGCTTTAGAAATTACAATCAAAAATTATGGATTCAATTAAAAAGAAAAATTTTACAATTATCACGATTGCGGCGGTAATAGTTGCAATCTTAGGAATTGCCGTAATCTATTTCGTGCGAAAAGCCAATCAGAAAGATGCAGAAATGGCAGAGATTGTTGAACAAATGAACTTTGAAAAACAACAGGTTGAGAAAGAATACTCTAACCTCAATCAGGAATTTTCAGGCTACACATCAAATATAAAAAACGACTCACTAGTAAAATTACTGGATAACAAAAAAACAAAAGTTCAACAGTTATTGGACGAATTACGGGTCACCAAATCGACCAATGCACGCCGTATTGCTCAGTTGAAACAGGAACTGGCCACCGTGCGCATGGTAATGATTCAATATGTAAATCAGATTGACTCTCTGAACAGTGCAAACAAAATGCTCCGCAATGAAAATGTAGAAGTACATAAAAAATATCAGGCTGCAACGGAAACCGTACAACAGTTGTCCAAAGATAAAGAATCACTCAATCAGGTTGTAAACAGAGCTTCTATCATGGAAGTTACCAATTTCAGCATGACACCGCTTAACAGCAAAGGCAAAAAAACTGGTTGGTTTACACAAACAGCCAACTTGCAATTCAGTTACACAGTATCTAAAAACGTTACAGCTCAGCCTGGCGACAAAACAATATACTTAAGAATTACACGCCCTGATGGCGAAGTACTTACAAAAAGTCCAAACAATGTATTCACTTTTGAAAATAAAGAAATAGCATACTCGGCCACTAAAAATTTTGAATTTACCGGCGACGCAAAAAACGATGTTATATTTTGGAAGATTGGAGAAATACTGCCCAAAGGCATGTACAGAGCTGAATTCTTCATAGACGGAAATCGTGTTGGAAGCTTCTCTTTTAAATTTGAAAAATAAGCTCAGCTTATCATTTAGTGAAAACAGTACTCAAATAACGAATAAAACACGAAGCGCTTTTTGATTATCGCAATCAATTACGAAAACAAGTAACAGAAAACATATCACAAATTAACTACAAATATGAAACGTATTTCTATCGGCTTCTTACTTACTTTTATGCTTTTAATCATTCTATCGGCTTGTAAAAATGATGAATGGATAGATTGGAAAATAGCAAACGACCAATGGTTAACTAAATTTGTTGAAGCTCATAAGAAAGACTCCAACTTTTATACCACCAGTACAGGATTGAGTTATCAAATTATCAATAAAGGTTGGGAGAAAAATCGTCAGCCCAATATAAATGATTATGTGGTGGTTCAGTACAAGGGATCGTTAATTAATGGTAATGTTTTCGATAATGTCTACGGAGACAGTACAGCTACTTTTAGTTTGTCAGGGACAGTTGCAGGCTGGCAGGAAGCACTACCTAAGATTCATAATGGAGGACACATAAAACTCTATATACCAAGCAACTTGGGCTACGGAACCAGTACAAGCTATACAAAAATACCACCTAATTCGGTTTTGATTTTTGATATAAATCTGATGGATTCATACTAATTCACAACTTCTCTTAAGGGATCAAGTTCAATATCTAATCTTATGAAAAAGCTACTTGTTATCTTTTTATGTACTCTTTCAGGATATACTTTTGCAGCAGATTATACAGTTCAAAGCATACCTAACCCCAAAGCGGCTAATAAGCACGCCTTTGTAAGTAATCCTGATGGGATATTAAAAACAAAAACTGTTCAGGATGTAAATGCCTATTTGGATGCGCTTCAATCGGAGACGGGAGCAGAAGTAACGATTGTAGCAGTAAATTCAATAGGCAGCAACGAATTAAAACCCTTTGCAACAGATCTTTTTAAGGCATGGGGAGTAGGTCAGGCAAAACGTGACAACGGGTTACTCGTTTTATTTGTACTGAATCAACGAAAAATCACTTTCGAGTCTGGATATGGATTAGAAGGTATTTTGCCGGATGCTATTTGTCTGCGCATACAAGCCCAATCAATAACTCCCGAATTTAAAAAAGGCAATTATGATGCTGGTATAACGGCCGGTGTTGAACGCATCGGAAGCATTATCCGAAAAGAACCGATACCCGAAGCACCTAAAGAAGAACCGATAGCATGGAACGAGATATTACCGATAGCAATCGGAGTGTATTTAGTCATAGCGCTGCTGGTCTGGATATTAATTGTGAATGCTATTACAAAAGTAAAAAACAACCCAAAACTCCCGAGCAATATAGCCCGATACAAAGCAATAAAAACTCAGAAAGCCGGCATTACCAGTATGATTTCTATCATCATTCCGGTTGTTGGATTTATCGGCATTTTGTTGCTTTCAACTCATCCGATATTGATTCTGTTACTTATCCCCATACCATTTACAACCCTTCCGGCAAATATCTACGGACGATTAATGATGATTAAGATTCGCAGAGCCCCCATTCCATGCAACGCCTGCGATGGACAAATGCATATTCTATCCGAAAAGCAAGAAGATGCACATCTTAAACTGGCACAACAATTTGAAGAAAAACTACATGCTATTGATTATGATGTTTTTGTCTGTGATAAATGTGCCAATGAAGCTATTTTTTCGCTGGATAAACCCAGTGCTTATTCAGAATGTCCTAAATGTGGCACGAAAGCATTTATCTTGTCCGATAAACGAACAATTGTAGCTCCAACCTATATTAGTAGCGGGACAGAAAGAACCACTTACCGTTGTAAGTTTTGCGGTTACGAAGAAAATGATAATCACAACATTCCAAGGTTAAGCCATACCGATGGAGCCATAGTGGGAGGTGCAATTGCAGGTGGACTCTTTAGTGGACGTGGAGGCTTTGGTGGCGGAAGCTTTGGAGGAGGCGGAGGTAGCTTTGGCGGTGGTATGTCTGGTGGTGGTGGAGCCACAAGCGGTTGGTAGTATTCGAGATTCAATCTACAAATCTTATATAATTTCTTTTTTTGTTTTCATTCATTCAAACAAATAAATAAACATTTATAGCAATGAAAAAAAGTTCTATTATTTTAATAGCAATAGCTGCAGTTTTAATACTCGCTATTTTCAGTGGAATTTCTACTTACAATAAATTAGTTACTGAAAGAGAGAAAGTCAACAGCCAATGGGCAAATGTTGAAAGTCAATACCAACGCCGGTCGGATTTAATCCCAAACTTAGTGGCAACAGTAAAAGGATATGCAACTCACGAAAGTTCTACTTTGGAAGGAGTTATAGCAGCTCGGGCCAAAGCAACTCAGGTAACCATGGATGCCAAGACACTAACTCCCGAGAAATTACAACAATATCAGGCTGCTCAGGGAGAATTAACTTCAGCTTTGGGAAAACTAATCATGATAAAAGAGAGCTATCCTGAATTAAAAGCCAATCAAAACTTCCTCGAACTGCAAGCACAGCTGGAAGGTACTGAAAACCGGATCTCGGTAGAAAGAAGCAGGTATAATGAAGTAGCGCAAAACTACACAACTATCATTCAACGATTCCCTGCAGTGATATTTGCAAATATGTTTGGTTTTGAAAAGAAACCCTATTTCGAGGCTGAAAAAGGAACCGAAAAAGCTCCTTCAGTAAAGTTTTAAAATTCAGGATTCTTATGCCCAAAGATAATTATAAACCGGCTGCAGACCGTTACTCAAACTCCGTAGGTTATGAGTATTGCGGAAAAAGCGGGCTGAAGTTGCCGCGTATTTCACTCGGGTTGTGGCACAACTTTGGCGATGTGGATGATGCTGCTGAAGCTCAAAAAATGATTCAGTTTGCATTCGATCACGGCATCACTCATTTCGATTTAGCAAATAACTACGGTACTCCTTACGGTAGTGCTGAGAGAAATTTCGGTAAAATTCTGAAAAATCAGTTATCAGCCTACAGGGATGAACTGGTTATCAGTACTAAGGCAGGACATGAGATGTGGCCGGGACCTTATGGCGACTGGGGCTCCAGAAAATATTTAATTGCCAGCCTGAATCAAAGTTTGCAAAGGCTAAAGTTAGACTATGTAGATATCTTCTATTCGCACAGATACGACCCGAATACTCCTTTGGAAGAAACTATGGGAGCTCTGTCCGACGTGGTTAAGCAAGGTAAAGCACTCTACGTGGGTATATCTAAATATCCAACCGATAAAGCTCGTGAAGCATATAGAATTTTGCGTGAAAATGGTACGCCCTGTCTCATAAATCAAGACAGATATAACATCTTCACTCGCCGTATCGAAGATAGTGTGCTACCTCTTGCACAGGAAAATGGAGTTGGAGTAATAGCATTTTCACCCTTATCCCAAGGAATGCTAAGCGATAAATACCTTCAGGGCATTCCGGAAAACTCGCGCGCAGCACACAGTTATGGATTCTTACAAAAGCAACAGTTGACACCTGAAGTTATAGAAAAGATAAAACATCTGAACGACATTGCTGCTTCGCGTGGTCAGTCGCTGGCTCAAATGGCGTTAGCATGGTGTTTCCACAAACCGGAGATAACATCTGTCATAGTTGGTACCAGCTCGGTAAAACAGCTGCAAGACAATATTGATTCGCTCAGAAATACTTCATTTACCGACGATGAATTATGGAGAATAGGTGAACTGGGATGATAAATAAAAAGGACGAACACAACTTTGTCCTTTTCATTAAAGATAAGCTTTAACCGTATGAAATCACTATCAAAATTCCACCTCATTATATTATGTGTTACACTTTCATTCGGAAGTTGCAGTGATCATGTTCAGTCGTCTATACCCGATTTTCCGGTTAGCTTGCAATTAAATCTGACTTCAACTTATCCAACATTCAGAAATTCATACAACAAAAGCCTCACTTTCATAAAAGGAGTTTCGGTTACTGACAGGGTTGGTTTCGGGGGTATTTTGGTCTATACCGGATTTGACGGGGCATACTATGCTTTTGATATGGCTTGTCCTTACGAGTTAAAATCAACGGTCAGAGTCTATCCCAATGATATTGGTCAAGCTGTGTGTGAGAAGTGTGGGTCGGTTTTTGACATAGGTTATGGCATTGGCAATCCGTCGGCAGGACCGGCTAAAGAAGCTCTTAAAAGATATAAAACTTCATTATCCGGAGATATCCTTTATATTCTTCATTGATTGGTTATTTTCTTCATCACTTCCATTTTCGAGGTTTTAGCAGCCACGATGAGATAGCCACAGATGTGATATAAAACGGATACACTATTGATAATAGAAACGCATTGAACCAAACACGTTTTAGCTGAAAAAAAGCACTCACCGAATATAAGAATTGTAAATCGACCACGTATTTGACAACAAAGACACTTACGAGCAACAGCAAATACCTGTAATCAAAGGCCGATAGTACAAACAGGACCAATTCAACCAGACTGATGGAAAAAATCACACAGGCAGTAAAAATTAGTTGCCAATCGCTATAAGCAGGTGCTTTAGAAGTCCATCTCCTTCGTTGTCTGAATAAATCACCTAATGTATCAGCTGCCCCGGCAAAAGCAAATGCATGTTCCGATTTTAAAAACTTAATCACGCCTCGCTGCTGCTTTACTTTTTCTAACAGAAAAATATCATCACCTGATTGCTCTTCTTCGTGTAAATCATCTTTGTGACGTATCCATATTTCTTTCGGAAAGGCAAGATTGGCTCCGTTGCATAAAATCGGCATCCCAGCTCCGATTGCACCAGCTCCTGATGCTACTAAACTTACAAACTCGAGTTGCTGAATATCAAAGAAAACAGAATCATTACCTACAAGTTTTACCGGAAGAATCAACAAATCGCAATGATACAGGGTTTGAAAAGCCGCTATACTCTCCAGCCACCTTTCGGGATGTACACAATCAGCATCCGTAGTAACAATGAAATCTCCTTTCGATTCCATAATACCTTCTCGTAGAGCGTTCTTTTTCCCAAAGCCAGAGGCATCAATCAATCTGACGTTCGCAAAATCTTTCAGAGCTTCCAAAATATAATCGCAGGTAGCATCCACCGAGTGGTCATTCACCAGCAAAAGTTCAAAATGCTGAAATTTCTGATTTTTCAGGCTGGAAAGTAATGCCTCAATATGACCCTCTTCATTTCTACATGGAACAATCACAGAAATAAAAATATCGGAGATTTTATTCTCCAACAAGTCCGGCTGCTCCAATCTTCTCCAACCGATGCTAAAAACGATGATGAGAAGAGCGTAAAAAAGAGTAATTAACGCTGAAAAAGCTACAATCCACCATGTATAGAGTTCTGGCATAAAATAAAATCCGTAGAATGGATCTCATGTGTTTAAAATAAATAATTAAGTCCGAGATAGAATCCCTTTTCTCCATCCTGTTTGTCGAAAGCTTTTCCGAAATCGGCAGATATCACAAAGTTTTCATTCCAACCGATTTTTAATCCCAGCCCGGCTGCCGAGTGAAATTGTCCGGATGCGTAATCTTTAAAATAAGTGTTTTTATCAGCTAGTGAAAGATTTGCCAGGTTCATTTCAACCGGTTTAAGAATGAGGCCTGTATCAAAAAACACATTGGCACCAAGGTAGAAATTTTGCTTCATAAACTCGAAATGCAAAAACTTATACCTGAATTCAAAGTTACCAAATCCTACATCATCTCCAATTACACGGTTACGCAAAATTCCACGGATAGAGCTTTTACCACCCAGCCCCTGATTGGTTGCAGCACTTAAATAGCTGGTTATAAGCAATGATTGAGCATAAAATGGCACATGATTATTCCCTAATGACATTTGATAATCAAGCCGGTACGCAAACAAAAGGTCTTTCGCTAGCGTAAAATACTGCCTGTGAATAATAGCAAGTTTTGTGTGGGGGAATGAACCGTTAACAAAAGCTGGAGCTGTCTGAACTACGGCTTCAGTGAATATCCCTTTGGTTGGACAAGCCAGCTGGTCACGGGAATCGTATTTCAATCCTGCTTTAAAGTAGTTGATGCTTCCACCCGAAGCTTCTTCCGAATTGATCAAACCCCAATTCTTGTATTTCTCAAACAAAGTCTCACCTGTTTTATCTATATTCAGCTTCCCGTTATTGACAGTATCCACAGCAAAGTGATAGAAAGAATAACCGGCTATCCAGCCAAACTTTGATTCACCAAAATAGCCCTGAAAATCTGCTTTTGCCCGAAACATATTCTTTTGGCTTTTATAAAACAAGCGGTTAGAGCTTGTTACCAACATAGGATCATAAATACTCTGAAATCCATTAAAACCATAAAAATCTGACATCTGATCAGTTACATAGCTAACATCAAAAGTTGTTCGGACCTTCGAAATTAACTTTTCTGAATCGTACCTTACACGTGCAATGGTAGTACCTTTGGTATAAGTAGATAATTCAAGATAAAGGGAATGATCATACTTGGGGAATCGGGCGGGATTTCCGTAGAGGTAAAAATTAATCAATGCACCATATTGAAACCCTAAATCAGAATCGTACGATACTGCCGGCAAAGCACCAAAGGTTAATCCCTGTTTTACGTTCTTCTGAGAAAAAGCTGACAGTACTGACACAAAGAAACAAAATACGAATACAATCCTTTTCATCCTACAAGTTTGAGTATTTTCGTCAAAGATATAAAAAATCGGATATAAAAAATAAGCACGCTTAAATTAAGCATGCTTATTCGTATAGTGTATAAATCAAATAATTAATTATTACTACAGTTTTCGCATATTCCAAAATAAGATATTTCTACAGTGTCTATTTTGAACATTGTTTGTGGAATTTGAAATAATGCCGAATCCAGATTAAAGATGTCGCGAATGGCACCACAACTTCTGCACATAAGATGTGCATGAGCAGAAACATCTACATCGTAACGAGCATTTTTCTCATCGATAGCTAATGCACGTACTGCTCCACGCTCAACAAACAAGTCGAGAGTATTGTAAACAGTGGTTTTCGACAAAGTTGGCATTGTAGGGCTTAATGCCGAATAAATTTCGTCGATTGTCGGGTGTATTCGGTTTTTCAACAAAAAGTCCATCACGGCAGAACGCTGTACAGAAGGCTTTATGGAGAACTGACGTAAATAATTATGAGTTTGCAACATGTCTATTACTTTTTTGTAAATTATCTTTATTTGATACGATTACAAAGATAGATGTTTTTCCTTATACTTCTATAATTTTTTATGTTGATTATCATTAAAGAAATTATTCCATATTATCATTTAACTGAATTGCCTCCAAAGAAACATAGTAATAGCATCACAACCAATCAACAATACTAAAACAGCCTGTTTTTAGGTAACTCCCAACGTTTAAAAAATAACAAATAAGGGTGTCTAAAAATTCTAGACACCCTTATTAATAATGAAAGTATAGTTGTTTTTGATTACAATACGTTGATTTCTTTCAACACATCGTTAGTAGCACGTACAGCAGCAGCGCTTTTTGCAAACAAAGCAGCTTCTTCAGCGTTTAGTTTGTAATCAATAATTTCTTCAACACCGTTTTTACCAATTAATACAGGAACACCGATGCAAATGTCTTTTTGACCATATTCACCTTCAAGATAAACACAGCAAGGGATAACTTTTTTCTGATCGTGAATGATTGATTCAACTAGGTAAGCTGCAGCAGCTCCCGGAGCATACCAGGCAGAAGTTCCAAGAAGACCAGTCAAAGTAGCTCCACCAACCATAGTATCAGCAACAACTTTAGCCAATGTTTCAGCATCAAGAATATCAGCTACCGGACGACCTTTGTAAGAAGCAAAACGAGTCAACGGAATCATAGTAGTATCACCGTGACCACCGATTACCAAACCTTCAACTTCAGTTGGGTTAGCATTCAATGCTTTGCTCAAATAGCATTTGAAACGTGAGCTGTCCAATGTACCACCCATACCAATCACTTTGTTTTTAGGAAGACCTAAAGATTTAAATGCCAAATAAGTCATTGTATCCATTGGGTTACTAACCACAACAATGATAGCGTTTGGAGAGTATTTCAGGATATTACCTGCTACGCTTTTAACGATACCTGCATTTACACCAATCAGTTCTTCGCGAGTCATACCCGGTTTACGTGGAATACCTGAAGTGATAACTACAACATCAGAATTGGCTGTTTGAGCATAATCATTGGTACAACCAACAATTTTAGAATCGAAGCCTAACAAAGCGGCAGTTTGAAGCATATCCAATGCTTTTCCTTCTGATACGCCTTCTTTTACATCCAGCATTACAACTTCGTCAGCTACTTCATTGAATGCAAGTACATTTGCACATGTGGCACCTACATTACCGGCACCTACTACGGTTACTTTTGACATAATAATTTTATTTTTTAATTGTTCTTTCTTATTATAAGTATACTGACGCAAAGATACAATTATATATTCAATTAGAGAAAAATTTCTTTAATTTTTTGACAAATAAAAGTACCTATTTTCATTTCAAAATGCTTAGGAGCAAATTGCTCGAAATTCTAAGTTTATTTGTATCTTTGTGGTCGAAAAAAAGGGCTATTCCTAAAGCTCTTGGGTTATCTGACAAAGAATTAAAGACAAACGTCAGGAATAATCAGCGGAAACTCATGATAATGCACGGTCATTTATTTCCGACACAAATTATCAGACCAGTAAGTATCAAACATTCATAAATAATAAGAATATGCAAACAATTGACAAATTTAATTTTGCCGGAAAAAAGGCAATAGTTCGTGTGGACTTTAATGTTCCTTTGAATAAGGAAACCGGTGCCGTTACCGACGATACCCGTATTCGCGGAGCATTGCTTACAATCAAGAAAATTCTTGCTGATGGTGGTTCAGTAATTTTAATGTCTCACATGGGTCGTCCGAAACAAAATCCGGATCCTAAGTTTTCATTGAAACAAATTATTTCTGCAGTTGAAGATCGCGTAGGACAAAAGATACAATTTGCCGAAGACTGTGCCAATGCCGATGCTCAGGCCGCAGCATTGAAACCGGGTGAAATCCTATTGCTTGAAAACCTTCGTTTTTATGAAGAAGAAGAAGGTAAACCACGTGGAGAATTTGCTACCGACGAAGAAAAGAAAGAAGCTAAAAAAGCATTGAAAGCTAAACAAAAAGAATTTGCTAAGAAATTAGCTTCTTATGCTAACGTTTATGTAAACGATGCTTTCGGAACTGCTCACCGCGCACATGCATCTACAGCTGTTATTGCCGAATACTTCTCTACTGAAAATAAAATGTTCGGATTCCTTATCAACAGCGAATTAATCGCTATGGATAAAGTGTTGAAAGAAGCCCAGGCTCCTTTTACAGCTATCATGGGTGGTGCTAAGGTCTCTGATAAAATTTTGATTATCGAAAACCTGCTTGACCGCGTTCAGAACCTGATTATCGGTGGTGGTATGACATATACTTTTATCAAAGCTCAGGGTGGCGAAATAGGCAACTCACTTTGCGAAGTGGACAAACTTGATTTGGCTCTTGAAATTTTGAACAAAGCAAAAGCAAAAGGCGTAAACGTATACATCCCAACTGATGCTGTAAACGCTGATAAATTTGCTGCTGATGCTGAGACCTGCATTTCGAAAACAAACGAAACTCCTGCCGGATGGATGGGATTAGACATTGCTGACGAAACCATTGCTACTTTCAGCGAAGTAATTGCCAACTCTAAAACTGTTCTTTGGAATGGTCCAATGGGTGTATTTGAAATGGAAAAATTTGCTAAAGGAACTACTGCTATTGCTCACGCTGTGGCAACTGCAACTTCAAAAGGTGCATTCTCGCTGATCGGTGGTGGTGACTCGGTAGCAGCTATCAACAAAAACAACCTGGCTGATAAAGTTAGCTACGTTTCAACCGGTGGTGGTGCTATGCTTGAATACATGGAAGGTAAAGTTCTTCCGGGTATCGAAGCTATCCGTGGATTTTAATCAGACTCTACACAGACAGAAATAAAAAACAAATCGGAGTGTAGCCTTAAAAGTTACACTCCGATTTGTTTTTAAGTCCGGCTTTAAATTTCAACTATGATTTCGGATAATCTCAACAATAAATCAGGCCATCAACAATCGTTGTCATCCATTTTTCAATGGATGCCTACCTGTGCTTTGATAATTGACCACTACGGGATGATTCTGGAAGTAAACCAACAAGCCATACGGTTTTTCAAAGCTGCTACCAAAGAAGATTTTATTTTTGATAAACAGAATATCAAAAACATGATTATCGACTCGCAGCGCACGATGGATATGATAAAAACCATCAGCCGGAATACCGACCTGATAAGCCGCGAGATACTGCTCCGACGATTCGACAAGACTATAAGCAGTGTAGATATGATAGCCGGCGCATTGCCCGACAACCCAAACTTTATACTGATTCAGTTTACCGAATCGCATGCACAGAGCCAGGAAATGCTGGACCAACTGTCGCAGGCATACAAGCGCGAGGCACAACGCCTGAGACCTTACCTGAACAAACCCGGAAAGAATTTGCTCGACGAAATTATTCTCAACGATATGCTGGAAGAAATTATCGCGAACAAATTCATACGTCCCGCCAAGCCCGAGGTGGTAAGCGAAGAAAGGTTGGATGTACTCACCGATATGTTTCCCGGGTTTTCTAACATGGAGTTGCTCTTGTGCGGCTACTTATCACTCAAAATGTCTATCGACGATATTTCCAACCTGACGGGGAAAACCCCCAACAGCCTTCGGGTAACTTTTCACCGCATACTGAAGAAAACCACCTTTGCCAACGGCAAAGAGTTTTTGCGCAAACTGGAGTCATTAAAACACGTGCAGAAGTAAGCACTAGAAATTTTTACTCCTCCCAAATGCTTTCCAACGTATAACTTCCACCCGGCACAACACAAAAATCGCCCAACGCCATGCGCAGGTTACGTTCCAGCGAGTTGATAAGGTTCACATCCTCAGCATCCAGTTGCAGATCCAGCGCAGCATAATTTTCAGCAATACGTTTAGCATTCACCGACTTCGGTATAACCGCAGTTCCACGTCCCACACCCCACGAGAGCAACACCTGAGCCGGTGTAGCATGATGTTTTTCGGCCACAACCAGCACCACCTTTTCGTGTGTAAGTCCTATCTCGCTATGCACCAACTTGCTGGTACCCAACGGAGAATACGCCGTCACCAATATCCCTTTTGTCTGACAGTAAGTAAGCAGTTCCACCTGTTGCAGGTAGGGGTGCAGTTCTATCTGATTAACTTCGGGCACTATCTCCACGTTGGCTATCAGCCGGTTTAGCTTAGGAATATTAAAGTTCGACACACCGATATGTCTGCTTAGTTCGTTCTTCTTCACTCCTTCCAGGGCTTTCCACGTAACGGATAGCGGCATTTCGTCCAGCGACCACACCTCCGAAGCCTGTTTCACATGAACACATCCGGTTTTAAAAGCCACCGGCCAGTGCATCAGGTACAAGTCCAGGTAATCCAGTTGCAGGTCTGCAAGTGTTTTGCGTATAGCCACCTCTACCCGCTCCTGCGCATGGTCACTGTTCCAGAGCTTGGAAGTAATAAAGAGCTCCTCCCTTTTCACCAGTCCGAGCCTGAAAGCCTCCTGCAACGCCCGCCCTATTTCTTTTTCGTTGCCGTACATCGACGCGCAATCAATATGTCGGTAACCCGTGCGGATAGCTTCAAGTATCGCATTGTAAGCATCATTATTTTTCGACAGCCAGGTACCCAGACCTATGGCAGGCAACAGGTCGCCGTTCTGAAACGTAAGATTCGTCATATTGTATTTTCTATTTATTGTATAACTAATTTGCTAAACACAAAGATAGAAACGAATGTTTGGAAATGCGAAGATTTATAGCTTTTTTTTTGCCGACAATAAAAGTAGCAGAAGATAGTCAGGGTCTCTCGATTGTAAATCGCGAGACCCTGACTTGGTAGAATGCAAAACGACCCGCTGCTTCGAAAGCAACGGGTCGTTTTATATAGAGTTTATTTGTTTGCTTACGCCAATTTAGCCAATGCTTCTTTAATCCAGCCAAAAGCTTTTACCAGGTTTTCGTCCGAAGTAGCGTATGACATACGAATGCAGTTAGGAGCACCAAAAGCATCTCCACCCACACAAGCCACATGGCCTTCTTCGAGCAGGTACATAGCCAAATCGCCCGATTTAGTAATCACACGTCCGTTGTACGATTTACCAAAATAAGAACTGCAATCGGGGAAAATATAGAATGCTCCCTGAGGATCGTTGGTTTTCAAGCCGGGAATCTGACGAGCCAGATCCACCACCAGTTTCTTACGGCGCTCGAAAGCTACACGCATGGTTTCCACACAAGTCTGGTCGCCGGTGTAAGCAGCTTCGGCAGCCTTCTGGGTTACAGAACAAGGGCCTGAAGTATACTGACCCTGTAGGGTGTTGCAGGCAGCAGCTATCCATTTAGGAGCAGCTATCCAGCCCAAACGCCAGCCTGTCATGGCATATCCTTTTGATACACCATTGATAATCACCACACGGTCACGAACGTTATCGAACTGAGCAATACTTTCGTGGCTGCCCAGGTAGTTGATATGTTCGTAAATTTCGTCCGAAAGAATAATGATATTAGGGTACTTAGCCAATACATCGGCCAGTCCTTTTAGTTCTTCTTTGCTGTACACGCTTCCGGTAGGATTGGAAGGCGAGCATAGAATGATTGCTTTAGTTTTAGGAGTGATAGCAGCTTCGAGTTGTGCAGGGGTAATTTTAAAGTCCTGCTCAATACCAGCGTACACTTCCACGGTAGTACCATCGGCAATTTTCACCATCTCAGGGTAACTAACCCAGTAAGGTGCCGGAACGATAACTTCGTCGCCCTTGCTGATAATAGCCATAATCACGTTACATACAGATTGTTTGGCTCCGTTAGAACATACAATTTCCTCGGGTTTATACTCTAAGCCGTTTTCAGCTTTTAATTTAGCACAAATAGCATTACGCAAAGCGGGGTATCCGGGTACAGGTGAATAAAACGAAAAGTTATTATCCACAGCCTGTTTGGCTGCCTGTTTTATGTGGTCAGGGGTGTTGAAGTCTGGTTCTCCAACGCTGAGGTTAATCACATCGAATCCCTGAGCTTTCAGCTCATTACTTTTTTGAGACATGGCAAGCGTTTCTGAAGGAGAAAGTGCTGCCAGACGTTCTGATACTGGAAACATAAATTGTATTGTTTTTTATTATTATTTCGGTGCAAAAGTAATCAAAAAAAATCAATTCTGCGGGTTATTATAATCAATTGAAACTAAATTGCGACATTCTAAATGTCCTGTGAATCGAATCTGGAAGCCAGAATATGACGGGCGCTCTGGTAACCCAACTCGA
>Ga0302287_10000545_pt1 | contig 18309 bp, 15 predicted proteins | sample III_Fen_E2_4_FD_200452 | JGI IMG/M metagenome (GOLD analysis project Ga0302287, IMG submission 200452) | Peat permafrost microbial communities from Stordalen Mire near Abisko, Sweden - III_Fen_E2_4 | ecosystem: Environmental > Terrestrial > Soil > Wetlands > Permafrost | place: Sweden: Abisko...
TGTCACCCTGGAACCAGAGCGCAGCTTATCCAAAACTCAGGTTAGCTTAAGAAGGATTTCCCGATACAAACCGGGTGACATTCCTCCATTTCGTAATCGAAGCAATGCCAAGTTGAATCCAGAAGAAGGAATTACAGCGGAGTCTAGGAAAGCCAGCAACCGCTTTCCCGCTGCGTTGTTGTATCGACTTCCTTGCAGCGAGGGGAAATATTCCTTGAGGAGTGGGTCGGTGACCACCAAGTCCAAAAGCTCTTCAGTTACAGCAGCGTCAACTTGACTCGCGCCCTCCATAAACCCGGTAAGTAGTTGAATGTCGCGTTTTGATGGTTCAATCTGAAAGAAGGTCGCGCAAAGCTGTTCCCAGCGTGCAGTGATGCTGGAGGATGCCGTCGCTACCCCTTTACCGAACCAATATTTTTTTCCAGAATCTTGCGAAAGTAGTCTGGGCAGCAGTTGTTGAAGTAGCGCCTCATCGGAAACAACTTCTTTGGCTAGGCACTGAACTTTTTCAGCTAGACGCTCGCAGATGTTTGTAGAACTGGCCCCAACTCCAACACAGTCCTCTTCGTCAATATCTTCTAATACTGAGGTAAATACATACGTATCCACGCGCTGCTTCAGCGAGGTTGGCCGTAGCAGTTGTTCGAGTTCCTTAAGCATCTCTAAGTGTTCCAGCAACATGGTTTTGCTGTCGTAGCGCAGAGCTTTTCGTATCGCTGCCCAACATTCCGGCCATTTATCCGTTCCTGCCAAGGTTTTAACGAGGGCGGCAACCTCTTGGTGCATGCCAAGCTTGGTCCAGAGCGACCTTAGCTGGCGCGCCACGGCGGCTCGTACCGAGTCCCTGTGGGGAGATGCAGGGCTGGCGAGTTCAATGACGAGTTCAAAGACACCGCAGTACCAAGTCCGGCAATCATCTGCCGATTCAGGTATCCATCCAAAGCGACGAGGGTGCGCGCCGAAGCTGAAGTCGTGATCCGAACTGAAGTAAGAGGACTCAAGCATCCCTGAAAGGGCCACCAATGCCATTTCCTGCTGTCGTGGCTCACCGTTGAGCAGAATAAGCTTTAGCAACGCGATGCGTTGCTGCGGCCGTGCCATCGTGCCCGATAAATGCAGATGAAAAAGTTCCTTCCACACATTTTGACCTTTCCGTTCTCTCTGCCCGTCAGACTCAGCGTAAGCAAGACAGACTTGTGCGGCTCGATCAAACAGTTTGGGTTCATAGGCAAGATTGCGAGTAAGGGTGATCCAACTGTTGCGCGATGACCAGTCCGAAGAAATAAAGGCAGCCCCTTGATCACCGTTCACGGCTGTTTCAAGGTTGGCCAAGGCCTGTTCAGGCACAAGAGGCGCGAGGTTGAAAAACAAAGCCTGCTCAAGTTCGTTCAGCGTAGCCGGATTGGCCAGCCATGTCCCCATCCAGTGTTGAGCAATTTCACAGGCTTCTGGGCTGTCGTGCAAATAGCTCAGTCGGCGGCTAAATGACTTGAGTAGCCGCTCATGGCTTTGAAATGCCGACATGACTTCATCGCGGGGCAACTTCGCCAACGCCTGCTTGGCCAGCCTGTTTGCCAAAGCATGGGGCAAAACTGCGCGCCATTTGCTCCGTGTCTGTACAAGTTGGCGATTTTTGAGCGTCGTGACTTGTCGAAAAAGCTCCTTCGGTGTCAAGTCCACAAGTGCGGCCAGAATCGGCAATTCTGCGTCAGCCCCATCGGTGGCGACTCCCTCGAATGAATAGACAAGAGAACATACATCGGCAGCCCTGAGCAATTTTTCGTCTGGCTCTTGGTTCTGCATGAAAAGGCGCTTGAACAATTCGTTATCGTTCAGAGAGCCCAGTGTCTGGCCTTTTTGCAAGGTACGAGCGAGGGCGAGCGCAACCCGCGCATTGCCATCGGAAAATTCCACGATGCGCCATCGGTCGCTTGGTGTGACATGCGGAGCCAGCCTGGCAAGAATTCCGTCGAGAACAGTGGGCGACGAGCCCGTCAGTTCAAAGACCTGCGTTTCCTCTGGCTCATCATCTCTCACGTCATATTCGACAGTGATCAGACTCAGGCAGGAAGAGTGGGCAACAACAATCTTGGCAAGTGCTTGGTGCGTTTCGGGCGTGCAGTTATCGACGACGACAATGGCTCGAAGCCCATTCGCACCCAGCTTTACCATCATGTCCCGCGCTGAAGGAATGGGGCTATCCCCTTGGTCGGTGTAAACGGCGATGGCTTTATCGAGGGGCTGGCCTCCAGCTTCTGGCTCAAACAGTGCCTGAACAAGCCGCGTTTTTCCGGTGCCAGAAAGACCAATTAAACGCACAGATTGACCTGGTTTTTCAAGCTGCTGGCGTATCGCGTCTATTCCTGACGTGACCGACATCGCTTCCGGGCTGCCCGTTGTCTTTGAGAGGATGCGCCCCAAATCATCTTTCAGGTAAGGCGCATCGGCTTTATCGCCAGTCCAGTTGCCGTAGCGTTTCCACCCAGAGAGTGGCTCACCGATACGCCCGCGCAGCCACTGCTCGACGCCGGGATAGCCGCGAACCCAGGTTGCCAGACGGTCCTGATCATAAAAATCCAAGTGAGCGGTTTTAGCATTTGCTGCGTTCTTTAGCGCCGCTCGCATAGCCCCGCGACGCTCCAAGAGTGGACGGCGAGCCACTGAACCCTTTGAACTGACGATGATGTAGGCGCCACCGGCCTCAATCAATTGCAAGATGGCTGGACGAAGCTCCCCTTTGGGGCACATTTCTTTCTCGATCTTGGAGGCAGGCATGTCTTCGCACTTCACCTGAAAGCCTGTCTGTGAACGGGGAATGAAATCCAATGTGGCGTGAGATGGAAGCTCAACGTGAACGTCTATGCCGCCATCCGGCGCGGTTTGGTTTCTGCCTGCTGTGACAGAGGAGACGGGCTGATTGTTTCGTCGAAGTTCTGCTTCGCACAATCTGGAAACAAGTTCACGGAGATCTGTGTCGTTGAGTTTGGCAACTTGAGTGCCAGTCAGTTCGAGCATGAGGAACCTGATAGTTTGGTGTCTGGATTATCAGCATCCCGGAGAACTGACGGAAATCCGTCTTTCGTGAATCGCGCCATAAAAGTGGCGCAGTTCAATAAACCGCGCCACAATCGCGCCATATTTTTACCAAATCGCGCCAAATGATGCCATGACTGATTCCGCCGCTTTGCTCAAAAGCCTTCAATCGTCCCCCGCCGGGCTGACGCTTGCCGGGCTGCTGGCCCAGCACCCTGAACTGGCACGCCGCACGGTCCAGCGATGGCTCGGCCAATGGGTCAGCGCGGGACAGATCAGCGCCATTGGCGAAGGCCGCGCCCGGCGTTATGGCGCGCCTGCGCAGCTAGCGCCAGCCAGTGCGCCTGCGCCGCATGATGGGTTTGCGCCCCACATTCCCCTGTCCGCAGACAGCCGGGACATCTTGGCCTATGTCGATCAGCCGCTACAGGCGCGCAGGCCGGTCGGTTGTCAGCGCGATTTTCTCGATGCTTACCAGCCCAATGTGAGTGCTTATCTGTCCGAACCGCTGCGCCGTCAGTTGCACAAAATGGGCCGGACCGCGCAGGCGCATGAACCGGCGGGCTCCTACAGCCGGGCGATTTTGAACCGGCTGCTGATCGACTTGTCCTGGGCGTCAAGCCATCTGGAGGGCAACACCTATTCGCGCCTGGACACGGTGGCGCTGATCGAGCAGGGCCGGGCGGCGAACGGCAAGGCGGCCCTCGAAACCCAGATGATCCTGAACCACAAAAGTGCCATCGAACTGCTGGCGGACAGCGCCGGCAGCGCCGAGCTGAACCGCTACCTGCTCATGAATCTGCACAGCGCGCTGGCCGAGAATCTGCTGCCCAATCCATCCGATGAAGGCCGCATTCGCCAGCACGCGGTCGATATTGGCCAGAGCGTGTACCGACCTTTGTCCACGCCGCAGCAGATTGACGAAACACTCGGCGTCTTGCTGGACAAGCTGAACCAGATTGCCGATCCGTTTGAGCAGTCGTTTTTTGCGATGGTGCATTTGCCTTATTTGCAGCCGTTTGCCGACATCAACAAGCGCACCTCGCGTCTGGCCGCCAACCTGCCGTTGTTTCGCGCCAACCTGTGCCCGCTGACTTTTCTCGATGTGCCCGAGCAGGCCTACAGCCGCGCCACGCTGGGCGTGTACGAGCTGACGCGGGTGGAATTGCTGCGCGACCTGTATGTCTGGGCCTACGAACGCTCTACGCAGGAATACCTGGCCATCAAACAGGAACTGGCCGAGCCGGACCCAATGCGCCTGGCGTATCGCGAGCTAATCAAGCAGACGGTTCGCGACGTGGTGCAACACCTTGACGCCGACACGCTGGGCGCCATTGCGCAGGCGATGTTGCAGGTGCCGCAGGCGGACCGCGATCAGGTGCAGGCGCTGCTGGTGCAGGAGCTACGCCGCCTGCATGAAGGGGTGCTGGCCCGTTATGGACTGCGCCCTTCGGAACTGGCGGCCTGGAAAGCGGCGCAGCAGTCACTGTGACGCCAGCCGTTGCTGATTTGGAGCTTTCTCCAGATTTAGTGGTTGAAGTAAATCAGCCAATGCATTTACTCACGGCTCAAATCGCTGCTCACGCCGATTAGAAATTTGGTTGATGCGGCTTTCTTGGGATATTCGCTCAGCCATTGAGATGAGTTGGACCTTTGCCCATGCCACCACTGTTGCATCCGCGCCGTTCGCGAGTCGGGTGGCCAATTTCCTGATGGGGAGCAAGGAGACTTGAGATGCTTCCGCTGCAACTGAGGGGTTCAAAATGGACTTTTGAACAATAGAACGCCTTTCAAGAGGAGTAGCTTGCCTGTGATTGCCGCTTACTATCGAGACAAATTGGAGGGGTAGTGATGAACGTTGAAGATGTCAAGAAACTCGTGAGGGCGTTGAACTGGCCGAAACTAAAGGCCCATTTGCAGGAGGCGTCACTGACCGATAACGACGTCGGCAATCTGGTGAAAGCCGTCTATCACTCAGATGTCATGGTGCGCCGACGCCCCAACGACAACGGCATGCGAAGAGACAAATTCCTAGATGCGCTTGCAAACCACCTAAGCAGCGCCGGTCTCTCGGATGCGGTCGAGGCCATCTGCGCTATGCGGGTTGAATTTGGGGCAATTGATGTAGGGTACGCCGCCATCTTCGAATCGGAAAGCCAACTTCCAACGAGTCAGTTGACAGGGCCGCAGCGTATTGCCGCAACACTGATGATGCTCCAGCGTACGGCCAAACAGATAGGAGCAGACATCACACGTTCCATGACAGAGGTGCCAGCATTAACGCCAGAACCCGCGATCTCGGATTCGGAGGGCAACCGGTACAACCCCGACGGAGTGCTCCACAATCTTGGTGCTGCGGCCTTCAACATCTTCATGATGGAAGCCTATCGGGATAACTACTTCAGCGCCGAGGACGAGATCGTTCTACCAGCGCTGCCAGTAATGACCGAAAAGGAATCGGAACCAATCGTCGGCAACTATGCGACAGCGCACCTGTGGAACCTGTGGAAGGCCGTTGACGAGAAGACGCGCTTCCTCGAAGGCCTGCTACAGGTTGTTCCCGGCAAACCCGCGTGGGGCGATCCCGCCGACAAGAGGTTCGATGCAGTTGAAACATCGCTTGAATTTCAGGCCAACATCGGTATCGAGCAATTTTCGGTCATAGCCGGAGAGCGGTTTGACGAGCGCCAGAGGCAGAACTTCTTCCGATTGATCACCGAGACGAATTTAAGTAACCGCGTAGCGCCCAACACTGCCGCTGCGGTGGCTCTTGCACCGAATATCTTCCTGTCCATCGAGGAGGGGCATGCGGTCGTGGGCCTTCACCACACCCTTTCCGTGGAAATAGAGACTGCGTTTGTGCCGGGTGTGCAACTTACTATCAGCGAATTGCTAAGGGGGTTCGCGTCGCTCCAATTACTGAGCAAGACGCACATCGACAAAACAAGCGACCAGTTCCCGAGATTGACTCGGGCTCAACTCGTGCGCGATCTCAGACGTTGGGGCCTCTCGTCTATCGCCGTTGATAACTTCCTCGGCATCGCTACGTTCAGGCGATCCAGCCGGGATCTCCACGACTGCCCGCTTATCCGATGCGCGGACGGAACATTCCTGCTTTTCGGATGGACGACTGCGCATGCTGATCTCGAAAAAGTTGTGCTGTCCAGCATCAGCAGCCAAGACGGCGACATCGTCGACAAGGGTGCTTTCTTCGAAGAACGCATGCTGAATATATTCTGCGAGTGGAAGTTCGACGCTAAAAAAAATTCTCACCACTCGTGGCCCGAACAAGGACATATACGACTACGACGTGGTGTTCACTTGGGATGACTATGTATTCTTCTTTGAGTGCAAGAACCGCAGCATACCGGGCAACAGCCCGATCACCGTTCACTATTTCAACCACACTATTCAGTCGCATCTGAAACAAGTACGCCGCCTTCGAAAGGGCTTGGACGACCATCCGGACATCCTGTCTGACCGACTGCCCGACGCAGTCGGAAAAAAGCGGGTTTTCTGCGTTCTCAATGCACTCCCCTACGCGAGTCCGCCGGTGGATGGGATCTACTTTTCGGACCAGGGACTTATTCTGCGTTTTTTCGATTCCGCAAGTATCGGCTTCAACAGGGTTCCGCTGAACAAAGATTCGGCTGCACCGGCAACGCGGCTGGAACTCGCACGGCTGTGGAAAGGTGAGGTGCCGACGGCCGAGGATTTCGTTCAATATCTGGGCGATCCACCGCAACTCAAGATCGCCGGGGCGCATTACCGCGCGGAAGTACGGGCCGAATTACTTTCGAAGACGGTGGTGACAAAGATCATCGATTTGCAACGCAAGGTTGTGGAAGTTGAGGGGATTGCCGCGATGCTCAGAGAGCACGCCGCCGTGCCGGCGACTCGTCCGCAGGAGGGACCGGGCACGCAATCCAACCCGGAGTGACAACACGCCTGCGCATCCGGAGCCGAACCGACGCACTTGAGATGCCGGGGGCGCTAAGCTATGCAACCCTGTCGTGCCTGCCTCTGGTTTGGGCTGACCGCCTGGTAAGTGGCGCAACAGCCCCCGTGAGTGCAGGCGCTGTTGGCGCTGCAAGTCTGCGGCCCTCACTCATGCCGCAGCGCCTCAATCGGGTCCATGCGGGCGGCGCGCCGGGCCGGGAAGTAGCCAAACAGCACGCCAATCCCCGCTGAAAACGCAAACGACAGCAAATTCACGCCGGGGTTGAAAAGATAAGGCACGTCCATCAGGCTTGAGAGCCCCAGCGACGCACCCGTCGCCAGCACGATGCCGATGACGCCGCCCAGCGAGGACAGCACCACCGCTTCAATCAAAAACTGCAGCAGCACCTCGCGCTCCAGTGCGCCAATGGCCAGGCGCAGGCCGATTTCGCGGGTGCGCTCGGTCACGCTGACCAGCATGATGTTCATGATGCCGATGCCGCCGACCAGCAGGCTGACGGCGGCCACCGCGCCGAGCAGCATCGTCATCACCCTGGTCGTGCTGGAGAGGGTTTCGCCTAGCTGCTTGGTGTCCAGCACGTTGAAATTGTCCTCGTCGGTCGGGGCCAGTTTGCGGCGCTCGCGCAGCAACTGTGTCAGGCTGGCTTTGACGCGGCTGGCGTCGCTGCCGTCCTGCATCGACACCAGCAGCGTGTTGACCCGGTCGTTGCCGGTGATGCGCCGTTGCAGTGTCTTGAGCGGCACCAGCACCATGTCGTCCTGGTCGTTGCCGAAAGCGCCCTGGCCTTTGGCCGCCAGCAGGCCGACGATCTCGCAGGAAATCTGCTTGACGCGCAGTTGCTCGCCCAGCACCGGGCGCGTGCCGAACAGCTCGCGCCGCACGGTTTCGCCAATCAGGCAGACGGCGGCGCCAGCGCGCAGCTCGTCGCTGGAAAACTCCCGGCCGTCCTTGAGGCTCCAGTTGCCAGCAGCCAACCAGGCGTTGGTGCTGCCGGTGACGCTGCTGCTCCAGTTGCGGCCATTGGCCACCAGCGTGGCGCCGCTGCGCGCTTCGGGCGCGACGGTGGCAATGCCGCCAATCTGGCTGGCGATGGCGTCGGCGTCGCCCTCTTTGAATGACGGCGCACCGCCGCCGCCGCTGCCCGGCCCCATGCGCTGGCCGGGGCGTACCTGCAGCAAATTGGTGCCCAGGCCGGAAATCTGGTTCTGCACCGCCAGCGTCGCGCCGTTGCCCAGCGTGACCATCGTGATGACGGCGCTGACGCCAATCACAATGCCCAAAATCGTCAGAAACGAGCGCATCAGGTTGCGCCGTATCGAGCGCAGCGCCAGCAGCAAGGTGTTGAGCAGCATCAGCGGGCCTCCTCGGTGGGCGGATTGACGGCTGGCCCGGACGGCGGGCTGGGCGCGGCGCTTGGCGGGCTGGCAGCGGGCGCTTGCAGGCCAAGCGGGTGTTCATTGCGCGTGTCGCTGGCGACCACGCCATCGATAAAGCGCACGATGCGCCGGGCGTATTGCGCCATGTCCGGCTCGTGCGTGACCATCAGCACGGTGATGCCACGATCGACGTTCAGGCGCCAGAGCAGTTCCATGATTTCCTGGCTGCGCTGGGTGTCGAGGTTGCCGGTCGGCTCGTCGGCCAGCAGCACGGCGGGCTCGGTGACGATGGCGCGGGCAATCGCCACGCGCTGCTGCTGTCCGCCCGAGAGTTCGGCGGGCGTGTGGTGTTCCCAGCCTTTGAGGCCGACTTGCGCCAGCGCCTTGGCGGCGGCGCTGTGGCGGCTGGCGGCGGGTTCGCCCCGGTAGAGCAGCGGCAGTTCGACGTTTTCTTGCGCCGAGGTGCGCGCCAGCAAATTAAAGCCCTGAAACACAAAGCCCAGATAGCGCCGCCGCAGCCGCGCGCGCTGGTCGCGCGTCAGCGTCTCGACGTGAATGCCCTGAAACAGATAGTGGCCGGTGGTCGGCGTGTCCAGTCCGCCCAGCGTGTTCATGACGGTCGATTTGCCCGAGCCGCTCGGCCCCATGATGGCGACAAAATCGCCCGCTTCAATGTCCAGATCGACACCTTTGAGCGCCTGCAACAGCGTGGCGCCCTGGCCGTAGGTTTTGGTGATGCCGCGCAGGCGGATCAGCGGAAGGGGTTTGGCCGATGCTGATGTGGGCGTGGGCGCGGCGCTGGCCGCAGCGGGCTGGGCTGGGGCGGGTGCCGGGTTCACGAGGCGGCTCCGGCGCTGCGCTGGTCGGTGATGACGTTCATGCCTTCTTGCAAGCCGGGGCCGCTGACTTCGGTCATGCGCCCGTCGCTGATGCCGGTGGTGACTGGCACGGGCTGCGCCTGGCCGTCTTTCAGAATCCACACCTGCTTGCTGGCCTTGCCATCGCTGGCGTCTGTGGCCTTACGCGGGCCACCGCTTCTGGGCGGGCGCGGCATCAGCTTGGAGACCAAACTGCCGCCCGACGCGGCTGGCGCACCGGCGGCGCCGCTTTGCGCGGGCGTAAAGCGCAGCGCCGTGTTCGGCACCAGCAGCACGCCATTGCGCTCGGTGGCGACGATGGTGGCCGCCGCCGTCATGCCGGGGCGCAGGCTCAGATCGGTGTTGTCCACGTCCAGCCAACTGACATAGGTGACGACGTTGTCGGTCTTGGTCGAGCCAAACGCCACGCGGGTGATCGTTGCCGGGTAGGGCCGCGACGGGTAGGCGCTGACGGTAAAGCTGGCCCGCTGGCCCGCCTTGACCGAGCCGACATCGGCCTCATCGACGCTGACTTCGAGGCGCAGCTTGGCCAAATCTTCGGCAATGCTGAACAGCGTGACCGCCTGCAGCGAGGCCGCCACCGCATTGCCCGGATCGACCGTGCGCGTCAGCACCACGCCGTCAATCGGCGAGCGGATCGAGGCTTTGGACAGATTGGTTTCGTCGGTGGAGGCGGCGGCGCGGGCGTCGAGCACATTGGCGCGGGCGCTGGCCTCGGCGGCGACGGCGCGCTCCAAGGCGGCGCGGGCGGCGTCGAGTTCGGTGGCCGAAGGCACTTTGCCGCCGGACAGGCGCGCGACTTCTTCAAAGCGGGTCAGGTTGGCGCGTGTTTCCTTGACGGTGGCGGCGCTCTGGGCCTGTTGGGCTTGGGCGGCGGCCAGACTGGCGCGTGAGCGCAGCACCTGGTCGGACAGCTTGGCGGTGTCGAGCTCGACCAGCACCTGGCCTTTTTTGACGCGGTCGTTGACATCGACCAGCACCCGCTTGACGGTGCCCGACAGCTCGCTGCCGATGTTGACCGAGCGCGTCGGCTGCAGCGTGCCATTGGCCATCACGTTGAGCGTCAGGCTGCCTTTGTGAACCGCTTCGCTGACATAGACCGGCGCGGCGCTGGCCGCTTGCTGCGTTTGCCAATAGCCCAGGCCCGCCAGCAGCGCGACGACGCTGACGGCGGCCACCCACGGCAGGGGCCGCTTCCAGAAAGGGCGCGGCGCCTCTTCACCCAGCAGGGTTTGCAGGTCGGCGGCGGTGGGTGGGGCGGGTTTTTGAAGTGTGTTCATGGTGGGCAGGCGGTGACTGGGCCTGTTTTTTTAGCGTTGAAAAGGCGCGAACACAAGGGGCCGCGCGGCACCAGCACGGGATGCGCGGGCTGGCGAAAAAGTTAAAAAAGCGTTCATCGTGCTGGCGGATGCTGGCGCGGCGTTCACGGCGTGGCGCTGGTCGGGTTTGCACCGGGCGGGCTTGCGTTCGGCACCTCGGGCATCCAGCCGCCGCCCAGTGCCTTGTAAAGCCGCACATGGTCGGCGCTCAGGCTGGCGCCGGTGCTGGCGACGCTGTCTTGCGTTGAAAGCAGGCTGCGTTGGGTGTCGAGCACTGCGCTGAAGTCGATCAGCCCGCTGGCGTAACGCTGGCGCGCCAGCCGCTCGGCGTTGGCGGCGGCGTTGGCGGCGGCTTGCAACCGGGCCAGACGCTCGCGGTCGTTGCGCAGCGCGATCAGCGCGTCTTCCACGTCTTTGAGCGCCGTCAGCACCGTGGCCTGGTAGCTGATGCGGGCGCTTTCCAGTGCCGCCTGCTGGGCGCGCAACTGCGCCTTGGCCGCGCCGCCATCAAACAGCGACGCCGACACGCCGCCCAGCAGCGCGCTGGCCAAGGAGGCGCTGCCCAACCCTCCCAGCGTCAAAGCTTGCAGGCCCAGCGAGCCGCTGAGCGAAAAGCTCGGATAGCGCGCCGCGTCGGCCTGCGCGACGCGGGCCAGCGCGGCGCTGACGCGCTGCTCGGCGCTGCGCACATCGGGCCGCTGGCGCAAGGTGTCCGCCGGAAACGCCAGCGCCAGATCGCCCGCTGGCTGCGGCACGGCCTGGGCGGGGCTGGCGTCCAGCGTGGCTTGCAGCGCGCCGGGCGCTTGGCCGGTCAGCACGGCCAGACTGCTGATGCTCTGGGCCAGACTGGTTTGCAGCGCCGGAATCTGGGCGCTGGTTTGCTCGCTGGCGGATATGGCCTGCTCCACGTCCAGCGACGAAACCAGCCCGGCCTGGGCGCGCCAGCGGGTAATTTGCAGCGTTTCGCGCTGGCTGGTCAGACTGCTGCGCGCAATCAACAGCCGCGTTTGCAGGCCGCGCAGCTCGATGTAATTGACAGCCGCTTCGGCGGCCAGCGAGACCTGTACGTTGGCCAAACTGGTGGCGGCGGCGCTGGCGTCGGCTTCGGTGGCGCGCAGGGCGCTGCGCTGGCCACCGAACACGTCAGGCTCCCAACTGGCATCAAAACCGGCTTTGAAGCTGTTGCTGGCGCTGCCACCCGACTTGCTGCGCTGCGCCGAGCCGGTGGCGTTGAGCGACGGCCCCAAGCCCGCCGCGCTGACATCGCGCAGAGCACGGGCTTGAAGCAGGGCGGCCTGCGCGGCGCCGATGTCGGTATTGGCGCTCAGGGTTTGCATGACCAGCGCGGTCAGTTGCGGGTCGTTAAAGCGTTGCCACCAGTCGCCGGGCACGGCGGCGGAGGTGGGCGACGCCGTCATGGGTGATGCGGAAAGGGGCGGCGCGGGCGCAGTGACTGCGGGCAGGGCGCTGGTAGCTTGAGCAGACCAGGTGGCCGGTGTGGCGGTGTCGGGCAATGCGCTGGCGGCGTCCGTGCCGGGTGACGACAACGCCGCGCAGCCCGACAGCGTGAGCGCCGCCAGCCCTGTCAAGGCCCAAAAAGCAGGGCGCGGCGCGGGCCGGTGGCAAGAAAGTGAAAGCGAAGGCATGTGGGCGTGGCGCAGTGCAAGGGCGCGGGTTGTTTTAGCCCATTGTGCCTGCAGCCAGTCACCTCAAAAACCTGTGAGCGTTACCTTTCCGAGGGTGCGCCGGGTTTCCAAACGGTGATGGGCCATGCGCAGATTGTGCGCATTGATCGGCTTGAGTGTTTCTGATGTGACAGAAACGATTCGGCCAGCATCGATTAGTGCAGCCACTTGGTTAAGAATGGTTTGCTGGGCCGTTATGTCGGCTGTTGTAAACATTGGTCGCGTGAACATGAACTCCCAACTGAAGGTAGCGCTTTTGCGCATGATCAGGTTGAGATCTGGCGCTGTGTCGAACGGAACGATGGAGCACAGGTGGCCCTGTGGTGCAAGGATTTGTGCCACGGACGGGAAGTGACCGTCAGAATCGTTCAGGAGTAGGATGGCATCTACCGAGTGGTGCCCGAGTTGGGCGAGTTGTTGGCGCATGTCTCCAAAGTGATCAATCACCTCGGCAGCGCCAAGGCTGTAGCACCATGACCGGGATTCAGGCCGAGAGGCAGTCGCGATCACAATGATATCGGGGATCAAGGATGCAAGCTGGATCGCCATGGAACCAGTACCACCAGCACCGCCCACGATCAGCAGGCTGTGCAAGCGGTTGTTACCGGATATTGACAAACCCATACGATCAAACAAAGCCTCCCAAGCGGTTAGGGCCGCTAAGGGCACGGCGGCAGCTTGCTCAACAGAGAGTGTACGAGGGCTGTGTCCGACGATCCTGGAGTCGACCACGTGGAATTCGCTGTTTGTGCCGGGGCGATTCAGATCTCCAGCGTAGTAAACGGCGTCGCCGAGGCTGAACTTTTGGGATACGCCCGATCCTACGGCAATCACCGTGCCCGCTGCATCCCATCCGAGGATGGCGTAGTTTCCATCATCAGGCTTACGGCCACGGACGCGGTAGTCCGCTGGGTTGACTGAAATCGCTTGGACTTGCACAAGCAGGTCAAGCGCACCAGGAATAGGCACTGGAACCTCTAGGTCTACTAAGGCATTGCGGTCGTCGATAGGCAAGGCCTTGTAGACTCCGATCGCTTTCATCAGCTTGTTTGTCATACGTAGGGGATACCGGTGAGCAAGCTTGTCAACCGCTGGTCAATTGTGCTTGAATTTATGTTAGGACGGAGTCATCGGACACGAGGGAAGCGTTCCGCCTTCCCTCGCAGAGCTCGATGAGTCGGCGAATGGAGTTGCCTTGTATGATTTCAAACTCCACAACAACGATACTTAGGCGCTCATTGAGCATGATCGCCAGCTCGACCAGCACAAGAGAATCGATATTCAGTGAATTGAACGGTGAATCGAGATCCAACTGATCCACATCGATGTAATCGGAGAAGACCTCTTTCACGAGGTTCAAAATTTGCTCTCGCATGATTGATTCACTCTTTTCTATTGAAGAAGTTGTTCAATGATCGGGGTATCTGACCAAGTCATGGCCAAGGCTCCCCAAGTTGCCCCGCCTCCAAAGGAGGTCAGAATCATCTTGTCCCCTTTTTTGAATTGCCCGCATTTCGCCACCAGCGCCAAGGGAATGGAGGCGCCAGCCGTGTTGCCAGCCTGATCTAGATGAATACACGCCTTGTCGGGTGGTATCTCCAGTGACTTGCACAACAGATTCAGAATCCGTTTATTCGCTTGGTGCCCGACCAGCCAGTTCACCTCCTCGCGGTGCCAGCCCACAATTGACAAGATGTCATTTACGGATGATGACATGGACGTCACTGCTGCAGAAAACACCTCTTGGCCCAGCATCGACAAGTAGTAGTCCGACCTCAAGAGGCTCGCGTTGTTCGTCGGCGTGAACGGATACTTACTACCGCCGCCGTTGACCTTGATCAGGTTTTCCAAGGCACCATCCGATTTGATAGATGTCGCCAGGATTTGCCCATGACTGCCAAAAGGCACCTTGCTGACTACCACTGCACCTGCGCCATCGCCGAAAAGGCAGGCCGTATTCCGGTCATCGTTGTCAACCAGTGTGGTGAACTTCTCGGCAGCCACCACGAGCACGGTCTCGAACTGGTTTGAGTTTACGAAGGCCACCGCCACCGACATGGCATAAATGAACCCTGAACACACGGCAGAGATATCAAATGCGGGAATCTGTCCCAGACCAAGCTGCGAGGCCACACGCGGCGCCGTGGCTGGACAGCGGTGGTCTGGCGTGGTCGTGGCCAGAACAAGCGCCTGTACCTTGGGGTTGCCAGCTGACCGAAGAGCCCGCAACCCGGCCTCGATGGCCAAGTCACTGGTGGCTTCCGAATTGGCCGCCTTGCGACGCTCGACGATGCCGGTTCGAGTCTGTATCCACTCTTGGCTTGTATCGAGCCTGGCCGCGAGCATCTCGTTGGTCACCACCTCTTGCGGCAAGTAGCCGCCGATACCAACGATACCTGCAGAAAACGTCTCTCTTTCAATCATTCGATGTGCCTTCACTTGTGTTGGGTTGGAATGATGCGAGTTAGGTCAACTCAGAGCTTGTGCGCCACACTGCAGACAATGTTGGTGTTGCACATAATCGAAAAGATGTCAGCACAACGCCAATCGGCGCCAGCCATCTTCAGTTTTTTGACGTTGTCCAGCTTGGCGTAGATGGGCTGGGACATGTCGAGCGCCGGAATCCCTTGGGACAGGCTGATCGATATCTTGCGCATCCACAAGGTATTGCTGGTCTCGCGGGCGATGCCGTCGAGTTTGTAGAGCAGCACCTGCCCTAGCTGCAGCGAAGCTGCAAAGCAACTCGACAGCGACCAGCTTTCGGCCGAGTTCTTGTGTACAGGCGATACGATGGCCGAGGCCTTCAGGCTGTCTCTGTTGAATAGCAAGTCGTTAATCAGCATCGACTGCTTTTCATCCCCCACGAGAAATTTGCTTTTCAGGTTTTTGGTTAAAAACACTAAACTGACCTTCATGTTTGAAATGCGCATCTCCAGCAAGTCGGTCCCCATCGGTCCCTTCTTGATTTGGCCAGTTATTGGAATGGCGTTTAGATCCTCTTCTATCGGTTCCTTTCCCGCAAGAATGTCCAGCCGCTCAATCAACTCGATGGAGAACTCACTGCCTTGGACTGTGCGCTGGAACACGATGCCCAAGCATTTGATGGTGAACTCGATGGCATCAATGCTACTCAGATGAGGTTTTTGCTTGCCGCTATCTTTGGCGGACCACAGCTCCGGTAGCTGCACCGTGCCTGTGCATGAAAAATCGATCACCTCATTTTTCTCGGTCACGGTGAAATTAGAGATATGCTGCGCGGTGTTCACATACCCGCTGCCGAAGTACCGTGACTCTTTTGAACCCAAGAAATCGTCAATCGTGTGATAGTGGTTTAGTGACATTTTATTAGTGCTCCCTTTAATGATGTAAACGATTACATAAGCATTTGGCCGTACTTTTGCTGCGCCAGCCCCATAGCATCCGAGATGCTCATCACCGGTTTCCTGCCGATGATCTGCGACACCTTATCAGCCCTCTGTTCAATCGTTCCGCCAACGATGTGGTACGGAATAGCCAACTCGTCGAAGGTTTTCTTGAGAAGATCATCAGAAGCCGACCTGAATAGTTCATTGACTGGTCGGTGTCCATCCTTAGTCAAGGGAAGCTCATTAGGAAGGTGAACGAAAAGGTCGAATGACTTCTTGACGTGCCGTTTGAAAATTTTTCCCAGCTCGAGCATGATCTTCTCGAAGTAGGCGAGTTCGGCTGTCTTGGCCACGCTTTCACCAGGTTTCAGGCTGATTGATTCGTTTGGGTTAATTCCGTATTTGATGCGCACGCTACCATAGATCCATTCCTGTAGCGAGCATCCGTCCGACACGAAGTTTGGTGCCAGATCGTGCTCATGAATGACACGCTCCATATGGCGGATCACGATCATCTGCATTAATTCAGGTGACGTGCATTCTTCTAGGTCTTTGCCGGGTGCAGCTTCCGGCAAAATCTCTCTCATCGTTCTTGCCTCAGTGCGAGGTAAATCAAGATAATGGCTCAGGACGAGAGATGTCAAGGTTTTGCCTGACGAATAAGTTCCGGTGATTCCAAGACGCATTTTTCTATCCAGTGTTATTGAGTAGGTGTTCAGGTGGGAAGTGACCAACGACTATTTGGCCGTTGGTTCAATCTGGTAGGCTCTGTTACCGTTAGTTGTGAAAATTCCAGTCATCCCAAGGAATGGATTTTTGCCTATTCCAGTGGATGCCAAGATTTCCAAATTTAACGGTGACAGAGCCATCCAGTAAGGACTATCTGCTACGTACGAATATTTTGTTTGTTTTTGATATCGTTACGCGGAAGATATAAATCTTATTTATTAAAATTTCCCCATCACTAGGTGGGATTCGCCGCTTCAAAGTCGGGCGGCGATGTCGGTAGCCTGCTTTTCCGCTGAAGCCTTTGTCAGGCCGAACTCGGTATTGACCACGGTTGGCGCGAAGTTGATCTGCTCAATGGTTTCCACGCCCACAAACTTGAGCCAGTCGTTGATGTAGGGGCTGCAAAAGTCTGATCCGAAGGCTGGCGGGATGCCTTCGCGGTAAACGCCGCTGGTGTGAATCACGCAGGCCTTCTTGTTCTTTAACAGGCCGGTGTAGCCCTTTTCCATGTCGAAACCAAAAGACCATCCCGGCTGGGTCACGACGTCGATGAACTGCTTGAGGATATAGGGCACGCCGTTGTTCCACAGCGGCACATTGATCACGTAGGTGTCCGCTGCGGCAAAACGCTCAAAAACCTCCTTGATCTTGGCCCATTCCCGCTGTTGTTCTTCGGTGGCGGTAGTGCCTGTAAACAAAGACATCTTGGCGCCAGTGGCAAGTTCGCCGAAAGCGGGCAATTCGTCCTCGAACAGATCGTAGCGATCGATTTCCAGCGAATGCTTTTTCGCCAGTTCACGAATGAACAGTTCGGCTAGTTGCAGCGAATGGCTGTCGGCGCCACGGGGCGAAGAATTGAGATGTAAAACTTTCATGGAATGTGACCTTTGAGGAGGATAAAAAAAGATTCCCTTGATGGGGCAGGCGCCTTGAATCTGCGGCCTTTCCCGGGAATTGTGTCCACTGTAGGGGTGTACTGTGGATTGCGGAATTCCAAAAAATCACCCACTGCCTGTGTAAAAATCCTCCGATGAAATCCATGCAATGGGACGATGTCCGTCACTTCCTGGCCCTGAGCAGGGAGGGCAGCCTGTCGGCGACAGCCCGTGTGCTCAGGGTTGATCACTCGACCGTGGCGCGACGCGTGACCAGCCTGGAGACGGCCCTCCAGACCAAGCTGTTTGACCGGATGGCACGCGGCTGGTTGCTGACCGAAAAAGGACACGAACTGGCTAGGCAGGCCAGCTTGCTGGAGGAGGAAATGCAGGCGTTGTGGCGCGCTGCCTCGTGCCATGCAGCCTTGTCGGGGCGGGTACGAATTTCTGCGCCGCCCCTCTTGCTGAACGAATTCTTGGTGCCGCGCCTGAGCGGTTTCACGCAGAAACACCCAGCGATTGAATTGGAACTGATCGGCGAGACACGGGGCGCCGATTTGAACCGCAGTGAAGCCGATATTGCCCTGCGCATGTGTATGCCTACGAATGCACAACTGGTGGCGCGGCGGCTGTGCCAAGTCAGCTACATGCTGTATGGCTTGGAAAAGTGGCGGCAGGCGCCTGAGCAGGAACAGGTTTTCATTGGCTTTGACCGTGCCAGCCTTGACTGGCGCAAGACTTGGTTGGAGCTACATGTCGGTCCGCGCCGCTATGCCTTGCGCACTAACAGCATGCGCGCTATGTGCCATGCCGCGTTGAGCGGGCTGGGGATTGCGCTGCTGCCGTGTTTTCTGGCGAGGGCGAACGAGCGGCTCGGCCCGGTTCCCGGCCTTGCTGAACCCCTGACCTGCCCGGTTTACCTGGTGATGCACTCGGATGTGCGCCGCGCCCCGCGCATTCGGGCCACGGCTGATTTCCTGATTGCGCTGTTTCAGGCGGAAGAGGGCTATTTTTAGCCGTCCGGGCTAAAGGTGTTACTGAAACGCCACCTCCGAAAAGCTCCGCAACTTCCGGCTGTGCAACTGGCT
>Ga0302287_10000546_pt1 | contig 18289 bp, 26 predicted proteins | sample III_Fen_E2_4_FD_200452 | JGI IMG/M metagenome (GOLD analysis project Ga0302287, IMG submission 200452) | Peat permafrost microbial communities from Stordalen Mire near Abisko, Sweden - III_Fen_E2_4 | ecosystem: Environmental > Terrestrial > Soil > Wetlands > Permafrost | place: Sweden: Abisko...
GCTGAGCGAATCCAGACAGGCGGTGCAGCAGCTGCAGGAGTTCGCAGGCTCGGAGACCGGACGGGCGAACCGCGCCGAAAGCCAAGTCTTCGACGAGAAGAAGAACACAGCGAAGGAAAAAGCGCGTGGGGACGCATACGAGGGATATTACCACCGGCTAAAATTCTGGCTCTGCTTCGCGGCAGCATTACTGGCGATGGCCTACGCGGAATCCTTCCTTTCCAGCTTCCAGATCATCCCGATGCAATACCATTGGCTGGGAGCCGCAGGAGCTGGCATCGCTACCTTCGCAACCTTATGGGCAATCCTATGAAACAGCGCACACCCTGGCAGCGGCTCGCGTTGAGCATCTTCGGGATCGTCATCATCACCGGAAAATGGTGGGCTGCTATAACGATGCTGACGGCGGTGAAAGTTGAGCATGTAGCAGCCTACACGACGATGACGACCAACTCCGATTATGTCACGGGGGCCATCGTCATTTTCATGGTCAGCGGCAAGCTCGTGTACGATTGGAGCATGCGGACCGGCTCCACGATCGCTGAGACCGGGGAGCAGAAAATCGAGCGCGTCATAGCGCCCAAGCATTTCGATCCCCTAGGCCGCCCGCAAGCAAACAATGACCTATGACACCGGCTATGCTCAGAGGCGTGCTGGCACGGTTTTCCTTCGGGCAACTGATGGAACTGCATCGGATGGTATTGCAGTGCATTGCGAGTCTCTGTGAGCGCAACTGCGGGGCGTGTGCGCATTGCGGCCAGTGCCCGGCAAAACGCGGTGAAGAACCTGCGAAAAAGACCCCATGAGCGACATCGACGAAAGCAAGCGGAGGTTCTCCGCCTTCATGCCGTTCATCCTCCAATGGGAATGCGTTTACGCAAAGGGCCACTATGGCGACCTTCAGTTCGTGGTTTCCGAGAACAACGACAATGACCCAGGTGGCTTGACGAAATTCGGCATCGACGCGGCGAACCACAAGGGCGTGGACATCGCGCGATTGACGCTTGAAAGCGCCACGGCGATTTACTGGCACGAGTGGATTCAGACCCGCTCGGGCACGTTCCCTGCGCCGATGGGTGAGGTGTTTTTTAATGCGTGTGTGAACGCCGGAGGTCCCCGCGCGTGTGCCCTTCTGCATGATCCCGCCACCCACAACACCGCCTCCGCGTTTCTGGCTGCTCAAGATCGTTGGTATCGTGAGTTGGTGGTAAATCGGCGTGCATCCCGTGCGGCGCATGCCGGGGACAAGGCATGGCTCAAAAAGCATCCAGACCTCTCCGAATTTCTCAAAGGATGGCTCAACCGAACCGCAGCTTTGCGGCGGTTCTTGCGCATTTGATCCCGGGTGTTTAGCACAAAAAATTAGCACATTCCTCTGTAATTCGCTATAGTGTAAAACTACCGCTCTCCTTCTGGTTGGGGTCTGTGTCTCTGTAAATATTGGGCTGTATGGGCTTGCATTGGGATGGTTTTTAGCACAGTTTGTGTGTGTTTAGCACATGAATTTAGCACAAAATCCGCTTGGTCTTCTTGAGCGTTTTCCGCTTTGCATTCCCGGCACGCCCATCCTTACGCGTAAGGATGGAAAAGGCGTTGGTGAGTTGATGGGAAGGAAATGGTGCGCGGTGCAGGGTTCGAACCTGCGGCCCGCTGTGTGTAAAACAGCCGCTCTACCACTGAGCTAACCGCGCGATGAGAGTCAAACTTTTTACGCTGATGAATGGGAGGAAGCCAGTCTTTTATGTCTAAAATTAAGGGATTGTTTCGGCGAGGGAAGATTTGGTGGCTGCGCTATTCCGTAGATGGCGTGCAGCGACGAGAGTCTCTGGATACGGAATTGGAGCAGCTCGCGGCGGTGAAGGCGATAGCGATTCTCCATCGGGCTCCTATTGAGGCTTCCGGGGAATGGGAACGCGAGTTGGATGCGTATTTGCTGGACGCCCAGGCGCGGAGAAAGTTGAGCTGGCGGTTTGCGCGGCCCCGGCGATATGTGCTGATGCGGTTCGCCAGGGAGTATAATATTTCCAAGGTGGCGGACGTATCAGTTTCCGTCGTGGAGAAATGGCTTCGGGATTTGGGTGTGGCGAGCCCAGAACGGCGGGCGATCAAGCCGGGCACCATTGAGGGCTACCATTTCCATCTGCGCGCGTTTTGCACCTGGTTGGTGAAGAAAAATAAACTCCGGGAGAATGTGGCAGCCGCATATGATTTGGGTGAGGTGGAGCGGTCTGTGCGTAAGAACTTCCTTTCCAAGGATACGGTCGCGCGTTTGATTGCCAATGCGCCGAGTGAGGAGATGCGTTTCATCCTCTACTGCGGCTTGCACGCCGGGATGCGACGGTTGGAGGTGGTTGAGGCCCGGCCCGAATGGTTCCGGCTCGGTGAGAACGGCCGTCGTGGATGTGTGGTGATCGGGCAGACCGAGACGTTTTCCCCAAAGGATCGCGATGAGCGAACCGTGCCGTTGTCTGCTGAATTTGAAGCGTTTCTGCGGCGCTACGGAATGCCTTCTCCCTTTATGATTCGACCGAAGAAAACGCAGGGAAAGGCGATTTACCGGTACGATTTCCGCAAGGCATGGGACGCTTACATGAAGGACCAGGAGGTAAGATGCACGTTTCATGACACCCGCCGGACATTCGTGAGCCTCAAGTTGATCGAGGATTCCTCGCTCATCTTCAAGCTCGCCAAGTGGACGGGGGACGACGTGAAGGTGTTGCAGACCCATTACGCTCACTTGCTGGCGGACGACGAGGATATTGAGGTGGGGCTGTGAGCGGAAAGTTGACGCGGAGGGCGATGGGATATGAACCATCGTGTTTTGCTCGCCGGGTTGGAATGCCTGGAATCCTGTTTGGATGAGGCGATTGAATTTGGGTCGGGCGGGATGATGCGCCAGTCGCGCAAGCTGGCGAGCTTGGCTCGACACAACAAGCCGGAGAATGCGGAAGCAGCGGCGGCGATTGGGGATAGGATTCAGGAGCGCCTGAGCCAGGCGGCGGGGCGCTGCTACGATGCCCCGGCTATTGAGGGTGCGGTGGAAAAGCTGCGCTTGACGAAGGCGAACCAGGTGAGGATTGGCCGGTATCAGGCACGGCTGGGGATGAAGTGAAGCGGGCGATGACGGATTCGAGGACGCGATCGAGATAATCCGGCGGCTCCGGGTTTTGATCGAGCCACTCGAGCCATTCAGCCTTGGTGCGTTTGAGGCGTGGGGTATTCATTTTGCTCCCGAGAGTCAACGGTAAAGACATTGGGCTCTGCCTGAGTTAAATTGGGTTGTTAGCTGGAGCGGGTGCCACAGGTTCCATTGGGAGAAATTTCACGTCCAGCAGTTCTGCCACCAAAGAACTTGCGCCACTTTCAAATCGGTTTTGCAAAATGACTACAATGCATGACGCGCGTAACCGCGATTTAGCCTGAATCAGTTTGTCTCGCACGTCCGCGCCTTTGGCTCGATCCATGTACAGGTATGCTATGCATTGAGATGGATCGATCATCCTAAAAGAAAAATGCGTTCCCTGCGCGCGCTCATATCCCCAATGATAAGAGGAATCGACATCTAATTTTCCCGTCAGGATAAAAGGCTTTCCGATCAGGGAAAGCATGTCGCTCTTGGCCTCGCGGACGGTTTTGGTTTGGTCTTTGATCTTCTGGATAGCCTGATCGTGGGCCCGTTGGACTTTCATTTGCGCTTCCATCCGAATCCGGTCTGCGCGCTCTTTTTGAACCCGCGCGACTTTCTCAGGGTCGTATCCAAATTTGGTTTTGAGATCATCGGTTAAGTCCGCAAGTTGAATGCGCTCGGATCCCGAATCCGTCATGACGGTGATCGAATCCGGTTCGATGCGATAAATCGTGACGTTTTCAAGTTTTTGGCCGTTTGCCTTGGTCAGCGTGATCTTTTGGTCCGCGTAAATGGCTCCTGTAACGAGAAAAAGTGCCGCGCAGATCAGGATAGGTTTCATAATGAGTTTGCTTGCTTCTATGGAAAAGCATTCATGGAAATGGCTGAGTTTTTTACTTCGTTCAAGAGTAGAAAAAACTTTTTTGGCCGGACATTAGCAGCAATGCGGATTGTGAAACACGCGGTTTTCGGGTTAGTCTCTGGCATGGAAATACGCAGAAATACTCCACGCCCCCCTATTGTTTTATTCCGTTGTTTTGTCGCTGCTTTTGTCTGAGACAAATTCAAGGGGGTAGGCAAGCATTTCTCTGCGTCGCCGCTGGAGCACGTAACACCGAGCGCAGTCGAGAAAGAACGCGGTCATGTTTGGAATATCTCCAGATTCAGCCAATTCCTTCTGCAGCTCAGTTTTCAGCTTGGAAGGAATTCGGACCATAATGTTTGCATCGCTCACATCGCTATTTTGAGACATTGAATCCATAGGAAAAGATAAATTGTGTATTGACAGCAAACAATACCATTGTATTATTTACCGTGAGTTAATCGAAAGCAAGCCCGATTTTGGCTGTGCGTGAATTCTTCTCCCACCCCATGACCTAACCCCTAAAAAATTGAAGCCTCCGGTGCTGATAACACCGGAGGCTTCGGAAATACATCTATGACCCGTCCAAGGATCGTTGATGTCTGCCAATATATACATGGCGGGCATCAAAGCAATACTTTTTTGTCAAAAATTTCAATCGGGCTTTCCCCGGTTGCAGGGATCGGGGGTGCTCGGTGAGCATCCTCCCCATCCTCGAGCCATCCCTCGCGCTGCTGGTGCGCCAGACTGTGCTGACGCGCTTGGTAGAGGGTCGCCACGGCGGAAGTTTGGTATCGCGTGGAGGAACCCTCGAACCCCACGCAAAAGCCGTGGCCAAATACGCCTTGGTCGAATTGCGTAACCTTAATCCTGCGGAGGAACTCTCCGATGCCGAAACGGCGCTTTTGCGTGGCATTTCGCTCGACACGCTCAAGACGGAAAAAGAGGAAAGAAAACTCACAGAAAACAACGCAAAAGAAAATAGGAGGAATTTCGGAGGAAAATAGGCGGCACCAAGGCGGGTGCGCAAAAATCCAAAAAAACTAGCCTCAATTCATCGCAAGCAAACGCGCCGGGGCCGCCACCCCACTTCACACAGCGCTCTGTCCGGTTAAGCGACCGGCAACTTGCGACCAACTTCCTTCCTTTATGAAAAACCTATCCAGTTGTGCCCGTATTTTCTTTCAACCGTTCCGTCTTGTTGCCGCCAGAAATCTTGCGGGTGACAAAATCGAAGGTCAATTTTCAAGAGTTCCCAACTTCGTAGCTGGGCATATTTCAGAAGACTACTACGGGCGCAAATACATGGCCTCGGTAAGCGGCGCGCTGCGTCGCATTGGGATCGACGGAGTGACCGTGGGTCGAGACATCAGTCAACCACGCCCCAATTGGCGGAAGCGGATGGAGAAAAAGGCTCAAAATCGCCCTACATCTCATGTTGCCGCCTAACGCGGATTTTTCATCGTGATGAACTCCCTCCCTGAAAAACAGCCCGCTAGACCGGGCGTGTGGATTGAATCCGTGGAATCGGCGCTTGCAGAAACGGATGAAGTCCTTGCGGCGTGCATTCATACTGGCTCTGCCGATCCTCGAACGGCGTTGATGGCAATCATGATCCTGCAGGATGCGTTTTCCTACAATGCGCGGTGCGGAGCGCAATTGTCATGTTCGCAGACGGAGAAGGCATTGATCGGTCGCTGGCGCAAGCGGAGAGTCACCCGCTATTTGGTATTGGGAATTGTCGTCATGTTGTGGTGCCTGTGTGTGGCGGTCTATGGTGCGCTCCATCGCGAGTGGGTTTATGTGGTGCTGAATTTTGCGAGTTGCATATGGGTGGGTTTTAGCTGGGTTCGGCTTCTGAAACTCCGTCGTGACCTGGCATGGATTGCAGGAGGAACGGCACAGCCATGAAACGAGCGAAAGGCACCGTGATGGGGAAGCTGGGTTATCGTCCCGACGAGGCGGCGGACGTGCTGGGGAGTTCCGAGCTGTTGGCGGAGTGCGAGGCGGCGGGATGGATCAAGCCCGCCGTGAGGCGGACGAAGCTGACCATCTATGACTATTCCGAACTGGTGAAGTGCTGGGTGCGGATTTGCCGGGGGGAACTTCCTCCCGCCCGTGCGCGCAAAAAAACATTGGAGACTACTGCCTCATGAGAAATACAAAGCCGGACTTACTGGAGAAGACTTTTGCGCTGATGCATGAAAAGGGACTCACCTATGGCGAGGCAAGGGCGGAACTGGGTCGGCGCGGAGCCGCGCGGCGTGCTGAAAATCGCCGCCGGATGAGCCTTGGCCGTTCGCTCATGGAAAGGATGGGGTTGGCATAATGGGTGACTCCTCCGACTATGCGTTGCGGCAGAAAGAGCGGGATGCTGAGTATTCGGCGGCGTGCCGCGATTGGGTCAAGACTGCGGCACCCGAAGACCTGGAGGCGATGCGGGTTGCGGGCGTGGCGCGCGAAGTGCAGCACCGCAACGGGAAGCGGGAACTGGTCGCGGAGGATCGCGACGAGGTGGCGACAGGCCGGATGGATGGCGACCGGGTGTTTTTGGGTCGGGAAGACGACCTAATGGTGGCACTGGAACGCTGGAATGAGGCAGGGATGTTTGTGGAGGTGGATTTTGCCGGGGGAGCCGACAAGCTGCCGGATTTGCTCCGGGAGCGGTTCGGCGTGACGCGCGAACAGGCCGATGGGATCGCGGCAATGGTGTCTGGCTTGATCCGTCGTGAAGTCTCGGCGGAGAGCGGACTGATGTTGCGCCGTGCGATCGGGTTCTTTTTGTTGCCGGGGAATTTATTGGTGCGTGCCCATGCGCTGGCCCACGCGGCGCGCATGGCGGCGGCAAGCGGTTTTCGGAGTCTGCGCCACTCGGCGCAGGAATGCGGCGTATCGGTCGAGGCGGTGCGCAAGGTGGCATGGACTTGGGTCAAAGTGCTGAATTTGCCTCCGCTGGAGGGGGCGAAGAGCGACGAGGCGCGGGCGCGCTATCGGGAAGACAAAAAAACAAATCATTGGAGAAATCAAAAATGCAAAAAGGGCAGCAAATTAACGGGGAAGTCGGCACCGACATCCCCAAAGAAATAGAATTGGCGGTGGTGGGCGGATTGTCGCCCGGCGCAAAATTGCGAGAGCCCCGGATGTTTAGTCTGGGCGCGTTGGGAGTGCAGTTTGCGGGCGAGATGTCATTCGAGCATTGGCAGGAAGGCATGGCCATGCTGGGGATGTGGAAGCACGCTTCGCAACTGTGGCTGACGGATTTCATCACGAAAGGGCGGTCGCTCTTTGGGGATGAAAAGGTGCAGGAGACATTGGCGCAGTTGCAATTTGACCTGCACGATACCACCCAGGCTCTTGCCATTGGCGAGTTGTCCCTGCTGGCGCGTCGGCCCGGTTTGACCAACGGCCATTATCTGGCGCTGGCGGATGCCCGGTTGAGCGCGGAGGTGCAGGAGCAATGGGCGGACCTTGCTCTCAAGCATAACATGACGGCGGCGCAGTTGGAGAAGTCCATTGCCGCGGGAGCGGTGCTGCCCGAGCGCGAATCGGCGAGCCGGTCTGCGGGCGGCGGGATTGCAACCATCCACGGGTTTCGGCAGGTGTTCGACCTCTGGTTTCGCAAGGTGGATCAATCTGATGAGCCGATAGACCAGTGGTCCAGCGATCGCAAGCGGGAGCTTTGGGAGGAACTCAAGGGTCCGGTCAAGGTCGGATTGGATCTGGCGCGGAGCTTGGGAATTGACGTGGAGAAGGAGGTGCGCTCATGACCGGCTTTAGCTATGGACGCAGTTTTCTCTACGGAGTCCAGAAAGAGAAGGTGTGCATCCCGGGATTTAAGGTGATCGAGAACCCTGGGTGTTTTCTCTGTGTCGAGCGGAAGGGCGTGCAATACATCGTCGAGCGCTTGCCGGAACATTGGCGGCTCACTCCCTGGAATGCGACGCGCGAAAAATACCTTTGTGATCAAAGCATTCTCGTGGATCGTCCGCATCCCCTCATTGATTTGCTGCCGTTTTGCAGCAAGGATGAGACCCGCCAAGCGTTGATGCGTCCCTTCACGGAAGGCAGTTACACTTATGCAACCTGCGGGCGGGTGGCGATCCGCGTGGATGCCCGCAGTGAGTATGGTCCGCTTGATAACACCGTGAATGCGGGAGGCGTCGGGTGGCCCATCGAGAGACTGACGCGGCTGTTGAGTCCGATCCTGCCAAAGGAAACGCCGCAGACCAAGTCCGCACCGTGCGGGAACTGCGAAGGAAAAGGGAAATTTGACAAGTGTCCAGATTGCGAGGGCAAAGGGAGCATGGAGTGCGACTTGGGTCATACGCACAATTGTTCCAAGTGCAGGGGGCGTGGATACACCAAGGGGCACAGCGAAATATGCCAGGAATGCAAGGGGACTGGCATGGTAACGGGAGACTTATATGTGCGCATCGGCGCATCGTGTTTCAACTACGCAATCGTTCGGAAGGTTCTGGAGCTTCCGGGAATTCGGATCGCTCCTAGCGTAGAGTCTAAGCCGACCTATTTTGCCTTTGATGGCGGGGACGGATTGATGATGCCGGTGCAGATTACCTCCCCTTCGGAGAATCCTTCGTTCGAGATTCCGCTCGTGGAAATGGAGGTGGAAAAGTGAATACCCCGCGTTATGAACATCCAACGCATGGCGCGGCGAGTTCAGGTCCGCGAGCCGATGCAGTGAATCACCCGGAGCATTACACAGCCGGAAATATTGAGTGCATCGCCGCTATCCGTGAAGCTCTTGGACTGGATGGGTTCCTGGCTTTCTGCCGTGGGAACGTGTTGAAGTATTCTTGGCGTGCCGACAAAAAGGGCAAGTGCTCGGAAGACATGGCGAAAGCGGCGTGGTATGCGACCAAGGCGAGCGAAGCGGCAAAGGAAATGGAGGTGCCTCGTGAGCGCTAATACCCACATCGACTGGTGCGACATGACCTTTAACCCGTGGATCGGCTGCACCAAGGTATCTCCGGGGTGTGCGAACTGTTACGCAGAAAATGATACCTTTGCGCGGGTGCAGCGCTCGAAGGGCAGGGAGCTTTGGGGTAAGGGATGCGCCAGACATCGCACCAGCGCGGCGAACTGGAGGCAACCGTTGCGGTGGAATAATGCTCCGGGATTTTGCAATACCTGCGGATGTTTTGTTGCTCCTAGTGTTTGCGCCCACGGAATAGAACATTTTGAAATTGGTAGGCGTCCCCGTGTCTTCTGTGGCTCTCTCTGCGACGTGTTTGATGACGAGGTGCCGATTGAGTGGCTCGCAGATTTGCTGTTGCTAATCTATGACACACCGAATCTGGATTGGCTTCTTTTAACCAAAAGGCCAGAAAATTGGGATCAGCGCATCGAGTCCGCGTATCGCCTTCAAAACAAAAAGAATTACGCTCTAATGGTGTGGTTGGAAGATTGGATTGAAGGCAAACATCCCACCAATATCTGGATAGGAACCACGGTGGAGAATCAGGAGATGGCCGACAAGCGCATCCCTGAGCTGTGCAAGATTCATGCGGCGGTCCGCTTTCTGAGTTGCGAACCGCTATTGGGGACAGTGGACATTGAACAATGGATTGATCCGATTGACCTTGGCTATGTTGGAAAATCATTCCTGGACTGGGTCATCTGTGGGGGTGAGAGCGGATCGAATGCACGACCAATGCACCCGGATTGGGCGCGAAGTCTGCGGGATCAGTGCCAAGAAGCTGGCGTGCCATTCTTCTTCAAGCAGTGGGGGGAGTGGGAGCCTTTCGGAACGTACGATGGACGCCAGATTCTTCCCTGGGGCGAATACGAGGTTCCTACGGAATCCAGCGAGGGGTTTGGCTTCCTGAAAAAGGGAAAAAAGGCGGCGGGGCGTTTGCTGGATGGAGTCATTCACAATGCGTTTCCAAAAATGGGAGGGGCACAATGAGTAATCTGATCCGTCTTTTCCTGCCGGATGGAAAGCCTACACGGTTTGCATTGTGCAAGGAATGTGGAACACTAAAATCGGCTGATGACGTGAACTCAACAGCATTCGCGGAATATTGTTGTCACTGCGAAGAGTGTGAGGCGCTTATTCCAACCGGAAAGGCAAAATGGTATGGGAGATGGTGCGATTCATGTTGGAGCATTCGCGCAGCAGAGAAAGAAAAGGAACGTTTTCAGAAGGCGGAAAAAATACAATCCGACGGGTATCATGGGCCGGTTTGGTATCCCCATTGTGGATATAATGATGGGTTCTTCGACGATGTTGAATCCCTTCTCGACTATCTGCAAGACAATCTCGATGAAGACGGACATAAGGAAGGACCGAGATACGCATTCGCCGTTAATGCCATATCGTTCGTGCAAATCGATTGCCGTGCGATACTTGAAAACTTCGATGAGCCTGACGATTTCGATTACGAACTCGATGGCGTTCAGGATTTAGAATCCGCTGTGGAGGCTTTCGAGGCTAAGAACGCCGAGTTAAAGCGATGGGACGTAGATTATTCACGGGCGATTATATTGCCCGAGATCGTTTTGGAAGGCGAGGTAGAGCAATGAAATCAATGGATTATTGGGAGATGCTGCCGATGGTCATCATGTGTTGGTCTTTTGTGGTGGCATTGGTTCTCGTGCTCATCGCGGCGGCGATCGCTGTCTTCTCAGAGTTATTTTTGGCAATCCGCAAGGATTGGAAGAAAGGAGGGGAGCAATGACATGCCCGATTCATCAGGTGCCGGATAGTCGATGCGCCTTGTGCGGATTCGAGGAGAATAACAACGCATCCGTAGCCCGCGCGACCCTTGACCTATTCAGCGAGCGGAATGCAGAGCTACAGGCCAGCCTACACGCTGCCGAGGCTGCGTGCGCGGAGATGCGTGCGGCATTAAATACTATTGCACGGCTTGAGGATGATGCTGGCAATAGACTCTTTGAGGGTGGGTGCATGCAGATAGCTGCAAAAGCATGCGCTAATACCACCATCGGAACCGGATGGCACTCGCAGGAAGAGTGGGAGTCGGTTCAGAGCAGCTTGTCTATTTCCAAGCTAACTAACAAACTTCTTAACGATATGTTCAAGCAAGCAAATCACAAAGTCGAAGCTGGATTAAGGTTTTCCACAGGCATAAAGGAAGTATTGCCCTCGATTACGCTGCTTGAACAGCAACTTTCCAAAGCGTGCAAGGACTCGGAGCGGTTGGATTGGCTAGAAAATAGTGCATACATAGCCTATCGGGACCGCGACCCAGAAAACAAAACGCTATGCGACCATCACACGCTAGTCGATGAGGATGATGGGAGGAAAAACGGAAGAAGAGGCATTGTGGAAAAAACAATCCGAGAAGCCATTGATGCGGCGATGGCACGCACGAGGAAAGACATGAATAATTCCCATCAGGAAGCATCCTTACATAAGGATGGAAAAATAGAAGGTGGTGTGCTTTGAAACACAACTGGCCTTCGGTTACAGCGGCACTCTCCATCCGACAACCTTGGGCGTGGCTCATTGTCAATGGGTTCAAGGACATTGAAAATCGGTCTTGGCGGACAGAGTTTCGCGGACGGGTGCTGATCCACGCGGGGAAGAAGTATGGGAAGGAGGAACGGGCGATTGCGGAGGCGGCGCAGCGAGAGTTTGGGATAGACATTCCCGAGGCACTCGACCTGGGCGGGATTGTGGGCGGCGTGGAGATTGTGGATTGCGTCACGGAATCGGAGTCGAAGTGGTTTGAGGGCACCGAGCATCATCCCTATGGGTTTGTGCTGGAGACCCCGGTGGTGTTGCCATTTCGCCCGGTGACTGGGCGACTTGGGTTTTTCAATGTTTGCGGGGAGAAGTCATTTCTGGCGAGGGAGGTTGCCCGATGATTCGTCCCCAGCTCATCCTCGATCTTAACGAGGAATTGATCGTCGATAACTTCGCGGGAGGCGGCGGCGCTTCCACGGGCATTGAACTCGCGCTGGGTCGCGCGGTGGACATCGCGATCAACCATAACCAGGAAGCCTTGACGCTTCATAAGGCAAATCACCCGCAAACGCTGCACCTCTGCGAGGACGTGTTCGTGGTCGATCCGCGCGAAGTCACGAAGGGGCGTCCCGTTGGTCTTGCGTGGTTCTCGCCGGACTGCAAACACTTCTCAAAGGCAAAGGGAGGAAAGCCGAAGTCGAAACGGATTCGGGGTCTCGCGTGGGTGATGGTCAAGTGGGCTGCGACCGTCCATCCGCGCGTGATGATTCTGGAGAATGTGGAGGAATTTCAGACGTGGGGCCCGTTGCTGGCCGACGGGAATGCGGATCCTCGACGCAAGGGGAACACCTTTCGGAATTTCTGTGGGCGGCTACGCAATCTGGGTTACGAGTTGGAGTTTCGGGAGCTTAGAGCCTGTGATTATGGCGCTCCGACGATCCGCAAGCGCTTGTTCCTGATTGCCCGCCGCGATGGAAAACCGGTTGTCTGGCCGGAACCAACCCACGGGAAGCCGGGCAGCGAGGGGGTGAAATCCAAGCGTCTCAAGCCGTGGCGCACTGCCTCAGAGTGCATCGACTGGTCTTTACCTTGTCCGAGCATCTTTGATCGGGATCGTCCGCTGGTGGAGTCTTCGCATCGGCGCATCGCCCGGGGACTAAAGAAGTTTGTCATCGAGGCGGCGAAGCCGTTCATCGTAAAATACCATACCGCCAAGCGACATGGTGACGACCGCGTGGGATCGCTTGACGATCCGCTTCCGACCCAGACCACGGAGAATCGCTTCGGACTGGTATCGGCGACCTTGGTCAACACCGCGAATAGCAAAACTACTGGAAGAGGTCCCAACGCATGGCCGGTGGAAGAGCCCTTGCGCACGGTTACGGCAAGCAACGGTTTTGCGGTGATCGCCCCCTCGCTCATCCGCGCCGCGCATAGCGATGAATCACCTTCCGGCGTTAAGCGTTGGGGAAAGGGAATCCACTCCCTTGAAGAGCCGCTCGGAACGCAGCCCGCGAGCAATGAGTTCGCGCTTATTGCGCCGATTCTTACGGAGTGTGCGAATGCGTCCCATCAACGCAATTTCCAAGCCGATGAACCTATGCGAACGCAGTGCGCCCAGGTAAAAGGCGGACATTTTGCGCAGGTGACGGCGTTTTTAGCCAAACACTATACTGGGGTTGTGGGCAGTGAACTGAACGATCCGGTTCATACGGTGACTGCGACGGATCATAACGCGATCGTGGCGGCAAACTTGGTGAGGCAGTTCGGTAAATCTACCGGAAGCGGAGCCGATGAACCCATCGGGACCGTCACGGCTGGCGGCTCGGGAAAGTCGGCGTTGGTGACCTCGCACCTCGCGAAGCTCTACACGACCAACACGGGGCAGCCTGTGAGTGAGCCGATGCACACGATCACGAGCGGAGGGAATCACATCGCAGAGGTGCGCGCCTTCCTGGTCAAGTATTATGGAGAGGGCGGGCAAGATCAGGACATCAACGACCCAATGCACACGATTCCCACGAAAGATCGGATTGGCTTGGTGACGGTCGAAGGTGTGGACTATGTCATCACCGATATTGGCATGCGGATGTTGCAGCCGCACGAGCTTTTTGCGGCACAGGGTTTCCCGATGGATTATGTCATCGCTCCCGAGGTGAACGGCAAGCGGCTCTCAAAAACGGCGCAGGTGCGCATGTGCGGAAACTCGGTATGTCCGCCGATGGCGGCGGCGTTGGTTCGCGCCAATGTCCCGGAGCTTTCCGTTTGGTTTCGAGGGGAGAAAGCCGCAAAATCGCAACAGAAAGAGGCAGTCGCATGAATGAGCATATTGAAAAACTCAAGCTGATGCGGGCGCAGGCTGAAAGGAATGCGGTGCATCATGATACTTCCGTGTTAGCGGGAGGAACCTGGGTTGGTTGTGGAAATTCTTCGGCGCATGATGAGCTTGCTGCACTGGATGCGGCGATTAAAGGGATTGAGGCGCTTATAGGCTTAATGCCTTTTTCCGTGGAAGAGTATTACCCGACGTGTGCCACGCAGAAATACAAGATGGCGATGGAGCGAGCGATCGCTGCGAGTGGGTTTGATTACGAAGCTTTTGACCGAGCAAGGAGGGCGGAATGAACGAGTTGCGAGCTCCTTTTCCTTGGTTTGGCGGGAAGTCGCGGGTGGCTGATTTGGTTTGGGAACGGTTTGGGCCGGTTCCGAATTATGTGGAGCCGTTCGCCGGTTCGTTGGCGGTGCTGCTGGCGCGGCCGCATGAACCGGGTGTGGAGACGGTGAACGATCTGGATTGTTACCTGGCGAATTTTTGGAGGGCGGTTACAGCGGAGCCGGATACGGTTGCACGCTGGGCGGATGAGCCGGTGAACGAGGCGGATATTCATGCGAGGCATTTGTGGTTGGTGTGTCAGGAAGGTTTTCGCCAACGGATGATGACTGATCCCGATTACTATGACGCGAAGATTGCGGGTTGGTGGGTTTGGGGCATTTCGTGCTGGATCGGGAGCGGCTGGTGTGTGCTTCCGAATTGGAGTGGTCGGATCAGCGCCATCAACTCGGGGCGCGGCATCCATGCGGCAACGGTGCAGGATCGGAGTGTAGCTCGGAAGCGGCCACGGATCGCGCGTGGCGGTCGAGGCGTAACGCGGCAGGTCCCGGATATTTCCGGGGCCAATGGGGCGGCGGGACGTGGGATTCATGCGAGCGGGCTCGAGGCGAAGTCGATTGCGGTGCTGGACTGGATGGAGGCGCTGCGGGATCGGCTTCGGAAGGTGCGGGTTTGCTGCGGGGATTGGAAGCGGGTTCTCGGTAAGTCGCCTACGGAGTGCATTGGGGTGACGGCTGTGTTTTTGGATCCTCCTTACGGTAAGGATGCCAAACGCCAGAAGGACATTTACCGGGAGGATTCGCTGGACGTTTCCGAGGCGGTTCGGGAATGGGCCTTGCAGTATGGCGACAATCCGCTCTTCCGCATTGCGCTCTGTGGGTATGAGGGGGAACACAAGATGCCTCCCGAGTGGCAGATGGTCGCATGGAAGGCCAATGGCGGTCACGGGAATGCAGGAAACGGGCGCGGTCGTGAGAATGCCGAGCGGGAACGGGTCTGGTTTTCGCCGCATTGTCTGGAGCCGAGTCAGGCGGAGTTGTTTGAAGCGGTGCAAGGATAGAAGCGCCGGGGATATTTACCAATTTAGCAAAGAGCTAAGACACGGCCCGTGATAGGGCAAAAAACAAAACAAAAAATACAATGCACTATAAGAACGGAAGACAAGCAAATGAAGGTGATCCCGTCCTGTTGAAGGACTACACTGGCAAAGTGATTACTGGAACGATGCACAGCCTTAATCCCGGCAGCGAATCGTGCAACGCAAGCGTTGCCGTGGTGGTTCCCGGTGGGGTCAACCAATTCACCTGTGTAACGGTGGGGCAGTGCTTCTACGCGGAGGACGCATTTAACGCTATTGAGGCGGATATCCTGCCGCCGCCTGTGGCTGATGCGCTTCCTGTTGCTGAGGAGCAATCCGCGCAGTAACCGAAGAACCCCGCTGACAGACCGGGCATAGTCTGTCGATTCCAGTGTAAACCTTCGTGCGAGGTGACACATCGCGCATTCATTCCACCCCTTTCCCTACCTTCCTGCATGTCCGATTTCCCCATCGATTTACCGGCTCGTCGCCAGATTGCATTGTCGCTGCTTGGGCCGATTGACGAGAAGGGGTTTTGCAGGTGCCCAGGAGTGGCGTTGCATACGAACAAGTCGGCGGCGCGCAGGGTTCCGGAGCGTCCGGGGAGGGATTGCCGGGTGTTTTTGGAGCGACCAGCCCCGACGGTTTTCTGTGTGCATTCGTCATGCCAAGCTGCGGTTTCGGATATGAATCACAAGCTGCGGAGCGAGGTTGGAAAGCATGAGGCGGCAACGGCGAGAGATGGCGGATGCGCTCCGGTGCTACCCTCGCCAAAGAACAAGAGGCGCTCGAAGGAAGAGGTTGAGCAGGAGCGGGAGGATCTGCGCAAGCGGGCGCTGGCGACGCGGGCGCAGAACGCGCTTCCGCAGATCGTGCGGGATTGGGCATGGGACAGGGCGGGGATGTGGGAGGATTCGGAGGATATCCCGGAGTCGCCACTGGAGCAGGCACGGAAAGTGGTGAGGTTGTTCCCGGATGGGGATGTGGTGTGGTGCGGGGAGTTCAAGGATTCCATCGCGCGGGATTTGCTCGAAGAGGTGCATCCCGCCAGGCTGGAGCGCGTGGCGCGCTGTTTTCGGCCCGTTGAGGAATGGCTGAGTGAGAGGGGCGCGCCGGGTCCGCGCATCTGCCCGAGCGCTTTCAAGTCCGGGGCTGTTTCGCGCGGGACGGATGAGGTTTTGACGCGGCGGTTCCTAGTGGTAGAGCACGACAACATGGCGCTAGATGAGCAAGCGGCCGTGTTGCGCTGGCTTTGGAAGGGGGCTGGATTCGGTTTGCGTGCCGTGGTCTTTACGGGGGGGAAATCGTTGCATGGCTGGTTTGATTGTCCGACGGGCGCGCTTTTTACGCAGATGGAGACGGTGCTGGTCGCGCTTGGGTATGATCCCGCGAGCTTCCGCGCCGCGCAGCCGTACCGGTTGCCGGGTTGGAAGCATGATAAGACGGGCAACCTTGTGGAGCTTTGGTTCCTGGGAGGTCGGCCATGAATGGATTGGGCGATGCGCTGCCGAAGCCGGAGATTTATTACGATCCGTGGACGAGTGGAAAGTGTTATTTCGTAAAGAACGATCGCGGGAATTACATCCCGGTGACGGAGGGCTCGCTGTCTCGCATGTTGAAGGGTGCCGGGTTTGCGACGGATGTGGGTAAGCGGGAGTTGTTGAGCGAACTGGACCGGTATTTGAATGAGATCCAGACAAGCCACGACGTGGATTATGCCGGGCCGCTGGCGGGGTATAAGGTTGGACATTCGGAGATGCAGAATCGGCGGATTCTGGTGACGGAATCGCCCCGGTTTGTCGAGACGCATGAGGGGCCTTGGCCGACGCTGGAAAGACTGTTTGCGAACCTGTTGGTTCCGCCGGATGAGTCGGATCCCGATAAGAAGATCGGCAGGACGCAGGTGGATCATTTATTTTCGTGGTTGAAGGTGAGCATCGCGGCTCTGCGGGCGGGTCGGCGCAGGCCGGGGCAGGTTTTGGTGATGGCGGGTCCGGGCGGTTGCGGCAAGTCGCTATTGCAAAACATGCTGACAAAGATGCTCGGCGGCCGCAGCGCCAAACCTTACCAGTATTTGACGGGCGGAACGCAGTTCAACTCGGAGTTGTTTCACGCGGAGCATTTGATGATCGAGGACGAGACGGCTTCGTTCGATTTGCGGGTGCGGCGGCAGCTTGGAGCGAGCTTGAAGGGCTTGGTGGTGAACGAGAGTCAGCGGTGCCATCAGAAGACCAAGCCGGCATTGACGCTATTGCCGTTCTGGCGGGTGTCGATCACGCTGAATGACGAGGCGGAGAATCTGATGGTGTTGCCGCCGATGGATGATTCGATGCAGGACAAGATGATGTTGCTGCGGGCTTACAAGCACGAGATGCCGATGCCGACCGAGACGCTGGAGCAATGGGCGGCTTTCTCCCAGGTGTTGGCGGCGGAGTTGCCGTGCTTCCTACACTTCATATTGCACGAATGGGCGATCCCGAAGGAGTTGCGATGCAACCGGTACGGCGTGACGCATTTTCATCACCCGGAATTGGTGCAGATGATGTCGGTGCTCGCCCCGGAGACGAAGTTGCTGGAGTTGATCGATACGGAGTTGTTCGCCGATGGGCGGCAACACTGCTTGCGCGCCGATGGTATTGTCGGGTTTGAAGGGAAATCGAGCGACCTGGAGGCGAAGCTGTGCGCGGCGAGTTCGTCGGTAGCCCACGAGGCACGGAAGTTGATGCTGTATAATTCGGCGTGCGGGCAGTATCTTGGGCGCTTGCAGCGGCTCTACCCTGAGCGGATAGAGAGCCGGGTGCTCAAGGGTTACACGCTCTGGACGATTAAGCCTCCGAAGGACTGAGGCGCTGGCATGCGCCGGTTCGCCCTTCTTTCCCCTGTTCCCCCTATCTTGGGAACGGTCCCCACTCTTTTATCTGTACGTTTTTCTAATAAAAGGGTGAGGGGTGAGGACGTTTGGTAATTGTTCAGAAGAACAGCAGGAAAGGTGGAGTCGTTGGAATTGAGTAACTTACAACACGCTCACAACGGCAACTTGTTAACTGGCTGGGATACCTCCCCACCCCACACCGCGTAACTTTACGCCAGCAGAAAACTTACCACCACCGTGGTAAAGAAATCTACTTCCAAGGGGAACAACAGGTATTCCCTATAGAGGG